>Ga0078894_10000568_pt1 | contig 25960 bp, 35 predicted proteins | sample LauGreSu1BDMLBSD_2_FD_67506 | JGI IMG/M metagenome (GOLD analysis project Ga0078894, IMG submission 67506) | Freshwater lake microbial communities from Lake Michigan, USA - Su13.BD.MLB.SD (version 4) (version 4) | ecosystem: Environmental > Aquatic > Freshwater > Lake | place: Lake Michigan... | reverse complement strand
TAATATATTTGTAGTATATTGAAAATTTTGTCCTAAAAGTATAAAAGTATTCTTATTTCCAACAATTACATTTGTGCCAGATAATTCAAAAGGACCATTATCTCTATTAACATAAAGATTTGTTATTAATGGTGCTCCAGAAATAGAAATAGTTTCTGAAACTGTTAATCCATTTTCAGCAGATAAATTAGTAGAATATGAATCGTAATTCAAATTATACTTTTCTGTTAATCTAAAATGACTATTAACAAAATATATATTTTTATAATAGTCCTCTTCAGCAGCAGGAAATAACCAACCTTTAATAGTAAAAGTTGTATTTCCTGCAAATCTAGGTTTAGTAGAAGATTCTATATCAGTAGGGTATTCTACTTGAATAGATCCATCCCACAATACTTCAGATCTTATTTCTTCTATATTATTAATTCTAAAAGATTCTGGGGTTTTCCAACATATAATTATATATGGATTAGAATAAGGAACAAAATTTGATATTATTTGCTCTAAATCAGATTGATAATTGGTTATTATACTTACTGCCACACTGACATTAACCGGAATCGGCATGGCTACATGAGTAGTAAATTTGCCCTGTATATCTCTTCTTACAGGTTCATAAAACCCATCAATCTTATTGAAAACTCTAGATTCGTCTCTTTGGATTCCAGTCATATTGACTGATATAACTGGCAAAGTAATGTTTTGTGCCTTATTTATCAGATCTAAGAATACTCTTTCTTTTGGAGCATGTACATATCTAACTTTTATTCTTTCTTTTTCTTCTCTATCTTTATTGTAGCGAGATATAACTACATCATCCATTGCAGCTATAAACTGAGTCAATAGATCACGGATTTCAAAATTAAAAGTTTTATTATACATAGCTACTATAATATATTTAGTAATATCAGTAGCTTACCGTATTCTTAAATTAAACGAATCTAGCAGTAAAATATCGCGGCAATTTATATGCTGATCTAATTACTGTATCAGAAATAGTCCCATCTAATATATAGGTTACACATTTGTCTTGTTTTGACCTAACCCCTCTACCGCAAGCTTGAATAAGATTATTTAACATCTTATTTACATACCAATCCTTATCTTCTTTAAAAAGCCTTTTAATCCTTTCATCATACAAAGGAAGGTAGGCAGCTTTAATTACAATTTGAAACCTAGCTAAATCCTCCTTTAAATCAACTCCATATGCCATTGATGGACTGACTAGTATTGTTGGTTCTTTAGATTCGAAATGCAACTTCAAAATCTTTTCATTATCCATTCCATCGATACGAAACAAAAATCTGGGATCTTCGACATTATCTTTTAGATATTGAGTGATTTCGTTAGTATGAGTATGAATGATTCCTTTTTCATTTTTATGTGCCAAACAGATCTTTTCTACGGTTTCTTTAATTGAAGGTAACTTTTCTTTTAAGTTTTTATAATTTATTTTATTTCCTTTAGAAGCAAAAATTGGGGCATTTTTAGGATCAAAGGTAGAATCCACTTCGATATACTTGAATTTTTTAATTCCTAAAGTTTTAGCAAAATTTTCAGGATCGATAATAGTTGCTGACATTAATAGAATTTTATCAGCATGTGAAAAAATATGTTTTGCTAAATTATCTACACGAAAAGGTTTTAATGTAATACCGTCCAAATTATGTTCAATAACATACTCACATTCTTTCCATGTATCCATTGTACCTTGCATTTGACGAAGCAAATTATTGAATAATTTAAATCTTTGAATATTTGAATCAAATTCTGCTTTGCCTTTCTTTTTATTTAAAACCCGCTTTAATGCATCTACTTCATCTCCAATTTTGATGATTAAATTATCCAACCAAATTTTAAATTTACTGTAATTCTCAACAGGAATTTCTTTTGGAGAATATCCTAATCTTTTTAACAACTTATATGGTAAAGAACGACTGAATCTTTTTACCAATTCATCTTCAACTTCAGAAGCTTCATCACATATAATATATTGTCTATTCCTGACATGTTCAGGCATAGAAAGAAACATACTATAATTGAGGATACCAAATTTATTGGTTAACATTTCTTTCCTTGCATTGTAATAAGAACATGTATTGTTTAATATACATTTCTCTTTCAATCCGGGTGTAAATAAGCAAGGAGCAACATCTACATCATATTCAGGATCAATATTGCACATGTAATTTGTTTTACCTTTTAATGCTTTCGAATCTTCGAATAATTCAGTATATTGATCTTGCAGACTTTTAGTAATAGTCAAAGCAAATACACCAAAAGGTTTTTCATCTAAACATTCTTGTTCTTTTGTGTAATTACCGTAAGTATCTAATCTGAATGCGCTTCCATTTTCTACAAGATTTTTAAATTCTTGACTTGGTTCGGAAGAAACATTTGCCAAAGTTTTAGATAAGAATGATTTGCCACTCCCAGTTGGGGCGCAACAAATTACAAATTTATAACCTTCATTAAAAGCTTCATCAATCTTATTGAGTAACTCCACTTGCTGGACAAGTGGATTGAATTTAGATGGAAAATAGTCTAGTAAAGCCATCCCAACAACATACTACAAAACAACAGAAAAATCAACAGCATTTTTTTCGAAAATTATGATTTTGTTGTTATAAAATCTAGAATTAGAATTTTGATTTAAAGACACCAACCTATAATACAATTCAGAATCACCACCAGAAATAGCACTTAAAGAATAATCTAAAATTAAATAATTATTGACTCTTTGCACAGAAAATGGATACGGAATTTCAAATTTTTTCTGTTCATTATTTCCAGTACGTAGATAAAAGATAAGATAATAATCTTTTTCGTTAAACAAAAATAATTTACCTTCTTTTATTATTTTATTTTCTAATACAAAAACTACGTTTCTTTGTAGAAAATAATTCAAATCAGATTCTTTGAGTACCATTACATATATTTAAAATAAATATACAAATGTCAACTACCATGTATTCATCCAACCATACTTTTCTATTGGAGACATCAAATAAAATGTTTTATTAAATATCTCTCTCCAGAACATGTTTCTCATTTCTCTAGTATTAATAGGATAAGCATAATTTAAATAACAATCATCCATATTAATAACCCTATAATCAATCATTAATAAATCCCATGTTGGCAATAAATTATAAGCTGTAGGATCATAAGGAAGCCCAACACCCTTTGGATTAAAATGACCTAATTTTAATCTACCATTATATGACTCCAAGAATTCTATGCTATTACAGCAAAGCATCCTTCTCCTAGCATTAATAGGACGAGGATGCTTTGATTTGTCTGGTGGTTGTACTCTTCTTATTATAGAGAGGATACAAACATTATTTTGTAAAAGAGAAGCAAGAGTATTTCTAGATACTTTTGCCATGTTATATTCTGTGCCATATTTATATGGCTTAATTTCGTCTCTTTTAGGTTCTTTAGGATCTGCCACCTAAATATTTAGCTTTTTTTATGAGCTATACCAAACATTCTTTGTTCATTTAAAAACATACCCTTCTTTACTGTTCCATATCCTTCTATTTCCATATTAGAAACAGTTACTCCCTTATCATTAGGGAAAATTACAATATCATCCTTTTTACAATAAGCTACATTAGGTCCAGTTAAAACTACTTTAGCTTTTCTCCATGCTTTTGTATTAACATTAGTGGGGACATATAGTCCATTACGCATAACGGCAGATCCTTGAGCATCTTCAACTTCGTCTACAAATTCTACCAAAACAATGTCATCAAATATAAAAGAAAGTTTATAATCATCTAGACCAAAAAAGCCTTCGCTATTTCCATCCAAATCGATCATTCCTTTTTTATGCTTAACATTATCTAATTGCGAGGGTAATTCAATTGCCATATTTTTATTTAAAAGCTTGGTTGTATAAATCAATATATTCTTTTATTTCTCTTTTAGATAATTCTAAATATTTTGATAAAGTTGTGATATTTTCGTTTTCCTTTTTTTCTTCTTGTTTTATTTTTTTAATATAATTGATTCTTTGTTTTTTTACTTTTGGTAAAATATTAAATGAAAAATTATATTGATCTTGTTTTAGTAAAAAAACTTCTTTGTATTTATTTGTGGTTTCATTGATAATCTGAGTAATGTCGGGAGAATACATAGAACACCAACGATTAAGCATGTACAAATTGAATTCAGTTTCATCTTCATTCAATTTATTTAATTTTTGTTTTGTAAATAGAACAGAATCTATGTAATTAAATATTGTTTCTTCCATTTTAATTTTTTTAATAAATCATACACGATTTAAAATATTTTGTAAACAATAATTTGAAATATATTTTACCTTATAGATAATCAACACAAACACCATAACAATTATATTCTTTATCTTTCCAATTTTTATCCAAATCTACAATAATAGACATATCAGTAATACTTTTATTGGGATAAGTCCAGATAAACCCAGATGATGTTAAAGTAAAATTATCATTTTCATGCCAAAAACAATTTCTAATCTTACTTTTAAGCATATAATGAAATGCATCTATATTTTTTGCATGACACCATAATCCATTCATTTTTATAAATTCATCAGTTACTTTATATTGTGGATAATCATGACCTAACAATAAATCGTTATCTATACACCAAACATCAATTTCTGTTTGAATATTAGAATTGATTAATTCTTTAATATGAGTTGGATTATTTTCTAAACTTTCGTTTACTCCATTTGTGTTTCCTCTATGTGATATTATCAACATTTTGGTATCCCCATTTTTCTATAGCTTGGATATATTCCGTTCCAGCTATTTTATCTATGCTTTGTCTCATGGATTTTGCTCCAGCCAAAGTTCCGCTTGGGTGACCATGAATTCCACCACCAACATTAGCCATATAATCAACGCCTAATCTAGCATTTACCATATCAGTTAGTCCAGCATTAAATCCACAACTTATAGCAGGCATAACATTTAATTCTGTAAGAATTTTACAAGAATCTATAACTTCTTGTTCATCCCATTTATAATAACCACCAATCATTCCAGCATGAATAAAATCCACACCACTTAATCCAGCTATTTTACAAACTACTCTCCAATCAATATGAAATGCATGAGATTTATTTGTAAAAATCTTATCACCACTTTTTTGGAAATGGATGAAAATTGGTAAATCTAATTCTCTAATTGATCTATATACCCCCAAACCACACCAAAAATTTACATGAACAGAATTTCCACCCAAAGAATGAACCAATTTAACTCTATCTAAAATCTTATCTGGGTCACAATGGATAGATACAGAATATATAACATTCTTATCTTTTAGATATTCCATAATTAATGGAACTCTTTCTTCAATAGGACATAAACTAAATTCTGACATAATTTCGTCTTCTTTAATGAAATTAACGCCACCTTCTACTAATTCTTTGACCATCTCTAATAAAGTTTGTGGTGTTACCCCAATTTTAGGTTTAACTATTGCTCCTAATAATGGCTTATCGTAAGAATTAGTAAACTTACGAATCCCAGAAATACCATACTTTGGACCTTTAAATTCTGATAATATAGAGTTTGGAAACTCTATATCTAAAACATGACATTCATCCACAACATCAATATCCAACTGCCCTCCCATTAAATTTACTAATAAATGTGATATACCATTTTGTTTAAAATTTAAATTTTCTGTAGGAAATGCTATATACACTATTCCTTCGGTTTTAGATTTTAAATTATTTTGGTCATCTAAAATAATACAAGAATATTTTTCAAATAATTCTTCAGTTTCCCATTTATTTCTTACTTTAGGATTACCAACTGATTGTCCAATCGCCAATGCCCATGCAGCTTCGTTTAAATTTGTTGTGGATTTTAAATAATACTTAACAAGTAAGTAATTTTCTTTATTTAATTCTTCTATTTTTTTGTATATATTCATAATATTTTTATATTATAAATTTAACTATTGTTTTTTTAAAAACAATAGTTAAACTAAAATTTTATCATCTGTAATACTTGGTGTTTTAATTATACATAAATAACAATCTTCTAAAAAGATTGGATCAGCAATTTCGTTAGGATATATAACAAAAACATCACCAGAATTTAATTCTATATTTTGTATCGTCATTTTACCAGAAATTAAAAAATTAATTTCTGTAATTTTTTCATGATAATGGGCATCCCATTTTTCTCCTTTTTTATGTAATTTATATCCAACTTCAAACTCTTGTGTTCTATAACAACTAGGTTCGAAATTCCCCACATACCATCCTCCTTTATAATCTTGAATTTTTGTTATTTTCATTGTATTTTTACATTTAAAAATATTTCCAAATCACTAGGAGTTCCAATCGGAAAATGTAAATTAAAATAATAAGGTTTAATTATTTTATTATTTTTAATCAAATAATTATAAGTAGGTGCTACATAAAATTCGTTATTATATCTTTCATTATTTTTAATCATTTCTTTTGCTGATTCTACAAATAACGAACCATGTTTCCAAAAATGGAAACCGTTAGTAGCTATATTACTAATTACAAGTTTTTCTCTAACTTCTATTATGTTAAATTCATCATTTAATTTAACATAACTATTTTTAGTAGAATTTGAATTGAATACTCCTAGAATACCATCACTATTATTGTAATTTGAATAATTTATTATATTTTCTATATTTAAATCTTTTGTTATCTGATCACAATTAGTTATTATTAATGGATTATTCGAATTTATAAAATTTTCTGCCAACAAACAAGTACAAGCAGAACCTTCTGTAAGCTCATCTATTATAATAATACTATAATTTATATTTGTTTTTAAACAAATATTTTTTAAAACATCTATCGGAAGATCCTTTCTTATTATGAATATAAAATTTATATTTGGAAATTGATTATAATTGTTTATAACCTGTTCTATCATAGGTTTCCCATTAACATCAATAAATGGTTTCAATTGATTTGGATGAGTATCTTTAAATCTAGAACCCAAACCAGCCATTGGTATTAGTACATTTATTTTTTCATATTTTAATTTAATATCCATATTATCCAAATTTTGGTGGTGTGTATTCAGTTGTAGGTTTGTATCTAAAAGCATAAAATTCGGAAGAACTATCTTTAGCTTCTTCTAGATCATGTATTTTATAAACATGATCTTTTTTATTGAACATGCTTCTAGCCAATCTACCAAAAGGTCGATTGGAATTAGTTTTATTTTCGTATTGAGGATATAATAAATGACACCTCATACCAGAACTATATGCGAATTTAAGAATTTGATGTGTATCAGTTTTAAATTTCATTTCTGTTAATATGTTGATAAATTCATCAAGTAAATTTCTAGTTATAATATATACGTAATCATCTCCTTCAGTTGTTGAAGATATAGAATTTTCTGGAATAAATAAATTTGTTATATTTTCTAATATAACATAATCAAATCTAGTTAAAATAATAAAATCATATTTTATATTTTTATTATTCTCGTATTCTTTAACCATATTTAAAGAATCTATTTTTAATTGAAAAACATTAGACCAATTACAATACGTAATATCGGGATTAAATTTAGTTAATCTTGTATATACTGGATTCAATAAATTTCTATATTTTGATAATTTTTCAGAATCATAAGTATTAAAAAAAATATCAATATCATCACCTCTTTGTCTTAAAGGATTTATGACATTTTCATTTAAATGTGGAATACAAGGTTCGAAATCTATATCATATGGATCAGGGTTTTGGTAACTTTTATGTATATAATTTTTATAATAACTTATACCTCTACAACACAAAGCATATTTCATATTTTTATAATTTTAAATTGTTATCTTACAAATAAAATATCTCTTTGCTTGGAAGATGGGCTTTCATCTAAAATTTCTTTTTGGATAAATCCAATACTTTTCATGTAATCAATAACTTCATTTTCTAAAGGAGCACCTTCATTATATGGCTCATACGAAGTTTCGAGTAATATCGCAGCACATTTTTTTATTAATTTTTCACCACCTTTTATAATATCTATTTCAGATCCCTGTGTATCTATTTTAATAAAATCAAAAGAAATATTATCATCGAAAATATCATCTAGTCTTTCCATTTGATGAGTTTCTATTAAAATATTTTCTTCTGAAAAGTGATGAGTCAATTCTTTATATATAGAATTTCCAGTAGACAATAAATCTTTTTTATTTTTATAAAAATTTACAATTTTATTTTCATTTCCCAACAAACAAATCTTATAATTTATATTTTTTTGAAACAATATATTTTCACATTCTTTATTAGCTTCTACAGAAAATATATAGGAATTGGGAAAATAGAATTTACAATAATCATTAAATTCTCCTAAATGCGCCCCGATATCTAGTATTTTTTTGGGTTGTATAAATTTTTTTATTAGTTCAAAGTTAATATTCATATCAAATATCTAACATAGATTTAAATTTAAGCATAATTTTTTTAGCACAAAAATCTTCTGTATAAGCATCCCAATTTTTACCTACAAAATCTTTTTTGCTAATATTTTTCAAAATATTAAATAAATCTTCTCCAGATGTATAATAGATAGCTTTTTCTTTTAAAATATCTATATGAGCAATATCATAATGATCTGGAATAATAGTAGGCTTCCAAGTTAATACAGGTTTATTTTTAATTGAAAATTCAGCAACAGATAATCCAAAAGTTTCTCCTATATATCTAGCATGTAACATAGCATCGCATGTATTTATAAATTTTGTTTTATTTTCAATAGAAGAAGTCCAATTAATATATTTTATATTTTTATGATTAAAAAAAGGATTTGTTCCCAAAAATATAAAATAAATATCACTTCTTATATTTAAAATTTCGATTATATTTTTGTGAACGAAATCTAAATCAAATGTATCAGATCCTCCATGTCTTCCAAAAACAATTGCATCTTTTGGTATATTTAAAATTTCTCTTAAATCTTCATTAGTATGTGATTCATTTTCTACGATATGATCTAAATATAAATCTTTATTAAATTTTTTTGCTAAAAATTGAGAAACCCCACAATAAATATCACCATGCGGTTGATCCATTATAAATATTGCATGTGATAATGTTTTATTTACATTGCTAGGAAGAATTCCATCATTTTCTCCACCTTTTAAAGCATAAAAAATATCAATTTTTTCTTTATCACAAATATTTTCTAATGTATTTCTAAGAGAATCATTTTTCCCATCACTAATCCAAACATCTGGATATAATACAACTTTAAACTCATTCTCAAACCTTTTTAATGTTGGGCTAGGTCTTGAATTAGTGGATACTATAATAGATTCATTTCCTAAAATTTCTTTATTATATTTTGCATATTTGTATAAAGCAATTTCGGTTCCTCTACCACCTAATTGATAACTATGAAATGCGATTTTCATAAATTGTTTAAAAGATTTTGATAATATGAAAGAACAGAATCTACATTTGGTCCCATGTAATTATTGTTTATAATTTTTAACGAAATTGAATCTTTCCAAAAAAATTGTAATTCACCATTATTAAATTGTTTTTTATCCGAAATTTTTGAAAATCTATTATCAGTTTCTATAAAATTTAATTTAGGATAACCTACAAATTCATCGTCTTCTTTATTGAAAATATATCTATGATGTATATGTCCCATATAAGAACCATTTACACCTCTTGTGAACTCTTCATATTTAGAGGGTACTGCTATAAATCCCATATTTGCATATTTTTCTAACATCAAAGTAACATAATATGGATTTATTATATCTTCTAATGTATGCGTACAAATTACAAAATCAAATTTTCCATTTTTATTAACATCCTTTTCTATTTCATCCCAAACAAAAGGCATATTAATATCACCTTTAAACATTTTTTTATTTTTATCTGATTCATTTATATCAATATAATGCGTTACGAATAAAGATGACCATGTATTTGCACTATATCCAACATCTAAAACTCTTTTAAATTTTTTTGATTCAAGAAATGTAATTACATCTTTTCGATCATGTAAATTTGTATACTTAAATAATTTTTTCATTTTTATCGTATTTTAAAATGGCAGAAATTAAATTTGATTCTATAAAATCTTTTAAAATTTTAGCATTTGGAACAACACAATGACCACCTATTTTTTTATCTCCATACAAAACAGGTCTTACTACATTCGTTTTACCTAACATAGAGTATCCTAAATTATAAGTTTTATTATAATTTGTCATAACTTCATCAAAAGATAAATTTTCTCTTTCACATAATTCTAAAACATCATTATGAAAAGCAATACAAACACCATAATATGTTGTATCCAATAATTTAGCATATTCAGTAGTTTTACTATTTTTACAAATAAAAAACTCAATATTTAATTCTTTCAAATGTTCACTATATTCAATTGAAGTTTTCATATCTTCAGAACCAATCCATTTTACAAATTTTTTAATTCCAATATCTAAATTTGGATGTAACCCTCTTACTGGTGAATGACAAACTTTACCTTTTATTTTGGATGTTGTATTTGGAGCTATTGTGGAATGTATAACTGTCAATTTTGGATTATTTTGTACAATGTAATTGTTAACTATATCTACAAAATTTTCAAAATATGGTATACAAATATTTAAAACATCACAATTATTAATATCTTCATTGTATCCTAATTTTGGATCAACAACAAATATATCAAATTTAGAAAATTCTTTGTATACTTTATACAAACTACTTCCGATTTCTCCGTAACCTATTATTCCTATTTTCATTTTTTTTATTTCTTATTTTTATAAAAATTAACCACTTCTTCTATTACTTCATCTGTATTTTTTGTAGCATTCCATCCCAGTCTATTTTTAATTTTTTCACTATCTGGTATTTTTTCAGGAGCTTCCGTAAATAATGGCCCATGTAAGACAGTAGGATCTACGTGAACAATATTGGATGTACTACCCGTATAATCTTTTACTTTCTGAGCCAAATAAAGAATAGTGTTTTCGTTTTTTTCATTTCCGATATTCCATTCATTATTCCAATTTTCATCTGAAGCAATTGATGTTAAATAAATACCTTCAACTATATCTTTAACCCATGTAAATGCTCTTAATTGGAGCCCATCGTAATAAACCGTTATATCATCTCCATTTAATGCTTGGGACACAAATCTTGGTAAGACGAATCCACCATCTGGTAATTGATATTCTCCAGTAACATTAAATGGTCTAATTATTTGGTATTTAAAATTTTTATCTATTTTACTTTGATTACTCAAAACTATTTCAGAAAGTAATTTTGAAATAGAATATTCATTTCTTACAGTAAAATTACCATGAAGAACCTTATCACCTTCTTCTTTTAAATAACTTTTTTTGTCTCTATGTCCATAGATTTCTGAAGTAGAAATAAAAATTAAAGGACAGTCACTATGTTTTGATCCTCTAATTACACTATATATATCATCTAATATTATTCTAGCCATTCTACCAGAATGTTTCAATACTCCTACTGGACCTACAGGAGATGCAAGATGAAGAATTAAATCAAATTTAGGTAAAGAATTCCAATCAATTGATATAACATCTTCAATAATTACATTAATATCATTTAAAATTTCATGATTTTGTTCTATTGCATTTGATGAAAGATTATCTATAATCCAAATTTCCCAATTTAAAGATTTCCATTTTTCTATACAATGAAATCCTATAAATCCTAAACCACCAGTTATTAAAATTTTTTTTCTCATATAATTATATATATCGAATTAAATCATTTAAATGCTTTTTCCTTAAAATAGTTTCTCTATTTTTATCATAATAATTAAAATCTACAATACAATCTTGTCCAACGTTTAATAAATCTGTATTTTTTCTAATTTTTACTAATCCTAAAATATCTGTATTACTAAATTCATAACAAAAAGCATCATAAATAATGTTTTTTCTAATATCTATAAACGATTTATAAGCTTCTCCAGCAGCAGTAGGTATAGTGTCACATTCACGTAATGGACCAACATCATGCATACATATTATACCATCTTCATTTAAACATTTAACTGCATTTAAAAAATCTTTATTTACGGCATCATAAGAATGATCAGCATCAATATAAATTAAATCATATTTTACTTTATTTTGTAAAAAGAAATCATCTGTTGATCCTAAAAAGGAGGGCAATTGATCATTTATTTTTAATATATCAACCGAATATTTATTTTCACATTCTACTACAGAATATGTTTCTACATTTGGACCTAAACCTAACTCTAAATAATATTTATATTTTTTATGTTTTATAATATTATTAATTAATTCATATTTTAATTCGTACATATTTTAAAATTCTTATGCATTATTTAATAATATTTTTATTATGTCAATAGCTCTGGATTCGCATGTTCCATGCGTTAAAAGCCATGTTCTCTGTTCTTTTAATATATTCAAATATTCTTCTGTGGGTCTATTATTTACAATAAGACGATTCATCAAAGAATCTAATTCTTCTTTATTAGAATATGATACTGCTGGGCAATTTGGTTCACATAATTTAGGTTTTTTATCAAAATCTTTAAACAATAAAACAGAACTATTTGCCATTATTTCGTAGTGTCTTAAACAATCCCATCCACCTTTTTTACAAGATAATCCAAACCAAGATTCTTGCATGTCTTTATAATAATCATATTCGTTATTAAATTTATAATTAGAATTTTCATAAAAACATGCATTTGATGGTGCTGTAGATTGAAATAATTTATTTTTAATATTTAAATTTATAGATTTTATTTTACTCGAAGGAATACCAAAACCTGTTGGATATACTTTTGGAAATTCTTCTACTAATTCTCTTTTAAAGCATTTTTCTAAAAATTGAGAACCTATTATAATTTCTCCATTATAATTAATTAATCTTTTAGAATTTCCATAAAGATCATTTCCATCTGTATACCAAATATTCGAATGTTTTATTTCCACTTTTTCGGAATACATATGTCCAGAACCCATTAATACTATGTCAAAATCAGATAACTTTATTTTACTTCTATCATATGTAGTATCTTGAATTGGATCAGTACAGTATGTAAATCCTTTTCCATGCAAATCATTAATTGGTGACTCTGAAAAATCTCCATATAATATTTTCTTTTTAGGATATTCTACAAAATTATTTCCTAAAATTTTACGTAATCCATAGACTAAAGATAATTCCAAATAATCTCCTTGTTTTTTTGGATTTATTGTAGTTATGAACAATAATTTCATTTTATTTTATTTTTAACTTCTTCTAAATTATATATTTTCCTATTTTTAATAAAACTACTACCAGATGGACCACTATTTGGCTTATCAAACCCGATACCTAATACAGATTCATTCCATGAATTCCATGAATTTTTAATATCTTCTCTATTTTCTCCTAAAAATAAGTCCCAGTGTTCGTATTTTTGTTCGGGAATCATTTTAATTATTGCATCTGTATATTTTTGATTCCATTTATTTTCCCAGTGTGGCTGAGATAATCTACAATTATGACCTATTACTTGCAATGGACTTTTCCATGTGTATGAATAATCCGCTTCTTGTGATTCATATAATGATAAATTAGCATGAGCTATTCTATAAACCCAATCTCGATCTTCCCATCCCCCCAATAAATATCTTTCATCCCACCATCCAATTGTTCTTATAAGTTCTTTGGAAAATCCCATATAACCAACATTATATAAAAACACACAACTAAACCCATTTTCTAATAAATTTATCATTTTTAATGTTTGTTCTGCGGTACATGTTGTTCGGTCATTTACGAAAATCATCCATTCAGTATTAGAAGAAGCTATAGAATGATTTATTAATTGAGAAAATGATGGATATGCTTTAGGATATCTATTTATTCTATTATTCCAATTTATTTTTATTTTATCTAATAAAGGTTCATGGGCTTTTATCTGGGAATCTACAATTTCTTGATTACAACCACAATGAAGACATATAGTTACTTCATTTATTTTTAATTTATTCATTTAAAGCCTTTCCATCTTCTCTTAAAATATTAACACCAAAATGTATCTTATTAGTATTAATATTGTTAGTGTTTAAATAACTTTCCAGTATCAATTCTGGACAAGGAATTGATTTATCTTTAGCATATTCAATATTCTCGTATATTGATGTAACTATATCCATAGTTGGAGATGATGAGTACATAAACCATTCAGTTACTCCACCCGGACCATATCTGCTGCTAGTATATAGTTCATTATGATTTATATTTTGTAATTCAATTTTTTTATTATAAAATAAATCGTATCTAGCTTTTATTACCACATCATATTTAAAATCATTTATATATTCGTAACTTTTTTTGAGTTCATTACATCTTTTAATTGAATAAAACATGCTCTTCATATTTTGTTGTATAGAGGGATATTCAAAACATAAAGAAGTTGGTTTTAAAAAATCGACAATATCTTCTATTTTATATTTTCCATAATAACCATATTTGCTTTCGCATTCTGGATTATAAAAATTTTCGTATTTTATACCATCATATCTATTCCAAAAATGACAAAATATATCACAATCATATTGAGATAATAAATTTTCTCTTAAAGAATCCTTAACAAGATCGAAACTTCTTATTTGACCAGAAAAACAAATAGCAACTTTCATAATTTATAACCAATTTTTATAATTATTCCAATCTTGTCCTCCAGCAAAATGCCTTAATACAACTCTATTTTTATCTACTTTATTTATATTAAAATCACAAGAGCTTTCCCCTATCCATTCGGTAACATTATATTCTGTGGAAAATATATGAACATTATCATTTAATTCTTCCAATGTGTACAATACATCTTCATTTTTTTCACTATGAAAACCATTATTCGAATAATTCCAAAATGGTTCATCTGAATGTCTTTTAATTCCAGCTAAACTATACCAACTAGCTTGTTCTCTGAACTCATTCCAAAAACTAGAATGAGTTTTAAATCTATCATGAATAGAAATTTTATCATTTAATTTAAAATATCTTTCTTCTGATAATATATTATCTATTAAATTTTTAGACCAATCATTTACTTTAATACTATACCATCCCATACAATGAGTATTACCACTATCTATACTGTATGAAAATGATTTTGGTGTTGATAAATCCTTTTCGATATCAACTATATACATATCAGCATCCATATGGATTATGGAATCCCCATCTACAACTCTATTAGATTTTATTAAATCTTGTAAAATAGTAAATTTCCACCAAGTATGATGATTTCTAACTTTATTAATGTTTACATCATTTTTAATTTCTATATATTTATATCCATGTTTTTCGCAATATAATTTATTTCTAGGAGAAATAATATCATCAAAAATTTTTTGACGATGATCATTATATCTAGCTATTACAAATAATATTTTTTTCATATAGTTTTAAGATAATTTAGTATATTTAAACACATACCGTCCAAAGTAAACATTTTATTGTATGCTTCTTTTATAGCTAAATGCATTTCATTTTGTCTTTCTTTAGTAATTCCTTTCAATATAGTATCAATATTTTTTATATCTTGCTTTTCTATTAAAATACATATATCATTCCAATTTACTATATTACTAAATGGTATATATGGTTCATTAGTATAAATATAAACTGGTATCGCACCTAATTGCATTGCTTCATATAATCTAAAACTAGTTGCTCCATAACCCCTAGGGCACAAGGAAAATATACTTCTACTAGTTATATCTAAAAATAAATCCTTTCTTTTATCTTCTATTGAAGGGGACCAATGTTTAGGTTTTAATACATAACCTTCTTTATTAACTAAATGATGTAGCATATCCATTCTAACTGGATGCGTTGCGCTTCCAACAAAACTACAAAATATATCTTTGTGTACTTCTTTTACATTAGGTATAGAACTACAAATTAATGGTATTGGTACACAATTTGGCTGATTACCACCAGCAGAAAACTTTATAGTATTTGGTGGTAATGATTGTTTTGGAGCATCATCATGCTGTGATACAGTAAAATATTTTTTAGTTTTGTCTAAAGAATTTAATGTTGTTTGTAATTCTGGTATTAAATTATTTCTATATAAGTAAATATCCGTCCAGCAAATTGGAAGAAACTCATATCCAGTATTATCAAATTCTTTTTTATTTTTAAAATAAAAATCTATAAAATATTTCTCCAGATATTTTCCTGTATGATAAGGAGGATATGCTGGTTGATCTATTTCTATAATAAACTTATCAAACATTCGATTTATTAAATTTTTCTCTTACTAAATCTAAGAGTTGTTTCTTTTCTGCAAATGATTTAGTCCAATTACCATGATGCATTGTTATGTTTTTAGGTAAACTAAAATTAGAATTACCATCCCATGCTGCATAATTAGCACCATACGTCCAATAGTCTTCGGATAACATTTTTGTTTTAAATGCGATTTTATTATATTCTGGTTTATGAAAATTTGATTTTAAATAATTAAAACAGGCTTGTTCTTCTGGAAATTTTTCTAAATTACCTTCTACAGTGTTTAAAAAAGCTCTTGTTTGTGGTGTGGACTTCATTATAAAAAACCCAGTGTTAACCCCACCACCGTAATCATTTTGAAATGCTGCATCATATCCTTCTACTTGTTTCATCACATCATCATAAAATGGTCTAAAAAATTGTATATCAGGATCAGAGAACATAAAATAATCACCATTTTCTGTTTCTTTTGCTGCTTGTATAAAACATCTAACTTTATAATACATGGTTTCTCTCCATCCTTTTGTTCTAAATTCAGCATTACATAGCTGTTCTTTGAACAAAACCCTTAACTCTAATCTGTGGTCAAATGGTAATGATTTGATGAAGTAGTTTTGAAACAACTCCATATGCGATTCTGTAAATACTGTGTAAAGTCTCATATTAAATTTTTATATCCTTGATTAAATCTATCATCATTTTTTGGTAAAAATGGATCGGTTTTATGTGAATTTAACTGCAAATGTTCTAAAAGACCATTAGTTAAACTAACATTCGATTTATTAATATAATAAAAGAAACTAATAGATCTTTCTATTGCATGTCCGGCATATTCAAATTTAGATAAAACCTCTATAAATTGCTTACACCAAGTAACATAATCTTTTAAAACTGAGGTTTTCCAAGTAGAATTACTTGTTGTCTGCCATAATAGATTAGGATTTTTAGTTAAAAACTTATTTACTAACTCAAATAAATCCACACCAGTTTTGTCTTTTATGTCTTTTACCAAAACATCACTATAAGTAGGATTTTGTATAAAAAGTGGATGCTTTGCTGGTAAATTAAAATAACCAATTGCATCTGGATTCTTCTCTACAAGAGAAATATTTTTAATCTTAAACTCCGAACAACAATTTATATCATATTCAAATAAATTAACATATTCAGAGTTAATTAAATTATTTTCACACAATGCATACCATCCAGTAAATGATACTAGTTTTGGTATATGCTCTATGTTTATAGGCAATTTATTTGCTATAATTACATTATTAATATTAGAAATCTTATCAGTTGATTTATTTCCAACAAAGACATAAAACAAAGAATCAAAATTTTCAAATTTTTTATTTTTTATAAAATCTAAAATAATATTTTGATCATGAGCAAAAATATAAGTAGACAGTTTATTCATTAATAATTATATTTTAGCATATACGAAATAAATTACAAGTAGATAAATAATTAAAATGGCATCCGAAGTTTATATAAATATTAAAGATTTACCCGAATTATCGGAAATTAATAATGGTGATTATATTGTTGTAGAAACTAGCACTGGTACACATATATTAAATTTCGAAAATTTAATAATACCAACTGAAAATTCAGTGCTTACTACCGCTGTAAGTGCCAATGCTTCGGCTTTTACTTCTTATATTAGTGATTTAAGCTCTAATATCGATGTATTATATACTAATACCAATGTCACTTCTTCCAATTTAGATACCTTGTCATCTTCATTCGAAGATTACAAAAGTAATTCAAGTGATTTAACTAATACTAAAATAAAAAACGGAACAATTACAATCAGAACAGGTAATTATTCTGGATCTATAGTTTTAGTAACTACACCTTCTTATACAGAAAACAATATTTTAATTACACCAGTTAATAAATATGCCGCATTATATCCAGCATATGTTGATAGCCTTGATCAATCTACTGGATTAATCACTATCAAAGGAACTTTTAATACTATTGTACCTACAGCAACCTTTAATACATCTACAAGTACAGTTAATGTTACTTTATCTACTAATTATATAGTAGCAGAAGAAGATGCAGTTTATAATATATTTGTAATTAAACCTTAAATTTTTTAGATTTATTTTTCTTTTCAAATTCTTCTATTAATTGTTTTTCTCTTTTATAGACTGCTTCTTTTTCAGAAGCATTCATTTGTTCCATTAAAAGATTTTCCAAATCTTTAATATTTTGTGGATCTAAGATAGAACCTGCCTCGTCTCCAATTACTGCTCCTTCAACATTTAAGTATTGTTGAAGTAACATAATTCTTTCTAAAGGATTTCCGAAAATTTCAATAATTGCTGGACAATCATCATTTGGTAAAAATGGATTATTATCAAAACTATGTTGATATAAATGAAAAATTGCTTTGAATAGATTATCAATTTCTTCTATATAAGAAGAATCAATTTCTCTAGATCCATCATTTACAATAGGAATCGGTGATGATTTTGAAATAGGTATAAAGAAAATAACATCTAAATGCTTCATTGATTCCTTTACCACAGGAATACATTTGGCTAAAAACTGTTCATCGATATCAGATGCTGATTTTTCGCAAGACCATAAAGAATAAATCAAATTATCTAATGGACATCTATCAAAGATAATATTATCATCTTTAGAATATTTTTGCATTTCATCAATCATATGATTGAGAATTGCCCATTGACCTTCTTTATTACAATTTTTACTGTGAGGATACTTATTTTCTTTAAAGAATTCTCTATAGGAACTTTCAGGAGTCCTATAATTAGGCCAATTATGTAGAAAATCTTTAATTAAAGTTGATTTTCCTACATTTGCTGTTCCAGATATTGCAATACGCATAGTAGTATTTTATTCTAATTCGGTAAAATTATCAAGTGGTTTTTTAATTAACTTTTTTCTTTGTTTATATTGCTCCCAATTTCTCTGTAGCCATGCTATATCTTTCTTTGTGAAATTACACAAATTATATTTATGTGCATGTTCTATTTTAGCCCATACAAATCCATCATGTTCATTACTTAGTTTAACTACACCGGGGTATATTCCACCTTTATATAATTTAAAATTATATTTAGAAAATACTATTTTACACCACGAAATATATAAATTAGTTTCTTCTTTAACTTCTCTTCTCAAGCCTTGACTAAATGATTCATTTGCTTGAATATGTCCGCCGGGTAAATGAAATTTTTGTAATTTTTTAGATTTAAGTAATAAAACTTTACCTTTATCCAAGATAAGAATTTTAGCTATTTTATTAGTGTCCTCAGTTTCCATGTAACTAGTATATCAAAAAAATAATATAAATCAATGACTTTTAACATGTTTAAATTAATCTTATTTCAACCCTCTAACTTTTTTCATTACATACTTCAAAAAATCGCTTCTCATTACATCCATTTCTTCTTGAAGTTCAAAAGTATATATTTTATTTTCTTTTGATTCTTCATCATTAAATACATCAAATATATTTCTGAATCCAGAATTTTTAATGTCAACTTGCCATGAATCTCCAACACCAAAAACATAACTAAATTTTCCAACTCTAGATAAAGTCAACATTATATCTTCTTTGGACATACATCCCATTTCATCGATAATAATTCCGTATGCATCATAGGATGTTCCGCGAAGCAATGCAACTGGTTGAGCTTCCACTATTTGATCTTGAATTAATTTTTTAACTTGATTAGCAGGAAGAAGTTGTTCCAGCTTCTGGTTAAGTGGGGCCATGTAAGGGGACAGACGAGTTTGGAGGTCACCTCCAAGCCAACCCAGTGTACCAGTACCACTTTGGACTATATTTCGCACATAAAGAATATTCGAAATTTTTTTTATACTTAACAGTTTTAAACAAGTATAGACTGCCATTAAAGTCTTGCCACTTCCCCAAATTCCATCAATTAAAGTCATATTAGCTTTTTTTTCTATGACTGTATCTATAATTTCTTTTTGTTTTTCGGTCCAAGGAATTTCTTTTATATTTAAAGAAAAATCTATTTTTTCCTTTTGATAAACGTAAGGACTTGTATCTTTTTTTGGGTGAACATTTGCTTGAATTTCTTCAAGCCCATCGCATTTACCATTCTTTCGAATAGTGCGTTTTTTGGCTTTCATTCATATATTATTTATCTTTTTTTTGATTATATCCAACTTTTAGTATCCCAGATTTATGCATTTGTACCTTTATTCGCCAAAGAGTGGTTTTATTTATTTTAGTTATTTTAAAGATATCATTTAATTCTACATTATTATTAATCATCTTTACTATATTTGGGAACTTTTCAATATAATTCAACTTCCCTTTTTTTGTCAATGACCAATTGTTTTCTTTTTTAATTTTTTGAATTAATCCCTTTATGTGTTTAGTTTTCATATACCAAATACTTTTAGTAAATTCGTTAAAATTTTTATATTTTTTAGATTCTTTTAATATAATATCATTTATATTATTTTTCGTAAAAGTTTCAGTAATTTTTTTTATTATTTTGTATTTTACGCAACGATTATACAAATCTTCATCATTTTTAAAATCATGATAATTATCATATTTTTTTGCATCTTCGAAGCATTTTTCTAATTTTTTTTCTTTTAATATTTTGTTAGTATGTTTATAAATAAAGTTAGGTTCGTATGTCACCAAATTTAAAATATCTCTTTTTATTAATTCTAAATATAAAGCTTTATTTTGATTTTTTAAATAAGATTTTAATTGAAATTTATTAGCTAATTTTATTAAATCATCATTTGAATGACTTCTATATTTTTTATTAGTTTTATGCATATGTGAAGTTGCTTTTTCTAATAAATTTCTTATTTTACATTTTTGATATAAATTATGATGAATTTTAATGAATTCCGAATAATCTGAAATTTTTTTACATTTTTCTAATAATTCTTCTTCGGAATCTTCTTTGGTTTTTCTAATACATTCTAATAATTGCAATTTTTTATTTCTTCTTAAAAAGTTATATTCAAAACTATATTTTTTTTGAAACTCTATAATCGATGAACAGTTTTTTATTTTATTTTTTATTTCATCTATATCATTTTTCTTAATAATATCTTCGAATACATCAAAACAAGATATTTGATATATATCTGATTCTATGAAATTATTATTTGTAATTTTATTTATTATGTCCAAATGATCAATTAATTGAATTTTAACATCTTTTTCATAATCTCTATTATTTTCTTTGATTATAATAAGAGTTATCCCATTTTTATTACATAATATATTTTTATTATTATCTCTTTTTATGACATCATCATACTTATGCCATCCCTTTCCATTATATTCAATAGCTAATTTAAATTCTGGAAAATATATATCTAGTTCATATGGTTTTATTATTGCTCTTGTATTATACAAACATTTCTCTCCCAATAATTCTTCCATGATTTTTTTACAAATCAATTGAGGAGTTGAATATGAACTTACCATATGCGAACATATATAATCTAAAAATAATTTACCCCTTCTTTTAGCACTTCCATACGCACCCGGATCATTTTTCTGAAAATCTGATCTAGTATTATAAAGTTTTGCAATTTCTGTTAAAGATTCTTCTGTATGTTTTCTTCCACATGTATAGCCCATATAATAATATTTATCACATAGGAGTTATATTTTAGCATTTATGATAATAAAAAACTATATAATATGACATTTTTATAAAAGTTTTAAGAATTAAAAATTAAAATCAACAACATTTTCTAATTCAATTAATTCTCTAAGAGCTTCTTCATAAGAGACCACCTTTAATTCGTTTTGTTTATAAACGGGTTTAGGTGGTCTCTCTTCTTTTACTAATTCAAATAACTGAGAAAATACAATATTTTCTAAATTAACTAAAGAGGGATCACGTTCTTTTTGCACCATAGCAGATCCATATGATAAATTAGTAATGGATCTTTTTCCCATTACGTTAGAAGAATAGACATTTCCTAAATCTTGATCCATAAATTATGGTTTTTTAGATCTTACTACTCTTGTTGGAGGCGCAGGCGTTCTGGTTTTTGGTGCTGGTTTAGGAATTGGTTTAGGAGTTGGTTTAGGAGTTGGTGTTGGTTTACCTGCTGGTTTAGTATAATCAAAAGATTGATTTGGTTTAGCTAAAATATATAACCATTCTATTTTAGCATTTTCATCTGATGGTTTAGTTATAAAATATTCATTTTTAGATTTATATTCAAATCTTTTTATAATACGTTCAGGAGACATATCAGATTTTAATTTATCTGGTTCTTTTCCATACTCTTCATCTTTTTCTTTATTAGATTCTAAAACTTGTTTGATATGTGGTAAAATAAAATTTTTATTACTAATAAGATTTAATTTATTTAAATCAATATAATTTATTACTTCTTTAATTAAATTCTTTTTATATATTGATTCGCTTTCAGTACTAACACCAGATACTAATTCAGCTCCCATTAAAGTCTTATATGAAATACCTCCAGTGATTATACCTTTTTTATTATTAGTAAATATTAATTTTTTATTAAAAATATTAGGATCTTTGATTAAATTTGCTCTAACTTGATCTAATATACCATCACCTTGAGATAAATCAGTTTTTCTGATATGACTTTTCCAAGGATCTGTCATCGGTGCTAGTATTTCTCCTACATGATGTTTAACGAAATTACCAAGAGTACCAAAAATATTCCCTAAATCTTCATTTAATGGATATTTTTTTAATAGTTTATCGACATGTTTATCAAATTTCATTATAAGTATTCGGTTCTATAAATTTCTAATAAATCTTTTTCTGTGCAACCATTGTTAAGTAAAAATTGTTCTAACATTTCTAATGTAGAACTATTCATTACCATTTGAATTAATGGACTATCAAATGTCATATTTTTGTTTTCTTTTAAATAAACTAAAATATTCATTTTTAATTGCTCAAATTTAGTCATTCCACTTTCTACATCTATCATCCCACAAGGTATGGTAGCCATTATACCCCCTCCTTCAGACTCTATATACATCTTTGCATTGATACCATCTTCTGATAAGATGAATCCTTCATAGCCTTGATATTTAGATATTTCCCCCTTTTCACAAAAGGCAGGATCGACTTTTAATCTAACTCTACGTAGATTTGTCGTTTTAAGAGTATTCTCTATTAACTTAGAAAAGTGTTTCATAAGTATTATTTAACATTCTATCGTTGCGTTCAATGGCTCTAAGAATTTAAGACCAATTAAAACCTTTTCATCATTAGTTCCTCTATTGCCTATAGAGAATCTTTGCTTTTTATATTGTTTTCCTTTAAGAAAAAAGTCTAAATTAATAACAGGTCTCTTCTCTTCTACACCCCCACCTATATTAATAGATGTAGTATCTATCAATGGTCTAGTTACTCTTTTACCGTGTGCTGTGGTAAAACTAACTGTATCTCCATTAATTTCTATATCATCACCATGTAATACACAATTTCCATCATTTCCACTATCTACTTTGGCTACAAAGTCACCAACTTTAGCAATTTTAATGGGTTCTTTAGGAGAAAATGTATTTTCTAGGAAATATTCCTTGAAAGATTTCATGAAAATATTTATCATTTACTCCATAGAAAGAGTTTGTATTCTTTTTATTCTTTCTAAAATTTCCTGTTTTTTAGTAGGATCACCATCACTAATATAGTTTAACCAGCTATTTTCTTCATCAGCATACAAATCAAATTTATGTTTTCCCGTGTTTGTCGAATAACAACATAACACGACATTTCCTTTTATATAATTTACATCACTATCTATTCTATCACAAGATGGCTTAAAAGGAGCTAATTTACTAGATATTATCATCTTTTGATTCGTATATGCATCTCTTCCTTCTTGTATGTCCCATAATTTTAATAAGAATTCCGAATCAAAATCAGGCATACCGTATAAATCTTTCATTATAGGTTCTACTTCAAAAAGCCCATTAGAAATGGCATTATTATATTTTATTAATGCTTTTTGATATACATTTTCGGCAGTAGTATTTCTAGTTCTTATACTAGCTTTCATTCTATCGAACAAATAGACATGCCAGTTTTTTTCTGTAGTTTCTTTATATTTAGGACTTTTTCTATATTCTCTTTTTTGGAGAACTCTTTCATGGTGTTTTATTTTATCTGAATCAACTTTTGATGGATTTAAAGAAACTACATCAATTGATGAAAACTTTATTTGTTCAGACTTAACAATACTAGATTCATTTACTGAAGTTTTAAAGATATTATTGTTACAAACAATATTTTTTCTTTGTTTTTTCTTAATAGGAACAAAAATATTGTTTGCAACAAATAAATCAAACTGAGAACTCATGCATATATTTTATAATAACATTACAAAATATCAACTACCTAAAATGTAAAAAGTTCAACAAAATCAATAGGTTGCACACATTGCGGAGGATTATGTGCTTTGTGAGCGACCTAATTCATAGGCATCTGCTTGAGCTTGAGTAACTACAGTAGGTTTTGACAATTGTGCTGCTTTTCTCTTTTTAGCATCTTGAATTTTCTTTTGTGTAGCAGCATTAGCTGGTGCATTGGGGTTGACTGGAGTGGTTGGATTCATAGCATCTTCTGAGAACAGAAGATCAGTCAAATACTTGTTGATTAAAGTATCAAAAGATTCATTATGAGATGATTTTTCGGAAGGTCTATGATATTTTTTCTTATTTCTATGTATTTGTTGTGTATTTCTATTTCCAAATGCTATAGTTTTTTGAAATTTTTTATCTCCAACAGTTATTTTACTTTTTTCTGTTGCTGTTGGTTTTGATTTTTTACCTTCTGTTTGAAGAGATTCTTTAAGTTTCTTTTTCTTTCTCTTTTTGTTTTTTGTTTTACCTACTCCTGCTTTATTTAAAGAAGCAGCTACTGACTGATCATGAGGATGACCAGATTTTTCCATTTCTTTTATATTTTTTCCTATATTCTTCTTTCCGGGTAATAGTGGCATAAAAATATTTAGTTAAAAGTTAAATGGTTGGGGCTTTTTTGTTATATCTTCTGTATAAGATTTTATAACATCCTCTATTGCTGGTAAACCTGTTTTAGCATCTGCTGAACTTGAAGCTTTATTTAATTTGTCGAAAATTTGTTTTAAATTTGGATGATCATTTAAATTTAAACTGTCTGCCTGTAAAGCTTGATTAATTACTTTTATAAGATTTTTAGACATATTGAACAGTTCTTCTTGTGCCATTTCTACTTGGCTTCCCATTTTTTTACCAACTTTTTCGACTTCTGAAGAAATTTCAGAAGGATCAGCCGGATTAGCACTATCTTGTTGAGGTGGAGCAGCAGCACCTTGTTGCTGATCTTGCTCTAATAATGTGAACTTTTTTCTTATAAAGACATCAAATTTCATAAGATTATTTATGCAATACTAGTTTAGTTTTTGGATTATTTTTAATCCTTTCAGTTATTTCTGTTAAATCATTTTTTTGGCAAAACTGGTTAATTTTTTTAAAATTAATAGATTTTTTGTTTTCTGCTAAACATTTAAATTTATAAATTAAATCATGATCTAACAAAATAGGTATTTCTTCTATTTCAAATAAATTGAGATTTAATAAATTTGAAATTTTAATTATATAACTGTCAAAATTTATATCTTTTTTATATAAAAATATATTATTATAATTTT
>Ga0078894_10000567_pt1 | contig 25990 bp, 26 predicted proteins | sample LauGreSu1BDMLBSD_2_FD_67506 | JGI IMG/M metagenome (GOLD analysis project Ga0078894, IMG submission 67506) | Freshwater lake microbial communities from Lake Michigan, USA - Su13.BD.MLB.SD (version 4) (version 4) | ecosystem: Environmental > Aquatic > Freshwater > Lake | place: Lake Michigan... | reverse complement strand
CTTCTTAAACTCATCCATGGCATCCTTGGTCAATAAAATTTGCCCCCGACCGCATAAAGACATTGCTCTTGCAGCGATGTTTTTACCAATGCCCTCTAATTCCATCCTCTTTGCTCCGACTTGTATATATTTATAGTCTTGATGAACTACTACAATGCTAGACCAATGAATGCCCACCCGTCCTTGTAGTTTAGTCCTATCGGGGACGGTGAGTTGGTAAAGCAGTCCAAAATTGACTGCATCTTGGATGCTCTCAAAATATAGTAAGAACCCATCCGACCTATCTATCTCTTGACCATTGAAGCGGGTTATGAGGTCTCTGACCATACGGTCATGGACTTGAAAGACCATAGCAGCTTTAGCATCCCCCACTCTTTGAACAAAAGCGGTGCTTCCTATTATATCCAGAAGTACAATGGCTAGGGTTCTTTCTTCTATTCTCATATTATGAGCCTCTGTCTTATTAAGCGGTTCATATATGAGGATGTTTATTAAGGCATTATTTATTTCATTTTAGATGCAATATAAATTGAAAGGTGTGGTTTATACATATAGGAGATGGGGGTCAATTCTTACTTATTGATTCCCCTCTATAAAGAAAGTTATCCTAAACCCAACAAAAAGAAAGTTATCTATGTTTACTAAGAAACAAGAACTTATCGAAGCCTACCTACAATCTGTAGGTGAATGTCTCCTCATGTTTGACCCATCTGTTGATGGTGTTTTTATCCCAGACCAAATCCTCCAAAAGAGGTTAATGAAAAGGGATTGGGGTTTCTCTCTACCCCTAAAGAGAGGAATCACTACTTGTGATGAGAATACCTTATCTGCGACTTTTTCCGAGGGGACTTTTGTTATCCCTTATTCCGCTATCTTCCTCATTGAATGTAAACCCATGGGGGATAGTTTTGAGTTTAAAGAGTCCATCCCCGCTGGTTATCACCGTATGCTCTCCATCCTCAAACCTTTCCTAAAAGAAAAAGAGGAAAAGCCAGAGAATGAACTTAGCTTCAAGAAGGAAGCCAAGAAGCTCAAGAAGAGTTAATTTAGGTTGGGAAGCCTTTGGGCTTCTTTCTTTTTAAAGGTAGAAAGATTTCATAAAGGGGTAGATTATATAAGGGGTGAGTAGGTCTATATGAAATCTGAGGGGGTGGGGATTCGGGGGGTGGGGGGACGATTCTTGTCTATTGAGATAGCACTATATATATAAGCATAACCAATAACCCCCCAAGAAAGAAAGTCATCTATGTTTGCTAAAAAACAAGAACTTCTTAATGCCTTGATTCAATTGTCAGGCGAATCCTTCATCATGATAAACACCAACCAAGAAGGTGTATCAATCCCCGAGAGCATCCCCCGTACAAGACCTTGGAGTCTGAGCGTCCGATTGACAAAAGGGAATACCACCTTCGGTGAATCAAGCTTAACTGCTACCTTTACCCAAGGCACTATCGTTGTGCCTTATTCATCAATCTATACCATTGAATGCAGACCGATGGGAGAGACTTATGAGTTTAAAGAAGCGATTCCTAAACAATTGAAGCGTATCTTATCTCTCTTTGAAGTTAAAGAGAAGCCTGATAATGAGTTAAGCTTCAAGAAAGAATCCAAGAAGCTCAAAAAATAGTCCCTTCGGGGCGATCTGCCTTTAATAGACCTTCGGGGCGTTGCTTAATTGCAACGCCCCTTTTTCTTTTCCCCCGACCAACTCCAGAGCGGCTCCCCACTAGATTTCATAACCTTTGGAGTAGCACCTCCTTGAGGCTCATATGAAATCAAGGGTAAGCCGTGGGGGGGTCAATTCTTGTATAGTGAAAATGCACTATATAGATAAGTATCAATAAGGCAATCATGCCAATACTCAAAACAAGGATTTTATGAGTACTAAACAACAATTCATTTTAAACGCTCTCCGTGAGAATGGCGTTATCATCATCTGCATCAACACTGCTGTAAAAGGCGTTCAACTCCCAACCTACCTTATGGATAAAAGTGAGGGAAGTTCGGTTAAGCTCAAACTTATAAACGGCGTTACCCCCGTGTTTAAAGAACACAACGGCTTAAGTGCTATCTTGTCATTCAATGGTGTAAAAACTCTTGTATTTCTCCCAATCCAATCAATTTATGCACTTTTTGAGGTGGAAGAGGGAGAAATGCCAATAGCAAGGCAAGTGTGGTTCTCTACAACCCCAAGAGAGTTTAGAGAGAAACTCTTTGATAGTATCCCCGTTAATCATCGTAAAGTCCTCCATTCTCCTATTCTTCAATCTGCTTGGAGAACGGTTTTAAAGGGATACAAAGCTTATAAAGCAAGTTTACAATAAGGGGTAGGGGGTAGGGTAGGGGTAGCTTGCTAGGGCGTTTTTAAGGGGCTTGCCGTTCGTTTGGCAAGCCCCTTTTTCTATTCGTGCTTGCCCACCAGAAAGCAGGGGTCTAGGAGATTTCATATAGGCAAGGGAGGGGTGAGGGGTCGTTGTTGTGAAATCTGATAGCTTCTTAATAAGCGTGTATAGAGGTAGGATATCCCCAAACTATAAAAAAGAGGTTTATATGCTTAGATATGCCTTTGAAAATATCACTAAACAAGAGGTGTCTGAAGCACTCCTTTCCATGCAGAAGACTCAAGCCTTCTTTATAAAAGAACTAGCTGGCATGAATACTACAAGTTATGATTTTATGCTATTCTTGGGCTCAGGTGACCACAAGAAAAACATGCAAAAATACCTTGAAGACCTTCATAAAGTCCTAGTGGGCGTTCTTAAGTTTAAAGAAATATCACCCCAAGAGTTTAAAAAGATTACCTATATCGCAGACTTCATGTTAGCCAAAGTCCATATCGAGAGTGCGAGTAGCAGTGTCTTCCGTGATTGGGCTAGTGCTAGACCCAAGACCAATACCGTCTTAAAACACCTTAGCAATATCTGGTCAAACAATCCTGACCTATCCCATGATGATGAGTTAAACATCATCAAGGCAGGTCGTATCAATATCCTTCTTAGTGCCCTTCATGTACCTGAACAGCAAAAGAGAGCGATTGTAGATGCCTTAAAAGAAGCCCTTCAACTTATGGAGAAGAGTCCTCTTAAGAATATCCAATCAGTCTTACATGGGGATATTGCTATAGTACCCTATGAAAATAAGCAAGGAGACCTTGGTGGGGAATACATCCTTAAAATAGACACCATTTACATCTATTACCAGACAAAAGAAGACCTTGAACCCAAGGGTCTTGCTCAGACTCTCATACATGAAATTGGACATCGTTATTACACAGAGGTTCTCACCGAGAAACAACAAGCTTTCTGGGGTGGTTACTATACCCGCCTAATCAGAGCTCGTGCAGAGGGGGATGTGGCTTTCCCCAAAGTAGGAGACTCCTTATCCGAGTTCTTCTCTTTAGGTAAATACTATGCCCGAGAAGGGGATAACAGCGTGCACACCGTGCCGGGCTTTGACCAAATTACCCGCATTACTTCTCACCCTAAAACAGGGCAACGTCAATTTTGGTTTAACTACAATGATGGGACAGAAGGGTTTATCTCCGAGTGGACAATCGTTCAATCTAATAACTTTCCCACTATGTATGCTGTGACAAATGATGAAGAGTTCTTCTGTGAGACCTTTGCCCTTTATATTAGGAATGCCCTAAGACCCTCTGTGAAAAAAGCCCTTGAAAATGTCTTTAATGCCAACTTCTTAACTCAACGCATCCCTTATGAGGCTACCCCGCTCTCAGTAGACACTAGCATGGTGGATATTAGCAGAGCACAAGCAGATAAAATGTATAAGGAAATCCTTTCAAGACAAAAGAACTCCAAAGGTTTAAATGACCTATATAAGAGTTTAGGGATTACCCAAGTAACCCTACCAGAACCCCTTGAGAAGCTTAAACAGGCCTATGAGAGTGCTAACAAAGACTTTATGTTCTTAAGCATCCCGAAGAGTCTTTATGTAAGCCTCTTCGATTTCTTCGGGCATATTCCTAAAGAAAACTCCTCTGTGACTGAGAAGCTTGTATTTACCCACAACCACATGAACGAAAAAGACATCACTTCGGGATTTCTGGAAGCCCTAAGTAAGTTAGTTAGAGTTTACAGCAAAACAGGGACTTTAACCAAAGCTCAAGAAAAGCTCCTAAATGAACTCTACGAAGAAAAAGCCCACGGTAAAAAGACCAGCTTCACCCTTAAGTTTGAACAAGAGATGGGCAGTATCTATGATGACATCGACTTTGATGATGAGGATTTTTAAAAATGAAAAAGCTAGCAATAGACCTTAGCAAAAGCCCCCTAACCTTAGGGAAGAATTACACCGAAGCACAGATCGAAAGTATCCTATCTGACTTTGCAAGACGACACTACATGATGTCCCGCAGATTCCAACTTACAAACGGAACAGAATTGCCTAAATACTTAGATGAAGAAGCCTACTTCAAAGCCGTGCTTATCAGCATGGCTGGGATTCTCACCTATAAAGACCTCCCAGCCCAAGCTCAACATAGCCTAAACAAGGCTTACGAAGGCATTAACAAGGTCTTATTTAAAGGTATTGAAGAAGGTTTTGAAGCCCTTGCTAGGGATTGGTCTTCCTCACACCCAAAGACCCTCCAACTAGGAGAAACCCTCTCTCAACTATGGGCTAAACACCCAACTAAAGTTGTAACTACAGGGTCTAACCTAACCAAAGTCCATAATATGACCCTCCTTATTAACGAACCCTCCATGACTGCTTCCCAAAAGGATAAGCTAGTTAAGGCTCTTAATGATGTTCACACCCTCGTCTCCGCCTCTAAAGTCCCCTTCTTTAAGGATGCTCTCTATGGCAATTTTATCGTCTTGAAAGCCAATGATATCCAAATAGATGAGACAGGGAAATATATCGACCAAACCGATGAGATTTGGCTTATGTATGATGAGATTGTATCTCTCCCCGAACAAGCACTCGTGCATGTCATCATCCATGAATTGGGTCATAGATACTATCAAAAAGTCCTCAATGATGTTGAAAGACATAATTGGCTTGATTACTATTCAACCCTTCTTATGTCTGAGGAAAAAGGGCTGCCCAAAGTGGGCGAGTCCCTCTTCTTGGACTACAATATCCAGCTTACTAACCAAAAGACCGGTGAAAAGACCATCCCCGGCTCAGATACCATTATCAAGGTAGATAGCTCCGACCCATCCAACCTGAAGTTCCACTTCAAGTTCCCAAGTGGTTCAACAGGTGTCTTGACCGAGGCATCCTTCTTGAAAGCAAACCCTCCTCATTTCCCATCTATGTACTCTAAGACCAACAAAGAAGAGTTCTTCTGTGAGACGATTGCCTTCTACACCACAGGGAAAATTAGACCTGATTTAAAGAAGACCTTAGAGGCAGAATTTAAGAACAGATTTATCACTCCTTTTGAAGACCCCGATACTGCTGTTTTGAAGAAGAAGACCATTACCGATTTGCATGCCCTTAGTCCTTCGGATATTAAGTTCATTGAAAAAGCCATCAAAGAAATCCCCGAAATGCTTGAGAGCATTACTGCTAATGAGTCAGGTCTATTGAGAGATGTGACAAAGGCATTGAAGACCAAGCCAGCAAAGGGCTTGGTTTATGTTAAGAAAGAACTCATGAAGGACTTTGTTAAACTCTTGGAAAAAGCCAAAGAGGAATCGGGCTTTGATGAGGATGACTTGGATGATATTGGCTTTGCCGATATGTTTGACTGAGGCTAAAAATGATAGACAACGAGTTCATGAAAATCGCAATAGACCTTAATAAGGACTACTTCAAAGACTCAGAGAAGTTTAAGAACGTTAAGAAAGACTTTGCGGAACGCAAGGTCAGAGAGTTCCATAACTTCTTTGTTAAACAACGGGATAATGCCCTGAAGTTAAAGCAGATGGGGGTTGGGGACATCAGGATGTCAAGTGAGGACGATGAAAAACTGAGTACTTTGATGATGCAGAGCATTGGGTTTGTTCTTGCCTTTAAGGACATCAAGCCTATCCAGCGAAAGAAGTTGACCTTTATTTACAACCATCTTGTAGATAGTTCGTTTGAGTTTGGGGTTTTTGAGAAGGATTGGTTTAAGCCAAAGCCTAAGACCCTAGATGCAAGTAAACATCTCTTAGATATGTGGCTTAATGCCCCAGATAGACAAGAGGGTGGGGGTAATCTTGTGAAGATGTTTGGGGGCAAGGCTCATGCTATCTTCGTAGATAGGAAGATTACCTCACAAGAGATGGAAGAACACTTAGGTATTATTAAACAAGCCTATCATCTAATGTCTGCATCAAAGTTGCCTCACTTTGATAAGGCTTTCTATGGGAACTTCTATTTTATGGAACATAACAAAGGGCATAGGCACTATGCTTTCTATTATGAGAACAAAGATGAAGTGTGGATTAACTCTAGTCTATTGAGGTCTCTAGGGAATGAGTTATGTGTGCAGGTCTTGATTCATGAGTTAGGGCATAGATATTATCGCAAGGTTCTTAACCAGAAGGAGAAAGACGCATGGGAGAATTTCTATTCTGTCTTGATTGAGAAGCCCTATGATAAGAGCCATGCACCTAAAGTAGGGGATTCCTTATCTAAGGATTTTGGGTTTATCTATCCCTTAGGTAAAGTAAAAGATGTAATCACCCGAATAGAGATGGATGAGGATGGGTTAGAACACAAGTACTTCTTCTTAAATAGTGATGGGGTTTCCCTGTATATCACCGATAAGGATTTAGCAGAAAGGGGTGTATTCCCAACCGCTTATGCTAGAAAGAACTCGGAGGAGATGTTCTGTGAGACCTTAAGTTTATATAGTTTAGGGATGTTAAGCCCTAGTATTAGACATATTATTGAAACCGAGTTTGAGAACCATTTTGTTATTCCTTATGTGGGTAAAAAATAAATAAATCTTTAATACTACCCTCCTTATAAAAACCTACATAAGGAGAATTTTACAATGAGAAACCGCATCGCTATTGATGTCAACAACAATCCCTTTGTTGATACTTATGCTAATACCACCATTCCTCAAGCATTAGCTATCCTCCAAAAAGACCTCGGTATCCTAAAAGTCTTTATGGATGAAACAACAAAACTCACCTCTGGGATTTACATCCGTCGTTCGATAGATGTTAATGTTTTTATTCAATCTGTATTAAATGCCGTCGAAATCACCATAGGTAAATTAGACATCCCACAAAACATCCTAAAAGAACTACTACAGGTTTATAACCTAATCACTAAATATAAAACAACAGCCAAGCTTGATGCTGATCTCAGGAGTGGAAATTCTGCAATAGGGCACTTCACTAAAGTTATCGAAGGATATTGGAAGACCTACCCCGAAAAGATTAAAACCATTAAAGTTGGGAATATGAGAATCCATATTATGTACCCCCAACTCAAATCAAAGGACTTGGAGCTCTTTATCCAAGCGTTTACTAATGTAAAAAATAAAATCGGTTCAACAGGTATCCCTCATTTTTCCGCAGCCTTTTATGGCGATTTCTTTATCGTCCCCCCCGGCTCTCTTGGTGCGAAGGTTCTAGGGGCTTATTGGAAAGGTAGAGATGTTATCTCCCTCGACTACAACAACATCAAAGAGGGGGTTAAGGCTATTGAACATAGTCTCGTCCATGAAGTATGTCACAGATACTATAAAAAAGTATTAAATGATGCTGAAAGGAAGGAATGGGCGTCTTTTTATCGGAGCACAAGTCGCTCCAATATCCAAAAAGCCAAACCCCAAATCGGTGACTCTATCTATTGGAAGTATGGTCTAAGATTTGGTACAGGCAAAGGAGGGGTTGTCACTATCCCCGGTGAAGACCTCATCCATCGAATAGAAGTGGAGATTAATGGAAATGAATTGTATATAACTAAGTTCTCCGATGGCACAGAATGCCCCATCTCTTGGAGAATACTACAATCAATCGGTGTCTTCCCCACTAGTTATGCACAAGAGAGTGCCGAAGAGTTCTTCTGTGAAGTTGTCCCTAGATATGTTGAGGGCGACTTACATGAACCCATCAAATCCTACTTTGAAGGCGAAATCCATAATAAATTCGTAGCACCTTATCAAAAAGATGCCCCCGTACTCATTAAAGAAGATATGTCCAAAACCCATACCGAACTTGATACTAAGGGCAGTATGGAATTGGCACGACTCGCCCACCAAATCCTCGAAGACTTCAAAGATGTTGCTGAACCTACTCAAAAACAAGCCGCTCTCAAAGTTATCGCCTTCCTCGAAGATAATAAGTCCAAACCCCACCCATGGTATATGCCCAATAACATGGTCTTAGAATTAAAGCATGCCCATCAGCAAGCTGAAGACTTATTTAATAAGGAAATTGAACGACAAGCTGAAGCACAAAGAATACGAGAAGAAACTGCCCGCCTCAAAAAACTTAAAGAAGAACAAGAAGCCCTCATCAAAGAACAAGCTCGCCTCAAAGAAGAACAACGACTTAAGGAAGAAGAACAAGCCCGCCTCAAAGAACAAGAAGCCAAACAGCATAGCCCTGCCAAAGGCACTGCTTCTCTTCCCGAGATGGTTGACTACATCTTAGCTCAAGGTTCTGACCGTGATGTTTATTTTGCTACTAGCATCAAAGCCTACTTTAAAAAGTATGGTAAATGCTCTGATGCCCAATTTGCAGCTATTGAGAAAATCTACAAACGTCTCGTTGCCTCTAAACCTGTAAGCACCATGGGACATCACCAAGTTGCTGAAGAAAAGAAGGAAGAACAAGAGCAAAAGACTGAAACTCAAAAAGAAGAAAACGCCCATAACCTCGAACGCCTTGATAACTTGCTCGAAAAGGCTATGGCTAAGAAGAATGACTTTGCTACTAAATTTACCCGTGACATGATTAGAATGCTCAGTACCCGTGGCAAACTCGAATTAAGTGCTAGACAAGAACAAGTCCTCAACCAACTCTACAGACAATTTGGCGTTTAAATAGATATTTAATATTAACCTCCTTAGATATGAACCAATAAGGAGGTCATTATAATGAAGAAGACTGCAATAGATATTAAGAAAGACTACTTCAAAGACTGGGAGAAGTTTAAGGACGTTAAAAAAGACGTTGCGGAACGCAAGGTCATTGAGTTCCATAACTTCTTTGTCCAACAAAGGGACAGAACTCTCCAACTTTTAGAGATGGACGATGATGAACCTTATGAGTATATGAGTGAGCAAGATGACCTCAAGTTAGAGCAACTGTTTACCCATGCTATTGGATACATTCTAACCTTTAAACAGCTTAAAGCTCCAGATAGGGATAGGCTTATTTATATCTACAATAAGCTACTTGGGAGAGTCCCCCATATTTTTGAAGAAGATTGGCTTAAAAATACCCCAAGAACCTTAGATGCTAGTAAGCACCTCCTAGATATGTGGCATAACGCCCCCGATAGACAAGAGGATAAGGAAAAGGACATGGTTAAGATATTCGGAGGCAAGGTTCATCTCTATTTTGTTGATAAGAAACTCAAAGCCCCTGAAAAAGAGGCAATCATTTCCATGTTTGAAGAGGTCTATAAACTCCTAGCTTCTTCTAAGCTACCCCACTTTGATAAGGTCTTCTATGGGGATGTCTTTTTTATGGAACATGTAGAAAACCATTCAACCGCAGGGGTATATTCCCCATCAACGGATAACCTTTGGTTTAATTCTACCTTATGGAGAAAGCAACCCAAAGAGGTATCAAAAGAAACTCTCATCCATGAATTAGGGCATCGGTATTACCGAAAGGTTCTTAATGCCAAAGAAAAGAAAGCATGGAGTGATTTCTATTCGGTACTTGTGGCAACCCCATATACTGAGTCAAAAGCACCGAAGATTGGAGACTCAGCGTCTATTGATTGGGGGTTCTCTTTCCAAGGGGTAAAGCCGGGAGAGGATATTATCCACAGAATCTTGTTGATTGGGCCAGAGCATTACTACTTCTTCAAAAACGGGAGTGGGGAAAGCTTCTTCAGGGATGGGGAACTCGCTCAGAGAGGTTATTTCCCAACGGAGTATTCAAGAGAAAACCCCGAAGAGTTGTTCTGTGAGACCCTAGCCTTATATTCTTTGGGGGCGTTGAGACCAATGGTCAAACATATTATTGAAACCGAGTTTGAGAACCATTTTGTTATCCCTTATGCGGGGCATAAATAACTCTTTAATAAGCAACTCCTTATAAAAGCCTATATAAGGAAAATTTTACAATGAAAAAAATAGCTATCCCTATAAAAAACCCCTTTGAGGATGACAAGATCGCAACCTTATCTTTGAGTCAAGCGTTTGAGAAGATTCAATTCTATTCCAAACAGATCACCCACTTCCTTGATACTCTAGGTAGTATCTCCCTCTCTACCCCGATTGTTGGGATAATTCAACTCACTCTCGTTAAATTGCACCTGCCAGATAAAACTATGAAACAACTCATAGGCATCTATAAAATAACCATGGGGTCTGACGATGATCGCAAGCTTTCTGAAAAAGAAAAAAAGGTTATAGTCCGTTTCCTTAAAACCATCGAGACTATTTGGCACCAGTCCCCTGAAAAGAAAGAAAACATTACCGTAGGCAAGATGCGTCTGCATTTTGCATGGACGGCTCACACTAAAAAACATGAAGAGTTTTTCACCAAAGCCTTCGAGATTAGCAATAAAATCGTAGCCTCCTCTAAAATACCCCACCTTAAAGACGCTTTCTATGGGGATTATATTATCACTAGTCCCGGAGCGTTAGGGGCTTCGGGAAAATACCACCCCGCTGTGGATAATATCTATCTGGATTCAAACCTCTTTAAGAATGGGCTTGAATATACCATTTCGGTTATTATCCATGAAACCTCTCACAGATATTATAGAAAAGTCCTAAGTGATGCCGAAAAAGAAGAATGGGGTCTATTTTATGAAGAAACTAGACTAAGCTTAAATTCATCATCAAGAAGCGGATTACCCCAAATAGGAGACTCCCTTTATTGGAAGTATGGCATAATTTTACAAGACCAAAAGACCCTTAGTACCACCATGCCGGGGAAAGACCTCATCCATAAAATTGATGACTCTTCGTACCCCACTAAATACTACTTCAGATATAATAATCGCAAAGAAGATTATACCACCTACCAAGTCTTACACAACCTAGGTCTATTTCCAACTAATTACTCTCAAACCAATAAAGAAGAGTTCTTCTGTGAAATTATCCCAACATACCTCATGGGCAAACTCTCTGAACCCTTAAACACCCACTTTGATGAAGCCCTTAAGAAGAGGTTCATTGACCCCCATGAGCATTCAATCATCCCCATTAAAAAAGACGAATTAGATAAAACCCATTCTCACCTAGGGAAAGCAGTCGTCGAATACTACCAGTCACGAGCTGAGTATATCTATGAAGCCCGTAGAGCAACAAAAGAACAAGTGGACTTAGCTATGGAATATATTCAACTCACCCAAGAATTAGAACAAAACCATGCTAAATACCCTTGGATTATCCCCACAGAACTACTAACCAATCTTGATAAAGAATATGATGCTCTTAAACTCTCTATCAAACCCCCTCCAATCCCAAAAAGATAACCTACTCCTTAACCTTCTCCATCCTATTCTTCGCATCACTAACCCAATCTTGGTCTGATATCGCCTCCGCAAACCTCGCAAATATCGTATCCACCAACTCAGGTCTCGCTCCCGCATCATCACACGCTATTCTAAATGTCTCCATTATAAACCCAAATAACGCCTGAAATTCCTTACTCCCTAAGTCTATTAACCCATCTCCCCCCGTTAACTCACGCTTCTTTAACCATGTCTCACTCACCGCCTTCAAGGCCATGATGCGACGATGCGATAATTGAGCAGTAGACTCTCCCCGCCTCTCCATCTCTTCCTTCTCAAACTTAATACTCGTAGCCTCCTCAGCTAACCCTATCAATACCGCATCCAACACCTTTGATGACTCCGAGTTCTTCTTCGTCGTCCTTAATACCATATCCCTCTTGTAGGTCTGCCTCTTCCTATCTTGTAATGCCTTCAAGGCTAGCTCTGCCTTAGATAAGGTAGGCACTAAGGGCAAATCCCCATGCTTGTCCTCTATCGTATCAAAATCCCCCGAGGCAGGGATTATCTGCTCCCCATCATCCTCGGTAGTCTCAGACTTACCTATAAATGGTATCTCTTTACTAGAGGGGCGTCCGGGCTCATGGTACATAACCATCATATCCCCCGTCTCAGGATGAAACTGCACAACATCTGTCTCTAAAACTTCTGATGGCTTCTTCCATAACACCTTACCATATTCATTCTTTACTTGTACTCTTGATATACCTGTAGGTAACTTCTTCATTAAAGCCTCTTTCGATAACTATTTTAATACTTTAATGTTACCGGATTTAACCCCGTATTGTTCCTAATATAGATTTTTCTCCCCACCAATAAACCACCATCACTTGGGTCAAAAAGGACATTATCATTCGCATCTAAAACCACAAAAGGAGCATCATCTACTAAACTAGGTTGAAAGTTGTTAATCTGGATAACTAACTCATTATATTGTGGTTCTACATATAACTCAACTTTATCATCGTTGGGCACTGCCACAACACCCGCTACCTTAGAAGTTAATACTTCTGCCAAATCAGTCGCAACTTGTTGCACGGTATCCCCCGCATTTTGACCAAAGGCTTCGCCTGCGGTAAAATACTGAAAATTCTCATAGTCCGCCAAACCCTTCGCATACACCTGCACATCGGTTGTACTACCAATAGCAGTTCTTGGAATAGCTAAAGGAAAGGGATAGTTCAAGTTTCTCACTTGTATCTTCGCCAAAATACCCGATGAGGTCTTTGTATTAGCAAATAAACCTTGCCCCTTTTCATTCGTTACCAACTGACCCTCAAACGCTTGAATATGCTTCGCTGGCTTCGCATGAGATGATGGGTCATACTCATGCACTCTATGTCCCACTAACATCTTAAACGGAATAGGTTCTCTCACTGTGCCATAGTTTGACATTTTCTTACTCCTCAGTATATCCACCGAATAACACAGCGGATAACTTGCTTGGGGTTTCGGTTTCTACTTCACTAAAGTCTATCACACCATCATCCTGAGTTAAACTAAACTCATCAGGGTCATAGTTGTTAAACAAACTCGCTGTCTTCTCACTATCTCCCGCATTCGCTAACCGAATAGACTCCCTCTGATACTGCTTACTATCCTCTATCAATTCAGCTACCTTGGTAACCACGGGCTTGTTGTACTTCTGACATACACTGTTCGCATTCTTAAATACACATCCCTCACACTTCTCAAATCCCAACACCGCAGGAATGGTGTTTGCCCTGTGCTGCGAAGCACCTGCATCACACCCCTCCTTCTTCATCCCATACACACCCGCATCTACATACAATTGACCCGATAACCCCTCATGCTGTTTTCTCAAACTAGCGATACGACTACTATGCTCACTCAATAAATCACTTGAGAAACGGGTCTCTATCATAGTATCTAAACCATGACCCATCATGCCTTCACTCATTTGAGTTCGTATCCAACTTGCCATCTTCTTCCATTGCATACTCTCTTCGGAAACGGCTTCCTTTGGCACTACACTTGTATGAGCGGTGTATTGTTGCCCTTGATATGAGGCTACCTTCTTTGGCTTGGCTAACTCTCTCATCACAGCATCCACTCTCTCCTCAGGTAAAGCATTTGCTGTCTTGTTATAAACTGCTTCTGCTCTTTCTGCTGTAATTAAACCCTTATCTACCAAGTTTTGTACCTTGGCATGGGCTTTCTTTTCTCTAATTGCCATTTCCTTTTCGGATACCTCATTGTTACCCGCAGACTTCATCATAATATGAGCTTCCACTACTGGCCCCTCATAATCTTGAACATCCACCACCCCAAGGGACTCATTGATTAAACTTAGTAACATCTGTGGATTACCCTCACAACTACAAGCAATCTTTTGTACCTTTGCCATGGTTACCAACCCAGACTTAACATACTTATCTATTGTCTGTAATGCCTCTTGTTGTGCCTTCTTCTCCAATGAAGCTTGTCTTGTCATCTTTGGAGCTTCCACCACCTTCTTGGTTGGAGTGTGGATGTGTACATCCTTACCTAAACCATCATAAGAAGCTACCTTCTTAGGTTGGGATGCTAACTTATATAATTGTTGCACCTTGTCCTCAGCACTACCACCCATGTTCAAGACTCCCTGAACTTGACCCTGTGTTAAAAAGCCACCCTTTACTACATCGGATGCAATACGACTTAATCTTGCATCTTGCTTCCCTTGCTCACGCTCTTGTGCTGTTGGTACAACATCCACAATAGCTTTTGCTTGTCTTAATTGACGAGAATTTTGAGCATCAGTATCTACTGTCACAAACCATGTTTGTGGGGTTGATAATTCCATTGCCTTAGATAAGAATGCCTTCTTCAAGCGTTCTTGATAAGACCCTGTACTAGCAACCTTAACTCCTGCTGTTCTTAGCTTAGGAATGTAACTCTCATAGGCTTGCTTCCATGGTAATGATGCTTCGCTTACGACTGCACATCCCATGTATCTGTCATAAGCACAGTCATTCTTCTTGGGGATGATATATTGAACAGAAGCACATCTCTTATGGATGTGGTTTGTCCACTTACCATTGAATAGACCCGGAAAGGATTCCTCTCGGATATATACCTTGCCATGAAGCCCATGCTCACTTGCAATGCGTTGAAACGCATCTGCATGAGCATCGGCATGGTCACCGAGGTCTTCTTTGAGAGAGGCAAGAACTTGTTTGATGGGTTGCCCATAAGCAGATTTGCGTTGTGCGGCTTGGATTTTCTCTTGAACCCATGCTTGATTTTGGACTTTCTTATATTGGTCACCACCATAGTTGGACATGGGGGCTTCCCACATATTTTCATAGGGGGCATGTTCTCTATTGGTATTGGGGATGAGTCTTAGCCCATCGGTGCTGTTGCCCCAAAGGTCTTCTAGTTCATCAATAGCACTATCCTCTAATTTCCCATCTGCCATGTATTTGGCAAAAGAGTCCTTGTTCTTCATCTTGGTTTCGTTCTTGAGAGCATTAGACTCTTGAGCTAACCATGAATGGTCAACGAGGTTAATGCTTTGGAAACCTGCTTCTTTGGTGAAGCTTGTTAAATCTAGTAGGTTCTCCGAGGCGGGGATTTCGGAAAAGAGGTTTGAGCCTTCGGGAATCATGCCCTCGGGGAGTTGAGCTAAACCAGATGCTTCGGGAAGACGGGCTTTTTCAAGGACACCGTTATTGTATTCGGTGTCGTACTGAAAGCCATCAAGCATATAATTAGACCCATTGGTAAGACTAAAGCCCCCATTAGGTGTATGTGAGCTACTTTGCTTTTTAGCCATTTAGATTTCTCCTCTTAATATAGTTGGTTGCAATTTTAGAAGCGAGGGATTGGTGACTAGCTGTTTTACCCATCTTTGGTGGTGGGACTTCTTCCTCTAATGCTTCTTCTTCCAGCTCTTCCTCTTGTTCTTCTGCCCATTGTTCAGGGTCTTCTTTCACTTCCTCAAGTTGAGCCAAAATCTTCTCAAACTCAGGATTGCGAGAGAGGGCAGACCAATGTGGAGCATTAATCTCATCATAGAGGGTATCTGTGATAGATGATAGTGCTTCTACACAGTTCATAAAGTCTTTTCGCATACCCTTAATCTCTTGAATATAACCCTTACCCCCTAAACGACCATCTGGACTTATATCCCTGCTCTTCATCTTAGCAAAGGAGGAATAAGCACTCATCAAATGCCCAAGGGCATACAGGGTTGACCTTAACACCCTTGCTAAGTCTTTTGAAGAACGAGGATTAAAGTCATGGTTGCTAAACATCTTTCGGTCTTGGGGTGTCATACTCCAAGCCCAATTACCCATGCCCGAATCGTTGTCTTTAACAAAACGAACTTCACCCGCTGTTTTATTCATCGGTTTGTGTGTCATAGAGCTACCTCATCATAAATACATTGTCTATTAAATACATACCTATTAAGAATAAACCAATTAGGAGTCCATTTCCATGTCCACACCGTATTTTTACTACGCCAAAGTCCTCTCCGTTTATGATGGAGATACCATGACCCTCCAAGTCGATCTCGGCTTTAACATGTCTTTTAAGACAAGTTGCCGCCTCATGGGGGTCGATACTGCTGAAATGAAATCTAAGGACGAAGGGGTCAAGAAACTAGCCACTGCATCTAGGGATTTTGTCAGGTCTATTGCATTAGATAAGACCATTCTCATCAAGACCTACAAGGATGACAAGTATGGTCGCATTCTTGTTGATGCTTGGACACTGGATGCTAATTGGAAGCCTAGTGAAAAGACCATCAGCCAGATGATGATTGATAACGGGTTTGCGAAAAAATATGATGGTGGGACTAAGGATACGAACTTTACAGATATGGCAAGCCTCTTAAAATAAATAAAAAATAATTAATCTTCTCTGCAATAAAAAAAGAATAACTAGGTTTATACATATACCAACTATGAATGGATTGCTCTTGAAAGGATAACAAATGAGCGACTTTTCTTTTTCTGAAATTGTGCTTGCTGAAGCACACCCCGATACCGATGATTTTTACCGTATGCTTGATGTAGACCTTTATAATGGTCTAGGTCGCAACCATGTATGCCTTAGTGTCCTTGATAGCTACCTTGATTTAGACCTTAAGGTTGAACTTAAAGGTGCTACCAAGCATGAAGTAACTGGTTATGAGCATGCCCAAACCCTTAACAGAAAGAAGTATAAGACCCACAATTATACCCACAGCTTTATCCTCGATAGAACTGATGGCTCTGTTGAACTTAAAGTGAATGGTAAAGTCGAATGGTCTTGCTCTTGGACTTATAGGAATAACAAGTGGAGACTTTGTTCTGATGATGATTTTACCGTTATTGATGATACGGATGAGTTAAACCTTATCCCAAGCTCTTACGATAAACTTAGAGAGCTTCAAAAACTTCGTGAAGAAGCTTCTATGGTAACAAAACTCAATGCCAAAAACCTTTTTGAGAAAAAAGGAGGCAAAAAGAAAGCTTAAACTAACCCCACGGGCTTAATTCACCCCAAAGCCCCAATTTATATTCTGAGGGAAAGTCGCTTCTGGAAGCACCCTCTTTTCCTGCTCTACAGGTTGACCCGTTGTTAATTGATGGTCTAATACAAATATCGGGGTATCTCTCTCCACCAAATACATATCCCCCACCGACTGATATGAAATCTGTAATGCTGGGGTCTCCCCATTACTTAACCCACCTACATACAAAGTCGCCCCCGCTAATGGTAGTGTGTCTTCGACAATACCAAAAGCAGTTGGCACATATAAGGTGGCTTGGGTTGGGAGATGGGTGCTCCCCACATCCTTTAATTCCGAATAGACTTCTAAGCTAGTCGAAATGCTGTATTGAGTAACAAAGGTAGAGTAAGCCATTTTAACATCCTAGAGGGTGAAGCTAGCAGTCACATTTACAAGCCCCGACCCTGTTATGGTTATCCCCACAAGAGTGTGTCCTGTTGTAGAGGTAGTGACATTAATAGAGGTAGAGCTATTTGAGGTGAAGTAGGCATTTGCCCCGAGAATCTTTAGGTTAACGGTTGTCTCAACCCTATTAGAGGAAGTGTCATAAGCATTGACCCTTAACTGATTGGTCAAGTTAGTCCCTGTAAAGGTTTGGTCTCTATTTACAAATTCCACAGAAGCTAAGTTAGGTAGGTTTGAGCTATGAAGTAGGATTTTCAAGCTTGCCACAGCATAAGCATTACTCCCATTAGCGAGAGGAGTTCCAGCGGGGTTTGCTGCCGGGGAGTAGTTACCTAAATCCACAGCCCAAACCCTATTTTGGTAGTCCCTTGCCACAATATTAATAGCCCCTGTTTCCGAGGACACTAAAGACCATACACCCGCTGTGCATGAATAAACCTGCATGCCTCCTTGAGCTATAACAGCAATACGACTATTCGCATCATTCAACGAGCAATAAGAATAAGCAGAAACTCCAGCAACAGAACCCACATAGGTTAAAGACTGCCATGTACTTGTATCTATCTGAAAGGTTGTTAAGGTTACTTGCCCTGCTAGGGTTTTCAGTTGTAAGTTCTTGGCATCCCCATAGGTGTAAAGCACATTTAGGTATCTAGCACTACCTAAAGTAGTCACAAAACAATGAGCTATTGTTCTTTGTGGCATGTAGTCATTACTCGAATTGCCTAAAGTTAAAGCAGAGGGGAAAGGGAAAGCTATTTTATCGGTAGAGGTCACAGCACCCCAATCTATTGAACATAAATTCGCACTTCCACTAGGAGTTGCCTTATCCCATCGGTAATAAATAATAGAAGGTACACTGCTATCATTAAAGCACAAGGAGTAGGAATAAGAGATGTTTGTCTCCCCACTTGCAGTGGATGACTCAAATTTGGATGGGGCAAAAGCACACATGGGCTTACTAGCCCCTGTGCTTGAGAACTGATTAGAGGATAGGTTAATAGAGGCTACATTCGTTACTGTCCCCCCGACTAGTTTATCGAAGTAAATCTTAGGAGCAGAATTAGTTTTGGAGGCATTCCACAAGGTTTTATATTGACCAGTATAGCCGGTATTAGTAACCGATTGAAAATTACCACTAGCATTCAGATAGCCCGAGGTATCACACTCAATTTGGTTGATAAACATCGGTGTCCCATCATTATTACGACCACAATAATAAACAGGACTAGCATCAATACTATGATGGGTGTATTTTGTCAGACCATTTCCTATGACAGAACCCGTCGCACTTGATATTGCAAGAGACCCATCTAGTCGAGTTGAGAAGGGTATCTTGCACATATTTAGGACTCTTGTGAAGTTGACTTCACTAATGTAACCTATACCCGGAACTTGTGCCGCTTGAACACATACTTGATTGCAATAGATAAATTTATTAACAGTGTCTACTGCAACGGGAACAGTCACAGCAGAAATAAAACCAGAACTCGTAACTAATCCGCTTACAGACCCCGTTAAAGAGCCCGTAATAGTAGCTACTGGACTTGTCCAATTGTCTCCCTCAATAAGCACATATCTTGTGGTATATCTACAACCCCCACCATAAGAAGTAAAACTAGTGGCATAGGAGCCAGTGGTATAAATAACGGGAACTAGATACCAAATTAAATGGTGTTTCACACCTTGAGTAGACGTAAACTCAATAACATTACCCCCTAAGTTACCCTTATCCAGATTAAACCGGAAAGAGTAATCCGCATAAAGACCAATATTATACCCGGAGAACTCATCCCCCGCCGTTTCTAAATCGTCAAGTTCCCCTAGAGCAGTATATGCAAAAGGATACTTACTAAGAACGGTAGCATTGGTCAACCCATGCCAATTATGTGATTGGATAGGGGTGCTTAAAGCAGTGCTCTGCTCCGTAGTATACTTAGGGGCTAAGGTTGTGGCATCATACGCTTCTTCCTTAATCCAAACCTTATCCCCATTGGGCTCAAATGCTAATAGCATATTAGCATCATAAGTATCCCTATTATATTTCTTTACTTTAAACTCTTTTACAACAGCCATATTAACTCCAAAAAATCTTCTTGCTTGCTATGGTAGGAACGACCTTTACTTTTTTCTCTAAGGGAAAAGACCCCTCTTGAAAAGTTAAGGAAAAAAACGGAAGTACCCCACCCACAAAAAGCGTATCGTGTGAACCAACACCCGACTCACTGCTTTCTGTAGTGGCAGTACTTGATTGTACATATATGGAATCCCCATCTAAGGGGAGAGTGCTTGACACGATGTCTTGAGTTAATCCCACCAACAAAGTATCCGAACTCACCCGAAAATTTTGTATCGGGGAATAGTCCAAGGAAACCCGTATCTCATCTGTCACAGAAATCTGAGAGATTATTGTGGAGAATGGCATTTTAACTAACCCCTAGAGAGAGAAACTTGCAGTCACACTCACTAAGCCCGAACCCGTTAGGGTTACTGGCACTAAGGTGTCTGCTGAAGAAGAGGTGGTTATTGAGATTGAGGTAGAACTATTGTCTGTAAAGACAGCGTTTGAACCCACTAGCTTCAAATAAACTGTAGTTGCTATCCTCTGGGATGAGGTGTTATACGCATTCACCTTTACATTGTTCGACAAATTAGACCCACCAAAAGATTGACTTCTTGTCACAAATTCTGCCGTTACCAAATTCGTCAATGAACTCGTATGCAAGATAATCTTTATGGTTGCTTCATAATAAGAACTCACGGTATCATAATAAGTCGATTGGGGGCTTCTTAGAGTATTACTTGTTAAACTCGCATTACCCACATCTATTGCCCATAATCTGTCCTCATAATCCCTCGCAACCACTGCGATTGCCCCAGCCTCCGACGAGGATTCTGTCCATGTCCCAGCTGTGCAGGTGTATACCTTCATTGCCCCCGTGGTTATCACTGCTATCCTAGTATTGCCACTATCTAAGGAACAAAATGAATAGGCTGAAACAGGGATAGAACCTAGATAAGTCAACGACTGCCATGTACTTGTATCTATCTGAAAGGTTGTCATAGCTAAAGAGCCCGCAGCAGCTCTTGTTGAGGTTACCCCAGAATAACCATAGGTAAATATCACATTTAGGTATCTATTATCCCCCAAGGTTGTTACAAAACAATGGGCTGTTGTGTACTGAGGGGTTCTGTCTGAAATTGCCAAAGCAGAGGGGAAAGGAAAAGGTATCTTGTCAGCGGGGGTTACTGAACCCCAATCTATTGAACACAAATTCGCACTTGCCCCCGGAGTTGCCTTATCCCATCGGTAGTAAATAATAGAAGGCACACTGCTTGTGTTAAAACACAAGGAGTAAGAATAAGAAATATCTGTCTCCCCACTTGCAGTGGATGACTCAAATTTAGAAGGAGCAAACGAACACATCGACTTACTAGCCCCTGTGCTTGAGAACTGATTAGAGGATAGATTAATGGAAGCCACATTCGTTTGAACCCCACCCACTAGCTTATCAAAGTAAATCTTAGGGGCTGAATTGGTTTTAACCCCCGTCCATAAGGTTTTAGAAGGATAGTATGTTATTTGCGGGAATGACGCAGTAATACCCGCATTACTACCGGTAACGGTAGTATCGTTCTCTATTTGGGTCAAAAACATCGGTGTCCCATCATTGTTCTTACCACAGAAGTAAATAGGGTTGGTATCTAAGCTTTGGGTCGTATATATATTCGTACCATTCCCAAAACCGCTACCCGACGCACTTGATATTGCTAATGCACCATCAAGGCGGGTGGTAAATGGTATCTTACACATAGAATGACCTCGGGTATACCCCGTCTCTGTACCCCCAACACTAATCCCTTGGGTGTGCACTTGATGACAGTAGATAAGTTTGTTTGCAGTATCTACATAAACAGGGGTTAGTTGGTTAATACCGACCCCCGTTAATAAACCACTTGCTACTGCTCCCGTAAATGCCCCCGTTACGGATGCCACAGGATTTGTCCAATCATCCCCCTCGATTAAGGTATATCTCGTAACAAAACGGTTATCCGAGGACAAAGTAGTCGTACCCCCCGTGTAGGTTGTAGGATATTGATACCATATTAAATGATGTTTGACACCTTGAGTAGATGTAAACTCAATCACATTCCCTGCTTGACTATTCTTGTCTAGGTTGTATTTCGTATTAGACCGCATATACGCATGAAGCATTGTTAAATTAGTTGCATTATCTAAGGCACTTGTCGCCATAGGGTACTTAGATAACATAGTAGCATGGGCTAGATAATGTGACCCAACCCTCAACCTATCCGTTAACCCCGAGGGCTCTACTGTTGTGTAATAGGGGGCTAATGTTGTGGGGTCATGAGCCTTTTCTTTTATCCAAACCTTGTCCCCATTTGGCTCAAAGGCTAACAACATATTAGTGTCTGACCATGTTGAACCACTTGCCTTCACGGTAAATTCTTTGATGATTGTCATTCTATTCTCCTACTCAGGGTATCTCTCTGAAAAAGAATGAGTCAAAAACCAATCATACGCCTCTTCGAGGCTTGTGAATGGTCTTGGATTTAAATAAGAGGATGGGTTGCCTTGGGTAGCAAAAACTAACTCCCCATCTTCGTTTCTTACTTCTAAATTCCCATTAGACAATGAGAGAGTTAACCAATATGGATTGGCATCTGTGCCCTTGTTGTATTGCATATTACACCGCAGCCTTTCTGTAAGAGATTGAAACTGTTAAATCAGCTCCATGGTAAGCATTCGTTACTGTCGTGATTGCTAATGACACTTTGTCAAAAGCACTCAACGATAGGGTTATTGCAGAGGTCTTTAGGGTCTCCCCAGAAGAAAACTCTACTGAAAGAAGGGGGTTTAAGGTATCCCCGTTTTTGAGTAACTGCACTGTTGTTACTCCCGAACCTGTTGGAGGTTCGGACAAGTCAAAATGGACAAGAAGTATATCTATATCTGTTAACACCTTCCAATATTGACTATTCGTAACGGTATTAAGCTCCCCAACATAATATAGGCTCTTATCCGCATACGGAATAATTGCATCGGGAAGTAGTTCAGCCGGAATAACTCCCGACTCATTTAAACTAACTTTGTTGTTTAGTAATGCCTCTAAGTTGGAAGCACCATATATCTGTTTTGCCATTCACTTGTTCCTCTTTAATTTTAAGATTCATTATAAGATGTTTAATTAACTATTTACCATTATGTCTTTTCCATTAAGATACCATTGCTCAACAAATACTCTATCCCAGCCCTATGCTCCCCCTCCACCAACATCGGTGAATAGACCTTCACTATCCCCGCATGATGTATCGCCTTCGCACACATCAGGCATGGGTCACAATTCACTATTATGACCTTGCCTGCTGTCGCCTGCCCTATCCTACAAGCATTTAATATCGCATTCATTTCCGCATGATGACACCCAATATCATTCTGTGTCCCACTTGCGATATTCTGCTCACTCCTCAAACATACCTTACCCCCACATAAATCCCCCGTTGATTGGTTTCGTGGGCTACCACAATACCCATCACTCACAACCGCATTCGTATAGGGGTCTATTATCAATGCAGAGACTTTTCGTCTTACGCAAGGACTTGCCTCTTTCAATGCCTCGCATTGCTTTATCCTTATCTCTAATAACTTCATTATGGTATCCTCCTTTATATAACCTCATAACACAGAGTAGTCTTATGTTACCTAGAATAAATGGATATTCAACCATAATTCCTCACAAACAAAATCCCATGGTAGAGATAGCCCACCAGATTGTTGTCAATATTCAAGAACCTCCCTTACACATTACTGATGTAAATCGCTCTACCATCCGAGCTTGTGTTAAAGGGACTGATACTTCCCTCTCTGTTAATCTTAAACCCCAACAGGCTACCATTACTGTTTATAAAAGCCACAACTTCATTAAGAAGAAGATTACCCCATATCAATCTACATCACAACTCATATCCGAACTAAAAGACTTTATACAAGGAGACCTCTATGAATAAGATTGCCATGATAGAGAATGTAGCATACCAATATATGCTTAAACTTGCCAAAGAAGACAAAGATAAGGGCTTACCCAAAAAATACCTATCTGGTCTCAAAGGTAAAGAACGCTCTCAAAGAGCCAATGAAATAGATAAACGCAAAGAGGAAACCAATCCCTCTAAACGTTTTAAACCCTTTAAATCCGATGAAGGCTCTTCCACTAAACCTAGCAAGTATAGTAGAACCCAACTAGCTGAGAAGGTCAGGGAAGAAATGGACGGTAACGATAAGGATGCCTTTATCGCTGCCGCCTCCAAAGTATCAGGCGTTAGCAAGACTATCATTAAAGAAGTCCATGAAAGAGGAGCCGCTGCTTGGGCAACGGGTCATAGACCCGGAGCATCGCAAGTGGCTTGGTCTCGGGCTAGGGTTTATTCCTTCCTCACTAAAGGTAAGACTTCGTATACTGCTGATAAAGATTTAGCCATTAAAGCGGGTTTAGTTAAAGAATAAGATACCCGTCCTTCGTATATTAGTGATAAAGGGAGGCTTCGCCTCTTCTTTGGGTATAAAAGGTGCTTCGCACCATATTGGGGATAAAGGGAGGCTTCGCCTCTTCTTTGGGTACAAAGGGAGGCTTCGCCTCTTCTTTGGGTACAAAGGGATGCTTCGCATCCGGTCTTTGGTTACAAGGGATGCTTCGCATCCGTTAGGATAACATCTTATGAGAGATAAACTCTTATCTACACTAAGGGAGGCTTCGGTTCTTCTTATGATAAATACTAAACTGTTAGAACCTTATTCCAACCTTCCTTCCCACCTCAACAACCTTGAGTTTGTTCAACTTAAGGTTTCTTTCCTTGACCCCGATTTATCTCTTTTACCCGATGAACTTCGGGTTACTTTGAGTTTTTACAACCAACCTTACTTCCTTAGGATACCTTATCGGAGTATTTTATCTTTTAAGAAGGTAAATTTATCTTAAAAGAATACCCAAAAGATACCCCATTACCCAATTCCTAGCGGAATGTGTATAATGTAGTGTATTATTACTATGATGATTATCATAATTATTATGACGTGAATAATTATTCGGTGGTGAATCAGAAGGATTAGGTGAATCAGAAGGAGTTGTAGGTGAATCAGGATTCGGTGAATCAGGATGTGGATTGGGTGAAGGGTCAGAGGTTGAGATAAGGGTTGTTGTTTTAGTTTGAAGGCAACTAACTAAGAGGGTCATTTCTCAGCCCTCAAGTCTAGTAGGTTAGTTATTTCGGAAAACCTAACTTCTTTAGTTGAATACTTACCTCTTAGAGGCTGTATCAGACAGATTTTATCCCCACTTGAGGATAAGTCATCAAAATCCTTACTGTGCACGAGCGGGGATGGAATTATCAAGCTCCTGCTAAACTTGAAAGTATTTCTACTTGAGATTCGCTTCTTCCCTTAAGCATCCGTTAAACTGCTTTAAGGTTCGTCTTACCGACCTAATTTTTCAAGGTGCTATCTCGCCCCTTATCTCCCTTGAGATAAAGTATCCGTTTACCCGTCCTACCTATATATTACACCTACGACCTCTTTTCAAGTATTTTTTTAATCTTTTTTGACCCTCTCATATCTCATCTATTCTCACCCTATATGGTGAACTATGTCTTATTTGTGTAGGAGATACTGATGAACATCACCAATTATATCCTAGACACCTCGGTCTTTATCCATGACCCAAAGTGTCTTCGTTCTTTTAACAACTGCGTTGTCTCTGTTCCCATCTATGTTATCATGGAACTAGATAACCTCAAAGAATCACCAAAAACTCACCTAGCTAGTCTTGCAAGACACGCTTCCCATGAGATTATTGATATTCTTCAAGGTGACCCTAACTCCTCTTTCGTAGAAGAACAAGGACTCGTTTTTTCCATCGTTTCTCCCCATGGTCAAATTAGCATTAAGGATTTGGAACTTGCCCTCCAGCATAAACACACCGACCTCCTCATCCTTAAAACCGCTCTTGAAAATAAAGAAAAGATGGCTTCCGATGGTTGCAACACTATCCTCCTCAGTAGAGATATTAACCTCCGTATCCTCGCCAACTCCCTAGGTCTTGTCGCAGAGGACTACTCTAAGGACGCCACCTCCCCAGAACTTCTTTATAAGGGCTTCCGCATCATCGAAAACGCACCTCCAGAAGATATTAGTCTATTGACTGAAGCATATTGGAAAGAACCCCTAGAGATTAAAAAACTATCCCTAAAGAACCTTGACCTTATAGAAAACGAATACCTTATCTTCAAGTTTGACAACAAATCCCTCATCTTCCGAGTAAAGCATGGCAACTTGCACGCTGTTGATAACAAACGCCATGCAATGCAAATTAAACCCCGTAATGATGAACAACGAATGGCTTTAGATTTACTTCTCGATGAAAATGTCCAACTCGTCTCTCTCATAGGTAAAGC
>Ga0078894_10000566_pt1 | contig 26051 bp, 24 predicted proteins | sample LauGreSu1BDMLBSD_2_FD_67506 | JGI IMG/M metagenome (GOLD analysis project Ga0078894, IMG submission 67506) | Freshwater lake microbial communities from Lake Michigan, USA - Su13.BD.MLB.SD (version 4) (version 4) | ecosystem: Environmental > Aquatic > Freshwater > Lake | place: Lake Michigan... | reverse complement strand
TGTCGATGCACTGCAATTGGAACGGGCGGTGTCGGCAGCGCAGATTGCAAATTTGGAGGCGGGGGTAAGGGCACGTATTGCAATCGCCCTGCAAGTTGCCAGAGGCGCCTCCTATCCAAATGAGTCTGCACTGCTTGATCTTGTTTATGCACAGGGGAGCGCCGCATGACCCGCATGCAATATTGCGAGGCAATCCTCGCCGGTTTTGAATATGTTATGTCTAACGACGATAAATGCTTGGCTATCGGCCAAGGATTATGGAGTCCTTGGTATGTCGGACGTTCTATGGATGGCCTCGATGAAAAGTTTGGACGCGATCGTGTCATCGATACCCCGGTGTCTGAGCAGGCCACGACTGGAATAGCTCTGGGCGCCGCTCTAAACGGATACCGACCTATCGTCATTCATCCACGAATGGACTTCATGATCTTGGCAACCGACCAGATCGTCAATCAGGCCGCAAAATGGCATCACATGCTGGGAGGCGGGCGTTCGCCTTCGATGGTCATTCGGGGCATCGTCAATCGTGGCGGTGAGCAGGGGGCACAACATAGCCAAGCGCTGCATAGCTGGTACGCTCACATCCCTGGTCTTCGCGTGGTGATGCCCGCAACACCGAGTGACGCCCGAGATTTGCTGATTGCGGCGGTGCAATCGCCTGATCCAGTGCTCTATATAGATGACCGATGGCTATACGACTGGGAGGAAGAAGTCGAGCCGGCACGCGATCTCGATCTCAGAACATTAGGACCGCAGATCCTTCGCTCGGGTACCGACATAACCATTGGGGCGGCCAGCCATTCGGTGAAACTCGCGCTTGATTGTGCGGAAGTATTGCAGGGAGAAGGTATTTCCTGTGAGGTGGTCGATGCTCGAATTCTGAACCCGTTCGATCCCGAGTTATTTCGCCAATCTGTCCGAAAGACAGGACGATTTCTCGCGGTCGATGGTGGCTGGTCAAATTGCGGTTTTGCCGCGGAACTAATTGCGTCAGTGACTGAGGCTGTGCTGCCGTCTGCACTGCGCTGCCCGCCCGCCCGCATCACTCTACCGTCAGCTCCGGCTCCCACGAGCAAGCCGCTTGAAGCCGTTTATTACCCGACCGCATCTACGATCGCTTCGGCGGTGAGACGAATGGTGATGGTTTGAATATATGCTAAAGCGTCTGATTGATATCATCGGGGCCTTCGCCGGGCTGTTGGTGCTCAGTCCCTTATTGTGTGTCATCCTGTTTTTTGTCTGGAAACAGGATGGCCACAGCCCGTTCTATATATCGGACCGCGTTGGCCGAGATGGCACGCCTTTCAGAATGCTAAAAATTCGTTCGATGGTTATTCTCGCTGATCTCGCGAGTGTGGAATCCACTTCGGCCACTGACGCACGCATCACACCCATTGGGCATTTTGTCCGACGCTGGAAGCTTGATGAGCTTTCACAGCTTTGGAATGTCCTCATCGGCGACATGAGCCTCGTGGGGCCCCGCCCTAACACAGTCCGCGAAGTCGCCAGTTATACCACCGCTGAGCGACGGCTACTCACAGTTAAGCCAGGTATTACCGATATTTCGTCAATCGTGTTTTCCGACGAAGGTGAAATTTTACGCGACGCCCTCGATCCCGACCGCGCCTATAGCGAATTGATCCGGCCATGGAAAAGTCGATTGGGATTGGTTTACATCGAAAATGCCAGCTGGTTGTTGGATATCCAGTTGATATGGATCACAATTTTAGCGATATTTAATAAACCACTGAGTTTAAAAAGAATTACCCAAATTCTCGGACGACAAGAAGCCGACGCCGTCCTGATCCAGATCGTGCGAAGAGAACAGCCACTTCGTCCGTCTCCGCTACCATAAGGCCGCAACCCCGAAACAGCCGATACTATGTCAAAACGAAGTATCCTTCGGTACGCATTAGATCTGTTGGCAAATAATGCTTAAAGCTCTTATCTAGGGGGGGAAACGTTGAATCTTCAGGGAGCGGCGTCCATTCCTCGTGTAAGATTTTGAATCCGGCAGCAGAGAACATCTTCGAATAATCGCTATGGCGTAACCGGTTTTGATAGTGGTGAATGTGATTGTGCCGCGCCCATTCCTTTTCAGAAAATTGCAAAAAGTTATACGGGCCAATTCTTGCGTCACTGTGGGAATAGTGGTCACTGTAATCAATTTTCATGCTCATGATGCCGTCACGCGATAAAATTCGACGGCATTCGGTTAGTATTTTCTTAATATCTAACAATGGGATGTGCTCTAACGTGTTTGTGGATGTAATCAGATCGATGGATTTATCCTTATAGTTGGTAAATGCGGCATCACATGGCGCCGCATAGCTAATCCCAGTTTTACTTAGAAGATCAGACCACACGTCATTAACCGGTAGACTGATCCTGCCTGTTCCCAAACTTTCGTGCGCCGCAAGATAATTAATAACGTGATTTATTTGCCAAGCGGAGGCGAGCGGAAACAAATCAACCATGCGCTGCGAATTTACCCCGAGTTTATGGCGGACCAACGCGCCGCACAAATCCCAGCCAGCACCAAATTCGAAAACTTCTTTCGGAGTTTTTTCGCCGGTAAATCTAAAATATGACTCGAGATGTCGCCTTTCGTGGCGAATAACTTGTTCAATCGAAGAAAAAGGTCTAGGTATTGTTCGAGTTAGGAATCGCTGTAAAAAGTAATAAACTTTCCCTGACATGGGAGCTTGTTCAACCAGGGCTATAATGCGTGACTTAAATTTCCAGTTCATGATTGACCTTTGTGAATAATTGACTCGAGAAGACACAAATAAGAATTATAAACTCGCTCCGAGTTGAACTTTGTCTCAAAAAGTTGCCCGGAGCGTTCTCCCATTTGCAGACGTAGTCCGGAATCAGCGGCCAGGGTTTCTATACAATTGGCTAGCTTCGCTATGTTGCCAGCGGGGTAGTTCAAGCCTATGCCTTCATCTTGAACGAGAATGGCTGCCTCACCAGGAATAGAATTGATAACAGGGAGTCCAAAGCTTGTGTATTCAAAGAGCTTGTTTGGCATGGCGACTAAACTGCCCAAATTGTAGCTGATCATCCCGACATCTGCGCGCGCAGCATACTTTGCAATTTGATCAGCATCAACCCAGCCGGGAAATAAAAGGCGGTTGTCACTTTTTGCAGCCTTAGACCAAACCTCGAACTTGTCCCCCGTTCCCACCAAAGTGGCCGTGATATCGAGTTGCGGAAGAACGGCGAAAGCGGCGATAATAGAATCAAGGTCGACGCTGTTGTTAAATGCGCCAGCGAAAAAGAAGTTGACGGGCTTGGTATCTTGCTTAGGAATTTTCCGAGCTAGCCGCTGTTGTTGAGCCGCCGGAAAATCAGCGTAACCCAGCGGAATTACACTATCATAATAACTTGCAGGTCGGCCGGCATGAGCTAGTCCCCAATCTAGATATGCTTTTGAAACTCCCACAATCCCATCAGCGCTTTTCATGGTTCGAGCTACCGCTCTGCGCTTTGGAGCAGCCAGTGCAGAGCCTATTGAGCGCAAAGGTGCGGGCAACCGACGTTCCAGCTCATCCGGCCATAGGTCACGAACGTCAGCAACGCATGGAATTCGATGCTCACGTGCAAATTGCATAACTGCTTCACATAACTCAATAGGAGGAAAACTGCATACGATTACATCCGGCTTCTGTAAACATAATGCACGACATGAAAAGTCCTTCGCTATTTCGACATGATTACGATATCTCGCATATGAAATATTTGATTTATATTCTCTGCCATTCAAAAATTCAATGTTAACTCCATTTAAACAAGTGGATGCTTCATCACAAAACTTTGTTTTAGAGTAGTGATCAAAATTAGACGTGAACCATGTTATCTCATGGTCTCTATTTTTTAGAAATTCGGCAAAAATTCCAGTTCTTAGTTTTCGTTGATTACCTTTAATAGACAGCGGTTCTCCGATTGTGACTAGCCATATTTTCATATAATTATCTCAACTTTACATTTTAGATCAATATACGTTTAAGTGTTTCTAGAAATTAAAGTAATGTTTGATATTGGTGTTACAATGATGTACTTTTTTGATGGCCTCCCAGCCGCTGCGGCATAACCACCATCTTGATCAAGCCATTCCCAACGACGGTCCAAGGCTGATGCCTTATAAGTAACGGTATAATCCCTGCCTGCAATCTGGGATCTATCATCGGAATTCTAGGCGCAATCGTTAGTCGATCGCTTCTCCGGATCAGCCGAATTTTCACGTGATCAAGGCATTGGTAAGTGTTCGCACGATTGCTTGGGCCGACGATCCGTCGCCATACGGAGATGCAGGGTGACCTGCGGAACCAAGTGCCAACCGCAACTGACTGAGCAACGCATCGACTGAGCATGGCGAAGCCAACCTGTTCCAACCAGAATCAATAAGTTCTACCCACTCGGTTTCATCGCGAAGCGTAACACATGGTACCGAATAGAAGAATGCTTCCTTCTGAACACCACCCGAATCTGTAGCGATTAGCGCCGCGTATTTCTCCAAGCGAACCATGTCGAAATAGCTGACTGGGTCAATCAGGGTCAGCCGCTTCTGCGCGTTCATCAGTTGACCGGAGCTTTCCAATATTGCCCTTGTCCGCGGATGAAGTGGCCATACAATCTGCAATTCTTGAGAGAGAGCAACGAACGCATTAACAATGACAGAAAGACGTTCTGGAACATCGGTATTTTCCGCCCTGTGAACTGTTGCGAGTACATACTTTCCAGGGCTGGCTCCGACTTGGGCCAAGATGCCGTCATTTGCAGACACGCGCCCCCCGTGAAGCTTCGCTACGTCGAACATGACATCTCCGACATGGTAGACACGGTCTGGCGTTACGCCTTCGCTGAGCAAATGGGCTGCAGCCTCGGCGGTTGGCGCAAACAGCCAGTCGGATATCCTGTCTGTCAAAATGCGGTTAATTTCCTCCGGCATGCGATTGTTAAAGCTGCGCAACCCGGCTTCGATATGTGCGACTGGAATATTCAGTTTTGCGGCAGCCAGCGCCCCTGCCAGTGTCGAATTGGTATCGCCGTAGACCAGAACTGCATCGGGTCGCTCTTTAACAAGGACGGCCTCGATTGCCTCAAGCATCCTGCCTGTCATCTGGCCATGAGGTCCGCCGTGAATGTTAAGATTGTAAGTGGGCGCGGGAATGCCTAGTTCTGAAAAGAAGATATCCGACATATTCGCGTCGAAGTGCTGCCCAGTGTGGATAATCACCTCGTCAATTTTCGCCGCCTCTTTAATGGCCGCAGACACGGCACTTGCCTTAATAAATTGTGGACGTGCGCCTAAAATAGTTGCGATAGTAGCCGTCATTTCAAGAGATCTTGATAAAGTTTAATCAACTTTTCTTCTTCCATCTGCCAGTTATAGGTCTCGAACACTGCCCGCTTCCCATTTTGACCCATTTGTTCAGCAAGCTTCTTGTTGCCGACAAATTTATCGATAGCGGTGGAAATGGCGCTCGGATCACTGGGATCAATACATACGCCACAGTTCGAGCCGAGAATGATTTCGCGCCAAAGCGGAAAATCCGACGCGATTATCGGGATGCCCGCTGCCATGTATTCAAACATTTTGTTGGGCTGCGCATCGATGTGGTTTGGCAGAGGTAAAAAATTCACAATGCCAGCTACCGAGCGAGCGAGAATATCACGCACACCTTCCCTGTCGAGAAAACCATGACTATTTACAAGTCTCCAGCCTGATAGAGCAATTGCGGTTCTTTCTGTGCTTTCCTCAGAGAAGTCGCCGACTAGATTAAGCCTGGCTTTGCAGCGGGTAAGTTCTAAACTAGTTATCAGCGGGATGACGCCTCGAATTGCCGCAATACCGCCGACGTAACATATTTCATCCTCCTTGTCTGACCAAGGCACGCAGTTTTCTAGTTCGCCAATTTGGGGAAAGTTATTCACGTTTACCGTGTGTACCGACATTGCACTAAATTTCTTGGCTATATAAGGAGTAGCGCCGATCGCGGCACTTAGGCGTCGCACGGCCCATGACTCATATTTGGCAAAAATAAAGGCAACGAGCTTAAGAAGCGGCGCGTTTAAATACGGCTTTCCCAGCATCTGTTTTGGCACATCTTCGTGCGAGTCGAAAATAACTACCTTCTTTTGATGGCGCAGTTTCAGGCCCGTCGGGAACAACTCCGGATCATGAAACTGATACAGGTCGGCGTTGAGAGATTCCGCGCGTAGATAGACTCGCCGTGTCGTCCTGAAGATCCGATTGAGCCGGCCGGGCAGTGTGCCGACATCGTATATATTGATGCCGTCCTCGGTCACTTCATCGCCCTTGCCGTCGGCTACGATAAGGGACACATCGAAACCTGCTTTCGCAAGGCTACGGCATTGCTTTATGAATATTCTGGTGTCATAGCGCTGATGTACGGACGTGAGATGAACGACATGGCGTCGTTTTAAAGGCGCTTGAGTAATGGGCACTGATTTGGATCCCCGCTTTCATTTTGTTCTTATCTTTTTCAGGAATAGACACTGATTTTGCGCCCTCTAACCCGTTCAACCATTTTCTGAATTGCTTTCGCAATTCGTTGGTGTCTCGACCAGTTGGGAAACTCACTGTAATGATGGCTGGGCCGTGCGACGATCTCGTCAAACTCTTCGCGTGATATCCGAAGCTTTTTGCAAAAATAATTGAGATCGGTGGTCAGCTCCGTCGGGTTGTACAACGGTTCTGCCATCAATTCTAACGCAGTCTTGCGAGACATTTGCCCAGAAACAATCAGACTTGAATAATGCGGTCGCCGTTTGTCATAGCCGAATTTTTGCGGAAGATAATGGTTCTGGAAAAGCTTAGTAAACAATGACTCTCCATGCTTGCGCCCATAGCTGCGCCAACCGATTTTCTCTAGTTCTGTGATGGCAGAATGCTTGTCGAATGGCATCAAATTTAAGGGGCGTACCGTCCGCATTTTCTTAACAAACGGAAAATAGAAATAATATTGGAAGAAGCTGACGGTAGGGTACGTCTTCAGCTTTCGCGATCCGAATTGGCAGTGGATGGCCTTCAAATTGATCGCATCCATGGCTGGACCGTGCCAGGCAGACGGAAAGATGGCTTCCGTTGCCGTGTTACCGCCAGAAAAAATTGCGCGGATTTTATTGGTAACCGCAAAATGATATGTGCTTGCAAAGAAGGCATGATCTTGCGGAACATCTTGGTTAGCGACCCCCGACTTTAGAAAAGCCAGATGCAGATCCCGCATCTCTTCCCAGTTTATCACATGCGTGTGTAGATCGAACCCACAATGTTTCACGATCTTTTCGATATTCGCGACTGCAAGTTCGCTGTTCCAGCCGGCATCGACATGCACGACTAACGGTCGCAGTCCCGCTTCGAATATTTTTAGTGCCAAGAACGAACTATCGACGCCACCGCTTAGTCCCAAAATGGAATCGTAAGGTTTACCCTCACCTTCCCGCTTGATCTTCTCTATCTCGTTCCTCCAGATTCTCTCGCCTTTGTCGTCGGGATGCCACTGCTTACGGGTCACTGTTTCGAATTCTGTGCAATGGTTGCACACGCCCTCGTCATTGAAGCGGATTTCAGGGTCGCTGGTATCCATCACGCAACGCTTACAAATACGATAGCTAGGTAAGTTATTCATAAGTAAGTAAAGGCCCTAACTGTGAACTGGCTGATTTAAATTTGGTTGAAATCCGACTGTGGCATTCTTTTAATTTCGGCCAGAACCGGACAGCACTACCAGCATGAACAATAAACCGACGCCCGAAGACACAAACGCGGTCGTCGCGGCCTGCTCAGCCAAGAGAATGGCGTAAAGGAAGCCGATGTAAACATAACCAGCATTAGCGCTTCCCTCATACAAAGCATCGAGAAGCTTGAAAAAAGCTGTAACAAAAAAAACAGTTAATAAATAGCCGACATAGCCAGATTCCGCAAGGGCAAAGATGAATGCATTGGTGTTGACGTTTGCTTGATCGCTGCCGAAATAGGTGGCGCCTACAAGATAGGTTACCGTCAAGTCGCTCTGAATGCCCGTAAATGGGGACCACATTGCGCTACCGCTGCCGTACATGAGGTCCATATATTTTTGAATGTCGAACCCAGGGACAACATACACCCGTCGGAAAAAATATTCCCCAATTTCTGAACGGCCATAAGTAACATACTCGATCAAAAACCCGACAAATAAAAGTATGGTTAAAAGAATAATTATTTTAAACAAGACCGATAGATTATGAGTGCGAACACCCGCGCCAATCACGAAGGCAAGCGCGGTAAATGCAATTGGAGCCTTGACCCCGATACTGTAAAAAAACACGGCGCTGAAACCAATGGCCAATACGGTATAAGATTTGCGGTTCATAAACCCGCCAAGGAAGGCGATGAATGGGATAACACCGTTCATTGTCATGACATTGAGATAGGCAACTAATGACCCAGCCTTGAAAATATCTCTCCCAATCGTCCGGCGCTCATAAGCGTCGATGATTGAAAATCCTCCGGACTCGTCTGAGTTGTATACGGCGAAGGCGACGCCCGAAAGTGCAATCGTAAAGAGGATGGCCACAAGGGTTTCCCAACGCAAGGTGAGCGGAATTACCAGTTTCCAATCGCTCTTGCTTGCAAGCGAAACGGCTACCAGCGGCACCAACGAAATAGCAATCCGGAACAAGAAGGTTGGAATACCGGTCTGGTTTGCTCCGGCTGCAAAGAAGACAAACGAAAGCATGACGAAAACAGGATATAAAATCGTAAAGAAATCTGAGGGTCGTTCTAACCGCGCAGGCATAAGAAAACCAAGAATTACGCTGGAGAGACCAGCCATTGCGACATAAGTCGAGTTTAGGTCTATCGGCAAGTAGCCCCTATACGCGTTCGTGAACTGCAGCTGTAGTTTATAAACTACAAGCGACATCATGCCCAGTGCGCAAAGGCCCGCGACATAAGCTGCGCGCACGAGAAACGCCGGGGGCTTATTCTGCACCATCGAACGCATCCTTCGGGTAATTGATCAACACCGCCTTGTGACGTCCGTGAAAGACAAACATACTGCCGGCGGCAACTGCTGAGGCGCCTCCATCTCGGACCACGGCTGTAAGGTGATCAATGGATCCGGCTCCCCCACTAGCAATTACCGGCGTATTGGTAGACGCACACGCTTGCCGGACAAGATCAATATCGTAACCATTCATGACGCCATCGCGGTCAATACTATTTATAAAAATTTCGCCGGCTCCGGCAGCGACAGCCATTTCAATGTGCGCGGCCAGTTTGACGCGCTGCTCGTCAAGTCCTGAGCGAGAGTAAAGCTTGTGACCGGCTAGTAAGGATTTTCTGGCGTCGATCCCGACCACGACCGCTTGCGCGCCATAGACCGCTGAAGCCTCGCCGATTACGTCAGGATGCGTGTAGGCGGCACTGTTGATTACAACCTTTTCTATACCGCAGCGGATAACCCGTTGAACATCCGAAAAGGTTGTTATCCCTCCACCATAAGCCAGAGGCATAAAGCACTCTCCTGCGATTTCGGCGATCAGTTCGAAATCTGGGCCGCGTCGTTCCTTGGTCGCGTCGATATCTAGCAATATGAGTTCATCTACCTCTTTGTCGTTAAAAATACGCACGGCGTTTATAGGGTCGCCGACGTACGATGCCGCCTTGAACTTTACCGTCTTGACCAGCCCACGGTCGCGCAAAAGCAGGCAAGGAATAACGCGCGGCAGCATCAGCAAACATCCGCAAACGCCGCGAGCAATTGCTTGCCAAAGCGATGGCTTTTTTCGGGATGGAATTGTACCCCCCATATGTTGTTGTGAGAAACTGCGGCTGCAAAATCAATTCCGTAATGGGCTTCAAACAAAATATCTTCCTCATCAAGGGGCTCTAAATAGAAGCTGTGGACAAAATAAAAACGAGAGTTTTGGTCAAGCGCCTTACACAAAGCATCGCTAAATTTTCTTACTTTGATATTTGTCCAGCCCATGTGCGGCACTCGAAGATCTTTTATTTCAGGAAAACGGCGTGTTTTTATCTTCAACCACCCAAGCCCGGGCAATTTGCCTTCTTCACTGCTGATACCTAGCATTTGGGCTCCAACACAAATACCCAGCAAAGGAACCCCCGCGACCGTTACCTGCTGCTCTACTACAGCCTGAAGTCCGCTATTTAAAAATGCACCCATACAGGCATCAAATGATCCATTCCCCGGTAAAACTATACCAGATGCCTGCCTGATAATCTGTGGGTCGCACGTTATTTCGCAATTTGCACCAATGCGCGTAAACATGTTTGCAACGGCACCGAGATTCCCAATATTGTAGTCAATAATCGCAATCACTATTTTATACCTTTGCTAGACCGGTAGCTTAGTCCGAGATAGATCAAGTACATGATGCTGTAAGCATAGCTATATGCGATCACTGCAGAGTTCATTGAATTAGGTAACCATAACGCACACAGTAGAACAATCAAAAGCCCTATTTGCCAAAGTAGATCGATATTTTGTTTTCCGGCTATATAAAATACATAACTGAGTGGGCTCGCGATGAATCGAAGTGCGAACAAAGGTGCAAGCCATATAGCGAGTAGGCCTGACATTGCCCATTGAGGACCAAAAGCAATTCGGAAAATTGGTTCTGCAAATAAAAACGTGCAGATAACAAACAGAACTGAGCAAAATAGCAAAACGCTAAATATAGAGATATATTCAGATCGGCAGTTACCTTTCCGCCGATAGGCATCAGCGGCATAGCGTCGAAAAACATCTAGAACAGCTCTGCCCAGCAGAGCAATTGGTGCGCCTAGAACGCGTATAGTTAGCGCTAGAATGCCGGCACTCTCGGTCCCAAATCTTGATGATACAATAAGGATGGGTAGTTGACTACAAATCGAACTTATAGCGTCAGCAGGCAGTGCCAAGAGTGGAAATCGAGATTGCGCCGACCAAAAGCTCCGCAATCGTCGCGGCAAGCCTTGAATTGAGGGCAAGGGCATTGGAAGGCGCCAGCATGCAATGCAAAGCGCGATTACCAAGCCTGTCATATGGCCCAGTATCAACGTTTCCGGAGTTGAGGATATAAATGCACCGCCAAACTGAGTGGCAAAAATTGCCGCCGCCTGTGCAATTCTGATGTGGATCAGTGTTGGATATGCTCCGTCAGCGGCGGCCCAGCTTTGCCAAGTATCGGAGATAGCTGTCATAATTGCTGCAAAAATTAGCGCTAGGATTAACATCGGTGTGTGAAAACTGCTAAGCACTAACTTATAAAACCAGAGCGCAGCAATGCATGATCCCATACCAATGCCTACAAAAACTGCAGTAACCGCCACCAGATGCACGGCTTCCAGGCGATTTTCTCCCTCGTCAATTACAGCTAGGGCCATCTCCAGCCTAAGTGTTGCTATCACGGCTAAAATCAGGACTAAGCCAACCCAAATTGAATAGCTACCGAACGCTTCAGGAGCGTAAACTCTTGCTAGAGCTATTGAGCCAATGATAGGAATTGCTTGCGCAACGGCGCTTCCCGAAACGACCGAAGCTACGTTGGACCAGAACCGGTTATGCATAAGCTGTTGCGGGCACAAAAGCGCACTGACGTGACGCGTTATCAATTACCACTAGTAAGTGTATCGATAATAAACGCTTGGTCGTGGGTAGTCAAGTATGGGTGCATCGGTAAACTGAAAACGGTCTGCGAATGTTGAGCACTGATAGGAAGCCCTGCCGGGTCTGACGGGAACTGCGCATATGCCGTTTGCTGATGCAGCGGTAAGGGATAATAAACAACTGATGGTATCTTAGCCAGTTTCAGCCGCTCCATTGCCCCCAGCCGATGTTCGCTCGATTTGGCTCTTAACGTATATTGTGCCCAAACGGATGAGCAGCCATCATTGACGCGGGGAGCAAAAAAAGCCTCTTGTAGCGCTTGCGTGTAACGTTCAGCGACAGCCTGCCGAAGCTCGATCTCACCAGGATATATTGCGAGCTTTTCAAGTAGAATGGCCGCCTGCAATGTATCAAGCCTACTATTTACGCCTATTCGCACATTATCGTACTTGTCAGTGCCCTTGCCGTGAACGCGAAGCGATCTGATCGAAGCTGCGAGCTCATCGTTAGATGTAAACAACGCACCTCCGTCTCCATAACAGCCAAGAGGCTTTGCTGGAAAAAACGATGTTGTGGCTATGTCGCCGATGGAACCGGTGGTTTTGCCATGATATGTAGCTCCGAAACCCTGTGCACTATCAGCAATTATCCACATGTTATTTTCACGAGCTATGGCCTCGATCGGATTGTAGTCCGCGGCTTGACCGAATAAATCAACTGGTATGACACCGGCCGGACGCAGGCCCAGAGATTTGGCATGATTAATCGCGCGCTTCAGGCTCTCCACGCACATGTTGAAGCTGTCAATCTCAACATCGACGAACACCGGAGTTGCACCAACGTGAGGAACAATTTCAGCAGTTGCTGCAAAGGTAAATGAAGGACAAAATATAGCATCTCCAGGTTTGGCGCCAATCGCCAATAGCGCCAAATGCAGGGCATCCGTTCCGTTCGCGCAACCCAAAGCGTGCTTTGCGCCACAAAAAGATTCAAGCCCCTCTTCCAATTCCCTTACTTCGGGTCCCATTATATAGTTCCCGTGAGCAAGCACCGCCTGAATGCGTGAGTCTATCTGTGGCTTTATGCGTTGCTGTTGCGCATTGAGATCAATGAATTCTATAGACATTTTCAAACTTTCAGACTGAGTGTATTGTTAGCTGCGTCAAGCTGGTATTCATCTCCTGTGCGGGGACATTTTAGTTCTAAGTCTAGTCGTTCTCCGGCATGCGACACCCACCCTATTTGCCGCGCGGGCACCCCCGCCACCAAAGCAAAAGCAGGAACATTTTTCGTCACGACTGCACCTGCTGCTACCATGCAATATTCACCCAAATCATGCCCGCACACGATTGTCGCGTTCGCTCCAATCGTTGCACCATTTCCCACATGAGTTCGTGCAAATTCTTCTTTGCGATTTACATTTGCTCGTGGCGTCAGAACATTCGTAAATACACATGATGGTCCACAGAAAACGTTATCCCCTAACTCTACACCCTTATAAAGGGCTACGTTGTTTTGGATCTTGCAGCCATTACCGATACTGACATCGGGACCCAGCATTACGTTTTGTCCCAGCACACAGTCATTGCCAATATCGCAGTTTGCTAAAATGTGTACAAAATGCCATATCATCGTGCCGTGGCCAATCACTACATTTTCGTCTATATAAGCGCTTTCGTGGACGAAAAAAGATGGCCCATCACCCATTTATCTGAACTCCATTCGCTTGCATTGCTCTTTCGGCCTTATCTAAAACTCTAAGGACGCGTATACCTTCGTACCCGTCGGTTCGGGGCGAGTGACCATTTGCGATACAGTCAACAAAGTGCGCGCACTCGTCTCGCAATGGCTCGCGTTTCTCGACCTTGATATATTCCGGCGACGCTGCTGTAGGAACCGGCCCAAATTTTGTCACATCAATAGTATGGCGATAGATCGTAAGCCGCTGGTCCCAGTCTTGCTTGCTGTCTTCAAATACTGCCATTGCCTCACTGCCGATCACCGTGAGGCGTTGTTCTTTGAACGGGTGGAGCCAACTTGTCTGAACGTGGGCATGTACTCCGGAAGCAAAACGCAGCTGCACTGTGGACCAGTCTGCAACTCCTGCGGTAACAAAACTTGCACCTTGGGCAGTTACTAACGTTGGCTCTTCACACCCCACTAACGCCAGCACCATTGATATATCGTGTGGCGCAAACGACCATAATACATTTTCTTCAACGCGAAATTTTCCAAGGCTCATTCTGTTGGAATAAATATAACGCAGTTCGCCAAGCACGCCTTTTATGACTAAATCATGAAGTGCGAGAAAAATAGGATGATATTGAAGTAAGTGCCCCACCATTAATATTAGACCGTTGCGCTCCGCCAGAGCCTGAAGCTGTTCAGCCTCACTCGGGTTTAATGCTATGGGCTTTTCAACGAAAACATTTTTCCCTGCAGATAATGCCAGCCCAGTAAGTGACGCGTGCGTTGGAGCCGGGGTGGCTAATGAAATGCCGCTAATTGAATTATCAGCAAGGACATCTTCTAGGGACATTGCCGGAACTTGATACGTCTCCGCTGCCTTTTTCGCTAAAACTGGATCGTGGTCTACTACCGCCGCCAAAGCTCCAATGTCAGCAAAATTACGAAGTAAATTCTTACCCCAATAACCGCACCCGACTTGGGCTATCTTAATTTTTGATTCCACCTTCACGCCCGAATAACCTTTTCGCTTTCCTTGCGGAAGACGCCGCGGGTATCAACCACCAACTGACTGTATTTAAGAATTAGATCATAGTCGAAACGTTGATGATGTGTGGCGATTACGACGCAATCGAACTTGGCCAAAGCAGCTTCGGATAAAGCTATGCTTGACAAATCAAAATGATGTTCCCGCATTATTGGGAAGTTCGGAATATGAGGGTCGCTATATGCCACGGACGCTCCCAAGTCCCGCAGGCGCTCCATGATCAGTACGGAGGGACTCTCGCGCATGTCGTCCACATTTGGCTTGTAAGCGATGCCCAAGATCAGAATATGCGCACCGTTCAGTGCTTTACGATGCAAATTTAGCGCTAGTTGGATTTTGGCCACAACGTAATCAGGCATTGCCCCATTAACTTCACCTGCCAACTCAATAAAGCGAGTGTTCACTCCAAATTCGCGGGCTTTCCATGTCAAATAGAATGGGTCGATTGGGATGCAGTGGCCTCCCAGCCCTGGCCCAGGATAGTATGGAACAAAGCCAAAAGGTTTTGTCGCTGCAGCGTCAATCACCTCGTAGATATCAATGCCCATACGATCAGCGACGATCTTCATCTCATTCACGAGGCCGATGTTGACCGCGCGATGTATATTTTCCAACAGTTTCGTCAACTCTGCGGCTTGCGTCGAGCTAACCGGAACAATGCGGTCAATAACTTGTCCATAAAGCGCCATCCCGACTTGTAAACACGCTGCGGTATGGCCGCCGCATACCTTAGGTATTGTACTTGTGGTAAAGTCGGGATTTCCCGGATCTTCCCGCTCCGGCGAGTAAGTAAGGAAATAGTCGGTGCCGATCTTGAAACCTCTCGACGCAATTCTGGGCGCCAGCTCCTCTTGCGTCGTCCCCGGGTAAGTCGTGCTTTCCAGGGACAATACCTGGCCCGCCCGAATATTCGGCATGAGTGCCTCCATCGTATTGATAACGAATGACAGATCTGGTTCGCGATATTTGTTTAGAGGCGTAGGCACACAAAGTATTAGCGCGTCGACTTCCGCGACACGATTAAAATCATCAGTTGCTTCAAAACCGCTCTCGAGCGCGTTTTTTATTAAAGAACAATCAATATGTTGAATGGGGCTTTGCCCGCTGTTTAGTAAATCAGTCTTTGCTCTATCTATATCAAACCCTAATACTCGATATCCGACTTCGTTATACCGAATTACCAATGGTAAACCAACGTATCCCAAACCAACGACCCCGATCGTTGCTTGCTTGGAAACCAGTTTTTGACATAAGTTATCGTATATTGAAACTGAAGCAGGCATCATTTTTATATTTATCCTTGAGGGGCTATTCTACTTTAGGCAGTTATGTGCCGAAGTCCAACCCCTAACATACCAGCATGCTTTTATTTTATAGGGTCAGTACACATTAAATCCACCTTCGCGGCTTAAGGCCATTTTGTTCAGTGCAAAGCGGCAAAGCGCGGACTTAGTGGTTCTAAGTCGTGCTTCGCCAACGCTGTAATGGACGAAATAAGTTAAATCCAAAGACCAAAATGGCTGCGATATCTTGACTATTTTGAGGCCTCGAAGACGAATTTGATGGGTCCTGACGCTAAATTCAATTTAACATTTCCTGGAAGCCAACCTTGTCGTTTAAAACTCAAAAAATCAGAAAAGTGGTATTTCCGGTCGCAGGGCCTGGCATGCGCTTGCTACCAGAGACCAAGGCTATGCCAAAAATGCTATTCGTCGTGGATCGTCCGCTCATCCAATATGCGGTGGATGAAGCGTTGCCCCGCAATGCGTCAGGAAAGATACTACGCAAGAATTTACGCGCGCCTTATTGGGCTGGTTACGACCGGCAGGTGAATTAAAGCTTATCGGAGGGTTGCGGCTGCAATCGGCCAACTTCCAATATTGCCTATGTTTCTCAGCGTCCCACGCTGACATAATTGAACCCAGCGGCCTGCGCTTCTTCGGTGCGGTATATGTTGCGCAAATCCACAAGAACATCGCCCGCCATCGCGGCGTGCAGTTTCTTGAGGTCAAGCGCACGATATGCGTCCCATTCGGTAATCAAGGCCACCGCATGTGCATCTTGCGCGGCATCATAGGCACTGCTGGCCATGATGACATCGGGAAGAATTTTTGCTGCTTCCTCCATGCCTTCGGGGTCATGCGCATGCACAATTGCGCCGGCATCGAGCAAGGTCTGAACAATCGCAATGGACGGCGCATCGCGCATATCATCTGTATTGGGTTTGAACGTCAGGCCAAGCAGACCAATTTTCAGGCCCCGCACATCGCCGCCCAGTGCGGTGATGATCTTACGGCCCATAGCGCGCTTTCTAAGGTCATTGGCCTGCACGACAGCCTCAACTATCCGAACGGGCGTTTCATGGTCCTGAGCGGTTTTGAGAAGCGCTAGCGTGTCCTTTGGAAAGCAGCTGCCGCCATAGCCAGGACCAGCGTGTAAGAACTTCGACCCGATGCGATTATCAAGGCCGATACCGCGCGACACGTCTTGCACATTGGCGCCCAGTTTCTCGCACAGATCCGCCATTTCATTGATAAAGGTAATCTTCGTCGCCAAAAATGCGTTCGCGGCATATTTGATCAGCTCGGACGAACGACGGCTGGTGAACAATAAAGGCGATTCGTTGAGAAACAACGGACGATACACAGCGCGCATGACGTCGCGCGCCCACTCAACGTCGCTGCCTACGACGATGCGGTCGGGACGTTTGAAATCACCAATGGCAGCACCTTCGCGCAAGAATTCGGGGTTAGAGACGACTGCAAACTCAAGCTGTGGGTTGGTTTCGCGAATGATACGTTCAACTTCGTCGCCAGTGCCCACAGGAACGGTAGATTTGGTCACGACAACCGTGCGCGGATCAATGGCGCTGGCCAGTTCCTCGGCAGCGGCGTAGACATAGCTTAGGTCGGCATGACCATCGCCGCGGCGCGACGGCGTGCCAACGGCTATGAAAACAGCGTCGCATCCTTTGACTGACCGCAGTACATCCGTTGAAAAGCTAAGCCGTCCAGCGTCTACGTTGGTTTTAACCAATGCGTCCAAGCCGGGCTCGTAAATCGGCATGATGTTCGCGTTCAACCGATCGATCTTTGCCGCATCCTTGTCTACGCAGACAACTTCATGTCCGAAATCCGCAAAGCACGCCCCAGACACAAGGCCGACATAGCCCGAACCGATCATTGCAATCTTCATTGTGGGACGTCCCATACCAAGCCAATTAATTGCCACGTTAAAGTAAGCTGCGACACCGCCCATTGCAAGTCTCGAACAAGGTTCCTTAATGTCGTTGCTGAACTGGGATCGGTTGACGTCAAGGAACGACCTGCTCTTCGAACATATCAAGCGGCACTGGGTCGGATTTCAGCAACGTGTCGTGGAGGCCGTTACACCGCCAAATCTGCGGAAGGCTGGAACGCCTTTCAACTCGGCCTGGATCGGCCAGCGCCAGAGCAAGAGCTGTAGCGACGCAGCTTCCTGTGCGATGCACGAAAGGCGCCGCCTCAGAATCACGCGCCATGATACGCACACCTTTATTCAGCATGCGCGAGGAGATGGAGCACCTGCAGGCTGCTTAGGTTGCGGCTGCACCTTCCGCGTTGCTCGTGTTCGGCTGATACTCGGGCACCAGATCACGCAGCAAGCCGACCGCCGCGCCGCGGTCGCCGCTTTGAACATACGTCTCGAGCCTGTCTAACGCAGCAGATAACTCCTGCCACGGCATATGTCCCTCCATCGCCTGCATGATTCGCTGATGCTTTGTGGGCATGGGGTTTTCACCAATCAGAAGCTCTTCAAAAAGCTTTTCACCGGGTCGAAGGCCGATTTCTTCAATCGCGATGTCGCCGTCGGGATTGTCGTCATCGCGCACAGTTAGCCCGGACAGGTTGATTAACGTGCACGCAAGATCGTATATCTTGACCGGCTTACCCATGTCGAGAACAAAGACCTCGCCACCCTTTGCCATGCTGCCCGCCTGAATAACCAGCTGCGCGGCTTCAGGAATGGTCATGAAATAGCGGATGATGTCCTTATGCGTCAGCGTGACTGGTCCGCCACTAGCGATCTGTTCCTTGAACCTTGGCACCACTGAGCCGCTTGAGCCAAGCACGTTGCCGAAGCGGACCATGCTAAACTGGGTTTTGGAACCCACCTTGGCTTTCGCCTGAAGAATTTGTTCACACACGCGCTTACTTGCGCCCATGATATTAGTCGGACGAACCGCCTTGTCGGTGCTGATAAGAATAAAGTCTGCTACACTATGAAGCTCTGCAGCTTGGACAAGATTTCGGGTGGAGAGGATGTTGTTGCCTATCCCTGAAATGGGATTGTGCTCGACGAGCGGCACATGCTTGTATGCGGCGGCATGAAAAATCGTGTCGGGGCGATACGCCCCAACCACAGAGGACACCGGACGCGCGGCAGTCGTGTTGATAAGCTCAGGATAAATTTCAATATCCGAACGGAAAATACCCGCTGCAGCGTTTTCACGCAGTTCCTGCTCAATTTTGTAGAGCGCAAATTCCGTCATTTCGACAAGGATGAGCCTTTGTGGACCGATGGCCATAATCTGCCGGCATAATTCGCTCCCGATTGAACCACCTGCGCCAGTAACCATTACGGTCTTGTCCAGTATAGTCCGCCCCATCAGCAAATCATTCGGGGCAACAGCATCGCGGCCCAATAGATCGTCGACTTCAACCTCACGCAAATCGGCAATCGATACCTTGCCTGCAACAATGTCCTGAATTTGGGGCAGCGTTTGCACATGCACGCTGAAAAGTTTCAGTTCATCAACGATGGCCTTGCGCTTGCTTCGGCTCATCGAGGGCACCGCAAGCAATATGTCCGTTACGCCGAGGCGCTCGACCTGTGCAGCAAGATCTCCCGAATGATATACAGGGCTGCCATCCAGTCGCTGACCCCGCAGCCTATTGTCGTCATCAACAAAGCCCAAAAGATACATCCCTGGATAGTGTCGCATTGACAATGCCAATTGCTGTCCGGCTCTCCCAGCTCCATAAATGATCACTCTCTTCGTTTCACCGCCAAAGGTGCGTTGTCCAAGAAGGTCGTTAATGATGTAACGCACAACGATGCGGCTGACCACCAATGCTAGGAAAAACAGTATTGGGACCAGAATGCCAAGCGTTCGCGGCACGCCAGGAAGACCTATCACGGTCACACTCAGGGTCATTAGAAATAGGAAAATAGAGATCGCCCGCGCGAGGTCCGCGATAGTGCCTGAGCCGGCAAAACGGAAAATCGAACGGTACACACCAGACGCCAGAAAAATGGGAGGCCAAATCAGGAACGAGACCATCAATACATTGCGTATTGAGGCGTTCCAAAGTTGCCAATCACCCAAACGGAGAGAGAAAGCGAGCCAGATTGCGGCTGCACAAATCATCGAATCGACCAAAAACGCGATGATTTTTTTGGCGCGTCGGTCGAAATTTAATACCGCGGACAAGCCAGCAATGGCAGCAGATGACACTTTGTCCACGGGTAGCGTACGATTACGTATTTTCTTCATGAACTTTCCAAGCCATCGCAGCATTCTATTCAACACTACTTATAAATAAAGATAGCACCAAGATTACAGTAATGCCGCTCACTATTCAAGTAATGCCATGTATGACCGTTTCATGAAGAAAATGCATGATCGTAAATTCGGTACAAAATTCAATTCGTTTTTGCCAGCATTAAGTCAGTGATCTTTACCATTGAGTTCAACTGCCCCTCGGACCCGAGGGCACTTAAATCTACTCGTACTAGGTTACAGTTTTCTGGCACCTCGACCGACAGTTGCACTAACTTTGAGTTTGCAGTGGCGGGCACAAAGCGATCTACAATAAGCTGAGGCTCTTTTTGAGCTACGCAGTAGACACTCCAGCGCAGTGACGCGCGAGGAGAGCCTGGCTCATAAATCGATCTATGCCCCAACACATATGTCGAGGATGAAGTTACGGCTACATCCCGCGACGCAATCATGCCCCGCGCTGTGGGCGCCACCGTCACGTCGATTGTGCCATCACCATCGACGCTGGCAGAAATATCGTCTGACTGGCCTAAGGTCCAAGACAGCGGCAGCCACTTCGGATCGAGATTAGCGCCGCTCGGGGCGAAGGCGCGAAATACGACCACGTCAACATTGGGCGCGACAAGAGAGAATGTTTTCCATGCATCGCCAGCAAAGCCTGATTGGAGCATCCGGTAGATGATGCGCGCATTACTGGCGGCATATCCATCACCGCGAAGCCTTGAGGCTATAGGTTCCACTAGGTCCCGATATTGGCCAACTTCAGCGCGCTGTGAAGCTAAATCTAAAAAAGGCGCACTCCACCTCGTCTCTGGGGTTAAATAGGGTCGTATCGCTGCCCTGACTTCGGGATAGGCAACTGCCGACACAAGCACGGGAAGAAGGGTAGCCTGCATTGCGGGATGTACAGACAACAGGGCGTTGTAGTGACTGACGGCACCCTTCACGTCATCCGCACCACTTTTCTGTTCGATCATCCACAACTGGCTAAAGGCATCGCGGCGAGAGACAGTGTCGGCAGAGGCCATGAGCGCACGCGCCAGTCCCGTTTCACCAATAGAAGCCGCCCTCAACCCATAAAAAGACAACAGGCTAGCATTTAATGGGTGGCTCACGAGCGATGCCCGCGCCGCATCGGCGTTGCGACTTGAGATGATAAACTGCGGATTTGCTTTCAGTTCAGCGGCGAATGCATTTAAGGCGGCTATGCCATCCGCCGGATCCGCTGAATACGCAGATTTTGGGTCAGCTTCGCGCAAATAGGACTGAACAGCATTCTGGCCGGAATAGGTTGCGCCGCTCAACAGCAGAGCAGCGCCTGCAATACGGCCGGCTTTAGGCAGGAGCCCAGACCCCATTTTAGCCGCGCGCCTCATCTTCTTCGCCGTAACGCTGGCCATAGCCATAGCCATAGCCATAGCCATAGCCATAGCCATAGCCATAGCCATAGCCTTTCGCGCCGCCGCCAACCTTGGTAAGAACGACGCCGAAGACGTGTCCATTCACCTGGCGAATGCGTTCGATAGAAGCCTTGACACCCCGCACGGCGGCACCGCCAGCCTGTACGACATAGACTACGCCCTCAACCGACTTAGAAATAAGCGGCGCGTCCGTCATGCCCAAAACCGGAGGACTGTCGATTACGATGTGGTCGAATTGACCGAGGCCCTCTTTCACAAATTGGGCCAGCCGGTCGCCACTCAAAAGCTCGGCCGCGCTTGGCGGGACCGGCCCCGCCGCAATGATGCTCACATTCTTGAGGCTTGTCTCCTGCACAATGTGAGACCAGTCATTCTCGCCCGCCAAATAATTACTGAAGCCGACTTCGTTCGACCCGTCGACCATCGAGTGGATTGAGGGCGATCGCAAGTCGGCGTCGACCAAGAGGACGCGCTTCCCAGTACGGCCAATGATCTGCGCGAGCGCCAGGGAAGTCGACGACTTGCCTTCCGCCGGCCGCGTACTCACCACGGCAAAGGATTTAGGTAGGCCGTGGTTGGTCGCAAATGCGAGGCTCGAGCGGATAGAGAAGTAGGCGTCGAAGAGGTGGGACTTCGGGTCTCGCAATTCCTCGTATAGATTTCCATCCGCGACAGCGGGCGTCATCCCGAGGAGTGGGACGCCCAGAAGCGGCTCAACTTGAGATGGCTCGCGGATGCCCTCGTCGATCTGCTCTAGCGCGAATACGGTAGCCCCAGCTAAGAAGATACCGAGGAGCAAGGCGGTCGCTAAATTGGTCGCCATCTTTGGCGACGATGGCCTGTCGGGAACAATTGCCGGCTCAACGATTGCAATGTTATTTACGCCGACTGAGCCCGCGACACCAATTTCCTTGTAGCGCTGCAAGAGGGCGTCATAGAGTTGGCGGTTCGTATCCGCCTCTCGCTGATATATGTTATACTGAATATTTGCCCTGTTCTGCCGGTCCATGTCCCCCTTCAACTGGTCGACTTTTGTCTTGAGTTCGCCTTCGCGCTTCTGGGCCTCTCGATACTCACGCTTGCGCGCCTCACCAATGCGCGACGTCTCGCGCGCAATCGCCGCGTCAATGGTCCGAATTTGCTCGGCATATTGCCGGACTTCAGGGAACTCGGGCTCAAACTGCACGCTGAGCTTTGCATACTCGGCGGCAGCGGTTGCACGCTGTTGGCGCAGGCCGGCAAGCGTTGCGCTTGAAGTAGCCTCGGCAGTCGTGTCCCCGCCACCGCCCGCCCTCGCCTGCGCCTCAATACGTGCCGCAGTCGCCGCGTTGAGTGCCTGCGACAATTGCTCGAGGCTTGCGCCCACAAGGGTACGGTTACCAAGTGTCCGGCCGTCGCCGTCGCGTATCTGATCTAGGTTAACGATATCTGCATTTGAGCCGTAGAGAATGACTGCACGCTCACTCTGACCAACCTTGTCCTGAAGAGAGGCCAGACGCTCCTCCAAAAATTTACGGGCATCTGCAGTCGAGGCAAACTGGCGATCCATGCTAAGGGCTATGAAGGACGAGGCCCACTTATTCGCGATGGCTGCAGACAGTTCTGGGCTTCTGCTCGTGTAGGACGCGTCGACAAGCTTGGATGTGCGAACAGGTGCAATGGCAATATTCTCTAGGAGCAATACGACGACACGCCGCTTGTGCTCCTCTCTCAATTGCGCCTCCGACTTACCCGGCACCTTTTTCGTCATGATGTCTGCGTCAAGACCGTGCGCCTCGAGGAAGGCGGCGCTCTTGTATAGGCCAAGCTCGGAGGCGACCCGCTCGGCGAGGGGCCGGGTCTTCAGCAGGGCGTATTGTGTCGCGTAAAATTCCAAATCCTGAGACGTCGTCTGGGCATCCAGGCCCTCAACTTTGGTGACCTGCTTCTGCTGGCGGTCGATCTGCACCTGCACATTGGCCGTGTAAAGGGGGGCCATTAGAAGCGTCGCGATAACGCCAATCACCAATGTGCCCGCAATGATGCCAGCCATCAGCCAGCGCCAACGCAGCGCCGTGTGCCAATATTGAAGTAGGATGGGCGGAAGCAGTCCCTTAGAATTTTGAGCAGCCTGCTGCTCAATGAGGTTGGTGGGCGCGTTTACGACTTCGTTTATGTGGAAACCCAATTTGAATATTAATTTTTGTTGGTGAGCACGTAGATAAACGGCGCCAGCAGTGGAGATGCGCCTAAGAAATCTTTCCAGATTTTGCGGCCCTGGGAATCTCCGACCATTACGACGTCACTCGCGTAAATTTCAGGGTCGGGGTAGGCCCCCTTTTGAATTGCCTTGACATTGTAGAGGGCGGCGTAGTCTTTCCCGCCGACGGTCCGGAAGACCGCGACTGCGCCCCGAGACGAAACGTCAGTCCAGCCCTCAGCCGAGGCAATTGCCGTCATGAGCGTCATCTTGCCGACAATGGGATATACGCCAGGCTTCTTCACCTCTCCGCCAATTGTGACCGTCTGGCTCACAATTTCCTTCAGATTTACACTGACTTGCGGATCCTTAATGAAGCGCCCGCGGAACAAGTCTTGCAGGGCGATGCCTACCTCGCCCGGCGTCTTGCCTGCGACTTCGACCGTACCGACAAGCGGAAAGGTAATGCGGCCACTGGCGTCAACTTGGACTTCCTTGTCGCTCAATTCTTCGCTGCCGAAGACGTCGATCGTCAGCTTGTCAAATGGCCCCACGCGATAGGGGCGCGCGGAGGCCTGCAGGTCAGCCAAGCTTGGCGCCGGCAATTCATCTGTGCTGACCATTTGGAGGCCCGCACGCTGCTCGCCGTCTGCCGCCGAGGCGGAGACAGGAAGTAAGAGGAGCGAGAGGCCAATACCGAGAGACTTTAAGATCTGCATGCCGAACCTTATTGATGATCAGACTTGTGAAACAAACTTTGGGATGCCGACGCCCAAATGGCCGCCAAGACAAAGACAGCCGACAAAATCGGCGTGCGGACCGGATAGTCAGATATACTTGCAATTGCGAGAAGAATTATGACTAAAATGCCTAGGCGTTTAAATAAAGCCGCGTCGCCCGAGGCGCGCACGCCCCGCCAGACCGCCGCGGCAAGAAATACTAATGCCAAGAGCACTAGCGCCGCGCCGGGGATGCCGGCCGTAAACAAAATTTCCAGCGGTTCATTGTGTGCGTGATTAGAAAAGGTGGGCCGCAGCAAGCTGTCCGGCTCTAAGACCTGATAGGCCTCAACATAACTCCCCACGCCCGTCCCCCAGGGGAGATAGTGGGGCAGCATGTCTAATATGCTCTGCCAGACGGGCCAGCGCAAATCTTCCGTCCGATCTTCAAGACGCATAAATGCGACGTCGCGCGACGCCCAAATAGTCGCCCACACTAGGGCCCCGACACTCGCAAGTGCGGCAGAGTAGCGCACCCAGGGCCTAAGCCCGACCCGCTTTAGGGGCAGGAGCCCAAATGCCAATACGAGGACGAGCGAGACGCCCGCCACCAGCAGGCCCGTCCGTGACCCCGTGACCAGGACGAGCGGTACAACGACCAGGCACATGGAGGCGCCCGCAAATGCCTCGATTTTGCGGGGCAGTCCCATCCCGACGCCGGCACTGATCGCCACCGCCGCCATCGGGAAAATAAGCCCCAGAAGCGCCGCCTGATGATTTCGGTTCACAAACAGGCCCGCCACGTCTTGTGACGCCTGCCGTGAATAGAGCACAATGTCCACGCCCGTCGCCTGCAACAGACCGACAGCGGCGCTCGTGAAGGAGAGTAGCAGAACGACACCCAAGGCGCGCCTCTGCCGCAGGCCATCAAACTGGGAGGCCAAGACCAGCACCGCGAATGGAACCGACAGCGACAGCAATGCATTCATCGTCGTCTCTGGCGACATCGACAGGGGTCGAGAAATTTGGCCGAGGCCGACTGCCTTATCAATGTCCACAATGACCTGCCGCCCAGGCAAGTTACTCCACACGTCATAGGGAAGCGGGACCAAATGCGCCGCCGTCAGCAACGTGGCCAGGCCAAATATCAGCCAGACTGCCCAAAATTGCCGAATATGTTGTAGCCTTAGCGACCAGAGGCCAATGGCCGCCACGGCGAAGGCGAGCGGACGCAAGACGATGAGATGCGGCTCGTCAGACCAGCTACTGCCGCCCGCGAAGAAGACGGCGAGCATGAACAGCGAAAACAATATAAAGGGAATGCCTAGGGAGCGCCTCGTCCGCGGGGCTTTTGTATCAGACATCTGCATGACCTAGCATTAGAACGCCTACCGAACGGGGACAATAAAAAAGATGAAAAAAAAGGAGCGATAAACGCCCCTTTTTCCTATCAGCGGTTAGGCTGAAATTACTTGCTGTCACCATCAGACGCGATAACGATGCCACCCACAACCGCAGCAGCGGCGAGAACAGCAATCAGCGTGCCCGAGGCAACCTTGGTCTTGCCTGGCTTAGCAGCAGCGCGAACTGGCTGAACTGCAGCAGACTTAACCGAAAGCGAGCCAGCGGCCGTGGCAGCCGAAGCAACCGACGGAGCCATCAGAGCGACTACGGCGAGAGCCGAAACGATCTTTTTCATAACAAAACTCCAATTGGGTTGAGATGAGTAATTCTCCCGTCTCGGGAACGCCCTTAGCCGTGATTCGACACCGATGTCAACGGATATGAGAATTTATGAGTATTTTTGTAGGCATATTAAATCCCCCCCCCCC
>Ga0078894_10000565_pt1 | contig 26054 bp, 22 predicted proteins | sample LauGreSu1BDMLBSD_2_FD_67506 | JGI IMG/M metagenome (GOLD analysis project Ga0078894, IMG submission 67506) | Freshwater lake microbial communities from Lake Michigan, USA - Su13.BD.MLB.SD (version 4) (version 4) | ecosystem: Environmental > Aquatic > Freshwater > Lake | place: Lake Michigan... | reverse complement strand
AAAAATTCATCTAAATAGCGGCGGACATCCGAAACCTTCGGGCTATCCGGTGTACCCAGATTGACTAATAAAATTCCTTTTTTCTTCATCTTACAATTCAAAAATAATACCGATGCTGGGTAAAATGGTTCCGCCCGGATCTTTGACCAATTTGGTTTTATATCGATTCGGATCGCTTGGATCATTTTGCGGCAGCCCACCTGAAGTTCGATCTAAGACCAGCAGCGGTTCTTGCTGATAGAGGTTATTAGTGATGTTTTGTACATCCAAAAATACATTCAGATTAAATTTTCGGAATGGATATTTTTTGTCGATACGTAAATCTAACTGGTAAAAAGTATCGAGATAAATAGCATTTAAGCGATCGTAATCTGGAATGCCTCTTGGGAAAATATCATAGGTTGTTTTAAGTGAAGAGGCTGCCAGATCAAGCGGAGTATAAGGGCTTCCGCCCGATAAACGAAAACGAGCTCCCAGCTCCCAGTTACGATTAAAAATACGCCCTCCGGTCATGCTCACAATATAGCGGCTGTTCCATGAAGAAGGCACATAGCTTTTGTTTTTGTCTTGAAATTCGCTTCTGAAAAAAGTAAAGGACGCAATGCCATAGAATCCTTTTTTGAGGCGTTTTTGGGCCAAGAATTCCAATCCATAAGAGCGGCCTTCACTAAAACCGGTGACCTGACGATTACCCACCACACCAAAATCGGCACCTAAATTGGCCAAGGAAATATCATCTCCCAGTACTCGAACCATCGGATAACGGTCGTAGAATTTGTAGAAGCTCTCGATCGTGAAGCGGGTATTTTCGAGGGTATTGTATTCTAATCCAAATACAAGTTGTTTGGAGCGAATGTAATCTACGTTCTTGTTTGTTAATGGGCCATCTGTTTCTGGGCGGTAGCCCAATACCGTGTAGGCAGGTAATTGGTAATAAATGCCCGCATTGGCATTAAGACTAAATTTTTCGGTCAGGTTGTACGAAGCTGATAACCTGGGTGAAAGGGTTTTGAACAAATCGTTCATCCGATCTGAATAATTGTTGGCATCGGCACGAATACCGAAAGATACATTCATCCGATCTGCAAAATAGCTGCGGCTCAGCTGGCCAAAAAAGCCGTACTTCACTAAACTGATAGCTGAATTATAAATTTCGGGTGTGGGTGGCACTACCTGCACCGTAGCTGTGCTATAGCTGCCCGTTTCAACACCCGCTCCAAAATTAATTTTGTATGGGCCTACAAGACTGTTGTTTTCAAACCGTAATTTATTCTCTACTTCTGTTGAATTGTAATCGAGCAGCTTAATCTTCGATTCGTCGTTATCTTGAAATTTATCTGCCCGTTTATTGTAATAATTTCGGCTCAAAACCAGCATAGAATTGCCTTTATCACGGTAGTTACGGTAAACAGCGCCAATGGTGTAATTATCCTGGCTGTTTACCGGTACATATGATAAAATGTACTGATTGCTCTCCGTAGGATCAGCTGAGAAATTGAGTGTAAAACGATCGATCGCACCTAAACCTAAAATACTAATCTCATTCTTGGCATCTATTTTATGTTTCAGCTTAAACTGAAAATCCTGGTAAGCCGGCAAAAATGGCAAACCCAATACTTTGAATAGGCCTTGCAGGTAGGAATAGCGGTAAGAAGACAGAAAAGTGGTTTTTTGATTGATAGGGCCTTCGAGAGTGGCAGCAAAATCACTGGACCCAACGGTCAAGGTAGAAGCGAATCGGTCATCACGGGCATCTCTTTGTCTGAATTCTAAAACAGAGCTCAAACTATTCCCGCGGTTGGCTGGGAATGCACCGGAATAGAAATCCACTTCGCGGATGTAATCTACATTGATTAATCCAACCGGACCACCCGATGCGCCTTGGGTAGCAAAGTGGTTGATGGTGGGTATCTCTACTCCATCTAGATAAAACCGGTTTTCGCTGGGTGCGCCACCTCGAATAATGATATCGTTTCGGAAACTCACTTGGGTAGCTACACCGGGTAAGGACTGGATCACTTTGGAAATGTCTCTATTGCCGCCTGGATTCCGTTTGATCTCGGTAGAACCAATAGTACGCAATGAAACCGGACTTTCTACCGGTTTAATAAATAAGGGGGCGCTAATTCTTACTTCGCCCAAACTGGCAGCTTCAGCTTGCAAATTCACATCCAGCAAAGTTGGTTTAGCATTGCTGATCTGGATATCGTATTGGATAAGTTTTTGATAACCTACAAAAGAGAACTGGACATTATAAAATCCGGGTTTGATGTTTTTGAATTGATAAAAACCAGCCGTATCGGTACTTATTCCCCCCGTCAACCCTTGTATAGAAACAGATACACCTGGCAGGGTTTCGTTTGTTAAGGCGTCACGCACCACTCCTTTGAGCACTCCTGAATTTAATTCATTGCGTTGTGCCCAAACCGATAGGCTGGTGAACATGAATAAAAGTAGAATAAAGTTACGCTTCATGCGGTAATCAAAATTAAATGGCAAAGCTACAAGCTTCAAACCAGCGTTTTAACTTTAATTCTATTTATGACAAACACATTATGCAAAGGGAGCAGCCCAATGCATTATTTAAGTTGCCACAACTTCCACCAAGGTGTGCCCGGCGAATCGTGGTGTTCAAAATGATAGCCGAAAAAATAACAGGTGAGGAAAGCCAATAAATGGTTTTTTGGAAAACTGCTAGATTGGTGCTGATTGTCATGATCACCATGATGTGGCAACCAGGTTCCAAAATAAAATAGCTGCAAAGTGCTTAACAATGATGGTAAGACCCAAAATATGATCAGATTGGGTTCTGCAATCCAAAATTTCAGCACATTAAAAATAGTGGCCATAATTACTACCTGCCACCAGGTAATATAGGTTTTAATGAAATTGAAATACCAGGCAAAAAAATTCCCATCATGATAGTCAGGATCGGCTGCCGAATGTACGTGGCGGTGGTGCTCATGGTGTTTGGTGTAGAGCTTTCTGAAAGGGAATAAGGCATATAGCATGGTGCAAAGCCCACCGATCAAATTATTCAGTGCCTTGTTTGCCGTTACGGTGCCATGCATGGCATCGTGGGCAGTTATGAACAGACCGGTATACAAATGCATCTGCAGCAAGATTGCGGGGTAAACCAAGGGATTGCTCCAAGAAAAATTCCAGTTTAAGAAGTTAACCAAGCAGATTGCCCAAATAACGATGATGCTCAGTGCAATGAATAAACCTGTGTATGAATTTGATCTCTTCATTAATTAATTAATCATCAACACCTGTTGTGCAAGCTGCTTTTTTCTTTTTGGTATTTACGGGCTGCGGAACTTTCACATAATAACCTGTGCCGTCGTATTCGCGTCGGCGTGGGTGTTCAATGCAGGCATCAGAACAACAGCCCAGCATTTTTTCGCCACAGTCATCGCATTGTGTAAAGTGCTCGTTACACTCCGGATTGGCGCAATTGATCATTTTAGGGGTGGTTTTACCACAGTTGTAACAGGTAGAGATCACTACCGGGTTTACACTGTTTACGTCTACCGCTACCCGGTTATCAAACACATAACATTTGCCCTCAAAATCTTTACCACCTACTTCTTTACCATATTTGATGATACCTCCATGTAGCTGGTAAACATCTTTGAAGCCTTCTTTTAACAGCAGCGCTGATGCTTTTTCACATTTGATACCACCGGTGCAGTAGGTCAGGATTTTTTTATCCTTGTATTGCGCCAATTCATTGATTTTTTGAGGGAAATCTCTAAAATTTTCGATGTCTAAAGTAAGGGCATTTTTAAATCGACCTAAATTATGCTCATAATCTGAACGAACATCTAAAATGAGCACATCATCCCGGTCTTTCATTTCTAAAAATTCGGCTGGCTCCAAGTGCTTGCCGGTTTCTTTGTTGGGATCGATGACATTGGGATCGCGTAAGCCAGAATACACAATTTCTGATTTGTAGCGGCAATGCATTTTTATAAACGAGGGTTCCTCCACCTCATCAATTTTGAAATCGGTTTTGACAAAACGCGGATCGGCATGTATGGCATCCATATAAGCCTTACAAGCTTCCGCCGTACCCGAAACGGTACCGTTCAAACCCTCATCGGCCACAATGATTCGGCCAACAAGATTTAATGATTTACAGAATTTTAAATGATCGGCCGCAAATTGTTCGGCATTTTCAATGGGGCTGTAGCAATAGTACAGCAAGGTTTGGAATGGTTTCATATATCATTGATGCTGCTGCAAACAGCGTTTAATGAGCAACAAAGATACAATTTTATCAAAAGGATGTGTCAATAATTGGCCGGAACTGCTTTGGTGTGGTCTTTAGGGTCGTAAATAACGGTCATAAAATCGCCCACTTGCGGAATGTTCACTCTCGAAACAGTCAATTCGAAACTAGCTGTTTGATCTGAAACTGCCACCGTAATCCTCACCTTTGGATTTTTATTGACGGTAATGCCGGTATCTTCTACCTTCTTGATCTGTGCCAGCATGACTACCCCCTCCTCCTTCAGTCGATCATATAATTGTGCTTGTCGGAAAGAACTCCACCAGAATGGGAGATAAAAAATCAAAAAGATGGAAATTAAAAAGGCGAAAAAGAGTGGAATAAAATAAGGTTTCTGGGCAACGTTAGATAAAAAACTAGTGATCTTTTGCTGTTGTTGCGGATCTGAAAGCATACTGGTCAGCAAAAAAATGAACACGACCCATGTAATCCAAAAAATCGGTTTAAACCAATTCATCTTCATCAATGCTTTTCAATTGAAAACGCACTGGGGCCATCGTATAGTATATTTCATGGTTTAATTCAGGTTGACCGCCATTCTGAAACCCTGTTGCAATTGTTGACCGTTTTGGTAAGCGGCACCGTAATACAGCTTAAAATTAAGGTATTGAAGGCCTAAATAAAATTCACGGTAGTGTTTAAGTTGAGGCGTACTTAAGTAATTGAAACCGGCCAACTCTTGTAGTTTCAATTTGCGAATGAGCGGAATTTTATTGAAGATAAAGCCTGAAAAATTGTGCGAAAGGTGTGCTTCGGTATATTGGTCTGATGTACTGTTTCTGTAGAAATCGAGGAACAGGAAACTATTGATCTTCGATTGAAAAAAGGTGTTTTGGTTTCCGATAAAATGATGAAAATCGGGGAAATAGATTAGATTATTTCGGAAAAACTTACCTGCAGACAAGCTAAAAGTGGTTTTTCCATAAAAACCGAGCGGGATATCTGACTTTGACAAATCAACACTCAACAGATCGTAATCTACATCCGACCCAAATACACCGCTGATGGCTCGGATGTATTGCAAACCAAGTGTAGGATACTTTGAAGGTGTGAAATATTTACCTGAAGGATAAGTTACATAACGGTTGCTGAAATTATAATTGGCTCTAAACCCAATTTTGAAGGATTGGTTTTGAGGAAAAAGCGGCTGCTCCACATCGGGAGAGAAAGGATTGTTTGAGCTGAACTCCCGGTCTTCTACATCACGAAAACGATAGTTGCTGGTATTCTCTAAACTGTTTCTGTTGGCGTATTCGAAGTTGAAACTGAGCCGCACATTGCCTAAAACACGTCGACTCACTGCAACAGAAACAAATGACTTTTGATAAAGCTTCTGCAAATTTCTTTCGTAAAAAAGTGAACTGATGGTATTGAATAGTGTTGGCACTGTTCCCTGATTATTCAAGTCGATCACATCAGAACCTAATTTCAAGGATACATTATACTGTTCACCGATTGGAAAATCGGCAGACATGCGGCCAGTAAACAATCGATTGGAAAAGCCATAACGCAAATTGCCTGAAACGTTTATAAACTTGTTTAATACGCTATCAATTCGGTGGGTATAAGAGGCGCCATAATCTATCCCAAACCCCTCTACGGTATTGTAATAAGCTGAGCCAAGCAAAGAGTTAACCCGGTAAGTTTTGCGCTCGTACCGGTTCCTGAAATTATAGCCACTACCCATCAGGAACTTATTTAATTTCACCCGGTTATTGATCCGGTCGAGTGAATCGAGATAAGGCTTAGATTCTCGTTTGGCGGCCAAGCTCTCCTTCTTTTCGTAATCGGCTTTTTCTTCTGCAGTTAGCGGAATTGGCCGAGCCTCCTGCCAATACAAACTATCTTTTTTATTGACCCCACGGGTAATTTTAAGTGCTTCCTTGAAATTGATCTTAGCCAATTGAGGCTCCAGGTTATAATTTTCAAACACAGCCACAAAGTAACCTCCGAAACGGAATCCAAAGAAAGCACCATTGAACTCCATTTTTACTGATGAGGGCATCCAAATGGCCTGGTCTACCGGAAAAAACTCTTGCTTAATTTTTAAAGTATCCACAAAATTCAAGTTGGAGGCCTTGGTAATGGCTAAATCGGCACTGTGGATACGCCAGGAATCTTCAATGATGTAAATACTGCCACTAAAAACTGGATCAGTATATCGCTTGGGCAGCACTTGTATTTTATTGATCATCCGGCCATTTTCAACCAGGTTTCCTAAAAATTTGTACTGATAATAAAGAAAGGCATCATCGGCAATGGGCGAAACAAAAGGTCGCAAGCTCAAGCCATCCCATTTTTGATAATTCTCATAAAAATTAATCTTCAGATCAGTGGCACGATTGAAACTAAAAGCCCGATTACTTCCCGAAAATTTGGAAGAGATCATTTCTTCGCGGTATAGGTCGGGTTTTTGAAAGCTCAATTTAGATTCTGATTCAGAGAGATAGATAATGCCCCGGCGATTAGAGTCGAGTCCCAATTGTTTGCCCACTTCATCCATATTGACACCCATGAACTTTTTGGGCGCATCCGTCAGCTTCTGTATTCCTTTAATGTACACATCAGCTTCGTAGGCCCTCACTTCATTTAAATGCTTTTTACGCTGCTTGATTGCGCTTCGAATAATGGCATATGCCGGATCTTCGTCATCGGCCCGAACCACCACATCTTTCAATTGATAGGCTGCTTCTTTCAACACAAAATTGAGCTGTTGATCCTGCCTTATTTCAATGGGTTGGATCACCTGCTGATAACCTACCGCACTGATGACCAATTCATATTTACCGGCATTAAGCCCCAAGCGATACACGCCCTCTTGATTGGCCGAAGTGCCTTTGGTGGTATTTTTAAGATAGATGCTCGCAAAAGATACCGCCCTGCCCTTATCATCACTGATCTTACCAGTTAGGTTAATCAATTGAGCAAAACTCAGCTCATTAGAAAGGACTAAGGCTAAAATAATTACTAAATACCTCATAAACATCAGTTATTGCTAAGATGACCTTTTATGTGAAAGGTTACAAACCAATTGCACAATGATGAGCCTTTAATTAGCCCGAATTGTTTAATTTTACACTTCAATTATTTAAGCATGTATAAAACGCTTCAACCCATATTACAAGAAGAATTAGAGGCTATTAAAGCAGCCGGTTTATATAAAACAGAACGCATCATCACTTCGCCACAGGGAGCAGATATCACAGTGGAAGGCGGTAAAGAAGTGATTAATTTTTGTGCTAATAATTATTTGGGCCTAAGTTCACACCCCAAGGTGACCGAGGCTGCTAAAAAAGCCATCGATAGCCATGGATTCGGTATGTCTTCCGTACGTTTCATCTGCGGAACGCAGGATATTCACAAGGAATTGGAGCGTAAAATTTCTGATTTTTTAGGCACCGAAGACACCATTTTATACGCTGCAGCATTTGATGCCAACGGAGGAGTGTTCGAACCTTTATTCAATGAGCAGGATGCCATTATTTCTGATGAATTAAATCATGCCTCCATCATTGATGGTGTGCGTTTGTGTAAAGCACAGCGCCACCGCTATAAGCATGATGACATGGCCGATTTAGAAGCGAAGTTGAAAGAAACACAAGGCTTACGTCATCGCATCATTGTAACCGATGGCGCTTTCTCTATGGATGGCACCATTGCCCAGCTAGATAAAATTTGTGCTTTGGCCAATCAATACAATGCATTGGTGATGATTGATGAGTGCCATTGTTCAGGCTTTTTGGGCAAAACCGGTCGAGGTACACACGAACACCATCACGTGATGGGACAGATTGATATCATCACCGGCACTTTAGGCAAAGCCCTGGGTGGTGCCTCTGGCGGTTTCACCTCCGGCCGTAAAGAAATCATTGATTTACTCCGCCAACGTTCACGCCCTTACTTGTTCTCCAATACCCTGGCACCTTCAATTGTTGGTGCTTCGATCGCCGTTTTGGATATGCTGAGCGAAACTACCGAATTACGTGACCAGCTGGAATACAATACCCAATATTTCCGCCAAAAAATGACTGAAGCGGGCTTCGATATTAAACCAGGCGTGCATCCCATTGTACCTGTGATGTTGTATGATGCCAAACTGGCTCAGGAATTTGCAAGTCGCATGTTAGCCGAAGGCATTTACGTGATTGGATTTTACTACCCGGTGGTGCCACAGGGTAAAGCACGCATCAGGGTACAATTATCTGCTGCACATCAGCAGCACCATTTAGACAAGGCCATTGCCGCATTTACCAAAGTAGGTAAAGAACTGGGCGTTATTAAATAAATCAAGTCCCGAATTAAAGAGCATACAGAATTTAAAACACATGCAAGCGAAAATAGACCAATATACCAGCGAAATCAATGCTTTTCAGCCAGCAAATGCGGATGAGTTAGAAAGTTTTCGCATCAAATATTTAGGCTCAAAAGGACTAATCAAAGATTTATTTGATGAATTCAAGTCGGTGGGTCCCGAAGAAAAACGCTTATTTGGTAAAGTTTTAAATGAATTTAAACAACATACCGAAGCCAAATACCAGGACTGGAAAGAAAGTTTTGAAACCAAGGTACAAAACCAAGGTATAGAAACCGATTTGACCCTGCCAGGCGAAGGACTCGAACTCGGCTCCCGTCACCCGCTTTCTCTGGTGCGCCGCGAAATTGTAGAGATTTTTAAAAAACTGGGTTTCACCGTTGCCGAAGGACCAGAAATTGAAGATGACTGGCATAATTTCTCAGCCCTGAATTTCCCTGAAGAGCATCCGGCAAGAGACATGCAGGATACTTTCTTCATCAAAAAAGGAGGAGAAAAAGGAGACATCGCTTTGCGTACGCATACTTCATCGGTTCAGGTAAGAATGATGGAGCAAGGCAAACCACCTTTTCGCTCTATCATGCCGGGACGGGTTTACCGAAATGAGGCCATATCGGCTCGTGCCCATTGCTTTTTCCATCAAATAGAAGGTTTGTATGTGGATGAAAATGTTTCTTTCGCCGATTTGAAACAAACGCTCTACTATTTTGTGCAGGAGCTTTATGGCGAAGGTACCAAAGTTCGTTTCCGCCCTTCTTATTTCCCTTTCACCGAGCCTTCGGCCGAAATGGATATTTCCTGCAGTCTGTGCAAAGGAGATGGTTGCAACATGTGTAAAGGCTCAGGCTGGGTAGAAATTTTGGGCTGCGGTATGGTTGACCCGAATGTTTTGGAGAACTGCGGTATCGATTCAAAAAAATACACCGGCTTTGCATTTGGAATGGGGATAGAAAGAATCACCAACTTAAAATATGAGATCAAAGATCTACGTTTATTCTCCGAGAACGATATTCGTTTCTTAAAACAATTCCAATCTGAGATCAGTTAAAAATGAACATCAGGTTTCTGATTCTGGCTTTCGGCCTATTGCTTTGCGCCTGTGCCAAAGATGATGGTGGCAGAATCCCTGATGTGTACGTCTACTACCAAATTCCGGTCAATCATCCCAGCATGAATGCGCTGAATAATGCGGGCGGCTCTGTTTTGGTGGATGGCCACGGTGTTGCAGGCTTGATCATTTACAAAAGACTGATTGACAATAAAATTGTTGCCTACGATCGCTGCAGCAGTGTAAATCCCGAAAAAAAATGTGCGGTAAATATTGAAAATACGTTCACTGCCGTCGACCCTTGCAGCGGTGCAAAATTCTTTCTGGAAGACGGTTCCCCGGCATTGGCGCCTGCTAAAAGAGCACTCAAAGCTTACGGGGTGAGTGTTAATGGGCTTTATCTGGTGGTATCTAACTGATCTTGCTATTTCTCAGGCCTTCGGCTATCCAAATTAAAGCGTAATTTTGGCAACGATGAAGAAAGTGCCTGCCGAACTCCAGTTTTTAGAACAAATTGAGATCATTGACATTGCCGAAGAAGGAAAAGGTGTTGGGAAATACCAGGATCTGGTCATTTTTGTAGAAAAAGCCGTTCCCGGCGATGTGGTAGATATTCAGATCCATCGCTTGAAAAAAAACCTGGCAGAAGCAAAAATCACCGCCTTCGTTAAACGTTCTCCGGACAGAACCGAACCTTTTTGTGCGCATTTCGGCACTTGTGGTGGCTGCAAATGGCAACACCTCAGCCCGGAGGCACAACTTCGGTACAAACAAAAAACCGTTTTAAGTGCACTCGAACGTTTGGGGAAAGTAGACATCGCTGGTGCTGAACCTATTTTAGGTTCTGAAAAAACACAGTATTACCGCAATAAACTCGAATTTACGTTTTCGAATAAGCTCTGGTTAGATGAGGCCGACATGGCTCATCGCGATAGCCTCAGCATGGACGCCCTTGGCTTTCATGTTCCCGGTCGTTTCGATAAAATTTTGAGCATCGAACATTGCTATTTACAAGGCGAACCTTCCAATGCCATCCGCAACGCGGTGAGAGACTACACCCAAGCCCACGGCTTGAGCTATTACGATTTAAGGGAGCATACCGGTGCCATGCGTAACCTGATCATCCGAACCAGTTCAACCGGTGAGTTGATGGTGATTGTGGTGTTCGCTTATGCGGATGAAGCACAGATCAATGGATTGATGAATCATTTGAAAGCACAATTCCCGGAGATCACTTCCTTATTGTACATCGTCAACCAAAAAAGAAATGATACCATTTTCGATCAGGACTTGGTTTGCTTTGCTGGACGTGACCATATTTTTGAAGAAATGGAAGGCCTGAAATTTAAAATCGGTGCAAAATCATTTTATCAAACCAATTCCGCTCAGGCTTTAGAACTTTATAAAATTACCCGCAACATGGCCGGCTTAAATGCCAACGATCTGGTGTACGATTTATATACCGGCGCCGGCACCATTGCGAATTTTGTGGCAAGGCAAGTAAAACAAGTGGTGGGGATTGAATATGTGCCTTCGGCCATTGAGGATGCTAAAATCAATTCTGAGATCAACGGAATTGAGAATACCACTTTCTATGCCGGAGATATGAAAGACATCCTGACTCCTGAATTCATCAAGACCCACGGCAAACCAGATGTGGTAATTACCGATCCTCCAAGGGCAGGCATGCATGCAGATGTGGTAGCCCGTTTGCTGGAGATGGAGGCAAGTAAAATTGTTTACGTGAGCTGTAATGCTGCCACACAAGCAAGAGATATCGCACTTTTACAAGAAAAATATGAGGTGAAACGTATCCGACCGGTTGATATGTTTCCGCAAACGCAACACGTAGAGAACATTGCATTATTGGTGTTAAAGAAATGAATATCGAAGAATTACTGAATACAGAAGGCGAAGAATCTCCCAAAAAACCAAAGGAAAGTCCACTAAAAAGTTTGGAAACCGACCTGAAGTTTTATGCAGAATCTATCAAAGAAGTAGCTGTGGAGATCATGGTAGAGGGCATTTCGGCCTACCCTATTTTCATTGCCCATCAGCACGAAGTGAGTGTGGGAGAATTGATATTGGATAAAGATGAATTGAACACGAACTGGACCATTCAAGCTTCAACTTTAGAAGAATTTGTAGAAAAAGGGATTATAAAGCCAGAAAAGAAAGAACTCTTCATCAAAAATTATAAAAACGCACATCAATTCATGTGCTTGTTTGTGATGGTGCCGGAGGGAGCCAATTTCGTATTCTACCCATATCCCAAATCATAACAATTGCGTAAATTGCTTGATCTTTGAATATCATGAGCGATAAAAAAATCATCATCCTGAACAAAAAACAAATCCAGCAAAAGATCGAGCGCATGGCTTATCAAATTCTGGAAGACAACTTGGATGAAAAAGAGATTGTTTTAGCGGGCATTGTGAGCCGCGGTTTCAGTTTGGCCGAACGGATCAAGCAAGTGCTAGAAAAAATTTCGTCCCTGAAGATCAAGCTTATCAAAATTGAATTAGACAAAGACAGCTCTCATTTACAAGCGAGCTCAGACATTCCGGTCAGCGAAGTTGCGCATCAGGTAGTCATTTTGGTGGATGATGTGCTCAATAGCGGGCGAACATTGGCCTACGGACTGGGTGTTTTCTTGAATATTCCGCTTAAAAAAATTCGTACACTGGTTTTAGTAGACCGTAGTCATCGGATTTTCCCTGTTTCGCCCGATTTTACCGGCTTGGCATTAGCCACGGTACTCAAACAACATGTGCAGGTGGTATTAAGCAGCCCCGATCAGGAAGATGCGGTTTACCTCAGCTGAGCTGCCTCGAGGTACAAGATCATTTTGTCGGCGGTCATGTCTAAACCGCTCACCATCATGTGGGCCTTTTGATAAAACTGCTCCCTTTCTTGCAATTTTTCTTCAATAAGGGCGAGTAATTCGTCTCCTTTTTTATTACCGATGAGCGGTCTGTTGCTTTTGTTATGTTCTAATCGACTGGCCAAAGCTTTGGGTGCCACATGCAGATAAACAGTTTTACCTTCAGCATTCATCCATTCCATATTATCAAAAAAACAAGGAGTACCGCCTCCTGTTGCAACCACGGCGGCGGCTTCTTTTTTCGTGCTGTGCAACACTTCCTGTTCCAGTTTTCTGAAACCGGCCTCACTCAAAGAGTTAAACAATTCAGCAATACTCTTTCCGGTATAAGCCACCATACGCTCGTCGAGGTCTACAAAAGGGCAGGAAAGTTTTTGAGCTAATTTTCGGCCAAGGGTAGTTTTGCCACTACCCATAAAGCCGATCAAAAATATTTTCATTTTTTAAAATACTTCTTCACTAAATCTTCGTATGCGGGCATATTTTGGTAATGCCACTTGTTAAGGATGACCCCATTTTTCATGAGCATGATACCCGGATTGGCACGGACCATACTTTTTAGGGGGATGGCATCAGCAAAAAAGAAAGGCATATCAATGAATAAATTTCTTCTCAAATTATAAGCCTTGGCTACGTCGCTGGCTGTAAATATGGCACTTGGTATTCGGTATTCTTGAATGGCTTTTAGTGCAATTTCATTCAAACTTTTTAAGGCTTCTGGATTGGTTTTATCAAGGTCGTAAGCAACGATCATGAGATGATAATCAGAATGTTCAAGGACAGAGATGGTAAAATCTTCCCCGGCGGCATCCATTATTTTTAAATCTTTGATCTTAGGTTCGAATCCTTTTTTGAGGAGTTTGGATTCCGGTTCACCTAGCACTTCCCAATTGGTATCTTTCCAGATTTCTTCTTTGAGATAGGCTTTATCGGTCATCTTTTTTACTTCACCGGTTTTTTTGTTTTTAAGCTGATAAACAATCTCATATTCGTCCTGCGGAGCTCCGGGCGGAATCTTCATCAACTCGGTTACATTGGCTCCCACTTTGTATGGTAAAAAATCAATAAAAGGCAAGTTTCGGTAGGTATAAATACCGACGCCAAAACCCAGCAAAGTGCAGACGGCGAGTATCAAATTTTGATTTTTAAGCGGCACGATGGATTTGATTTCTGCCCTGTAGATGAACAAAATCAGAATGAGAGCGAGCAAGATCAGGTCTTTCCCAAAAGATTGCCAAGGTGTAAGCGGGATGGCGTCACCAAAACAGCCACAGGAGGTAACCACCTCGAAATAAGCTGAATAGAAGGTAAGGAAGGTGAAAAACACAATGAGTGCCAATAGGCCCCAGATTACTTTTTTGGCATAAATACCTAAAAGGAGGGCAGCACCCAGAATGATCTCTAAGCCGCAAAGAAAAATAGCGATCGCGGTGGCGTAATCGTTAAAAAAAGTGATGTGGAATACCTCAAAATATTCCTGAAGTTTATAGCCAAAGCCCAGTGGATCGTTGGCTTTGATCAATCCGGAGAAAATAAATAAGAAGCCTACAAAAAACCGGCTAAAACCAATACTAATTGCTTTCATGTTTTTCGGTCAGTTTAATCAATGCAAAAACTGAGTAGTTGAGCATGTCCTGATAATTGGCTTTAATACCCTCAGAGGCCAGGGTTTGACCCTGATTGTCTTCAATTTGCTTTACACGAAGGATCTTCATCAAAATCAGGTCTGTTAAAGAGCTGATGCGCATATCACGCCATGCCTCCCCATAATCATGATTTTTCGCATACATCAATTCCTTGGTCTCCTGAACTTTCTGATCAAAAAGCAGGGCCACCTCATCTACTGGTAATTCTGTTTCCGTTTCATCTCCCAATTCAGACTGCAGAATGGCAATGATGCAATAATTCACAATACCGATGTACTCAGAAGTGATGTCCTCTCCCACTTTCGAAACTTTTTTCTCTTCGAGCGTGCGGATACGCTGCGCTTTGATGAAAATTTGATCGGTAATAGACGATAAACGCAGAATACGCCAGGCAGTTCCGTAGTCTTTAGTTTTCTTTAAAAACAGGTCTTTACAAATATTGATGACCTGATCGTATGCAATGGAAGTTTCTTGAGCCAAAGTGCTGATCTATTTGATTAATCGCTAAATTAATTGGTATTTTGTCCAATAATGAGTGATAAAAATACGCATTTTCATCAATTTACGGATGCAGGTCAACAAAATGCTGCTGTAATCAAGCCAAAAAGTACCCTCAAACTGAACGGCAAACTGATGGACTTATCCATTCCAAGGGTAATGGGAATCTTGAACCTTACTCCAGATTCCTTTTATCAGCCGGAAGGAAGAAATGGCCAACCAGATAGTAGTCAAATCTTAAAAGAGGCCGAGCAAATGTTAAAAGAGGGAGCAAGTTTCCTCGACCTGGGTGCCTATTCTTCAAGGCCAAATGCCGAACACATCAACGAAACAACAGAAAGTGAGCGCCTGCTACCGGCATTAAAAGCATTGGTGAAAGAATTTCCTGAAGCAATCATTTCGGTTGATACTTTTCGGTCGGGTATTGCCAGAAAGGCAGTGGAACATGGAGCGCAGCTCATTAACGATATTTCTGCTGGGGAATTGGATCAAGACATGTTTGAGACCGTAGCCAGTTTAAAGGTGCCCTACATCCTCATGCATATGAAGGGCACCCCACAAACCATGCAGCAAAACCCTCATTACGAATCGCTCATATCAGAAACATTGCAATATTTTATTCAAAAAATAAAAAAGTTGAATGATTTAGGAGCATACGAGCTCATCATCGATCCTGGTTTCGGTTTTGGCAAAAATTTGGAACATAACTACGAGTTATTGAACAAATTGGACACTTTAAACATCCTCCAATTACCAATTTTAGCCGGATTTTCTCGTAAATCAATGATTTATAAATTGTTGGATTCCAGTCCGGCAGAGGCCTTGAACGGCACCACGGTTTGCAATACCATTGCTTTGTTAAAAGGAGCAAAAATATTGAGAGTACATGATGTGAAACCGGCCATGGAAGCCATCAGCCTGGTGGGCGCTATGCAAACAGTGTAAAAACTAAAATCTCTATCTTAGTAAACCATGAATAACCTGGATCTGAATTTTCTACAATTTCGTTTACTCGATGCCATTGACATTCTCTTGGTGGCCCTCATCATTTATTATGTGTACAGCCTCATCAGAGGGACCATTGCGGTAAACATCTTGCTCGGAATCAGCATCATTTATATCGGTTATTTTTTAGTACAACAGGCTCAAATGCGTTTGTTGAGTCAGATTTTAGGCGGATTCATCAGCTTGGGGTTCATCGCCCTGATCATTGTTTTTCAACAGGAGATCAGGCGATTTTTATTGCTGCTCGGCAAAAATGCCTCTCTGCAAAGAAATAAGGCCTGGTGGCTATTCCTGTTTGGTAAAAAAGAAGAAATCAACCAAAATATCAATCGAATTAAACCCATTTTAGATGCCTGCAGAAGCATGCAAAAATCTAAAACCGGAGCATTGATCGTCTTTTCCAAATACTTTGAAGAACAACATTTTCAAAACAGTGGCGAGATCCTGAATGCCAGCATTTCCAAACGATTGCTCGAAAGTATTTTTCAAAAAAACAGCCCATTACATGATGGTGCGGTCATCATTGCCGAAAATAAGATCAAATCTGCTTCTTGTATTTTACCATTGACTGAAAATGATCGTTTGCCTGCACATTTCGGACTCAGACACAGGGCAGGAATCGGCATTTCGGAGGTGAGCGATGTGCTGGCGGTCATCATTTCCGAAGAAAGTGGAGAAATAGCCTATGCCAGACAAGGAAAGGCAAAAATGAAAGTTAGTTTCTCCGAACTGGAGCGCTTACTCTTGAGATATTTATAAAAAAAGCCCCCGTTCTGGGAGCTTTTTCTTTTAGCAGTACTGCTCGAACGCAGCAGCCAGGTTATCAGCTATGAGTTCGGCACTCCTACCTTCAATTTGATGACGTTCAATCATATGAACCAATTCACCATTTTTAAATAATGCAATCGCAGGCGATGAAGGTGGGAAAGGCAACATGTGTGCACGAGCCTGATCCACGGCATCTTTTTCCATACCGGCAAAAACAGTCAATAAATGATCAGGTTTTTTAGCATTGTTCACTGCCATTCTTACACCCGGTCTTGCATTGGCTGCAGCACATCCACAAACAGAATTGACCACCACGAGGGCAGTTCCTTCACTTTTGATGGCATCATCTACCTCAACAGCAGTTTTCAATTCTTTAAATCCTACTTTGGTTAACTCTTCACGCATGGGCGCTACTAAATATTCTGGATACATATTTGTACTAATTATTTGCACAAAAATACAAATTATGAGCAGCTCAACATACCTAATGAGCAGAACAGCTGCTTAATTTACAAAGCCTTGACTTCAATTTTAGCTGATTATTACGTAAATTTGTCCCTCAAACTTAAAAACAAAAAACTATGTCATCAGTAGAGACGAAAACTTATGTTCCTTTCAAAGTAAAGGACATCTCCCTGGCCGAATGGGGTCGTAAAGAAATTCAGTTAGCAGAAGCAGAAATGCCAGGTTTAATGGCCCTTCGTAAAGAATACGGAGCCGCTAAACCACTCAAAGGTGCCCGCATTGCCGGCTGCTTGCACATGACCATCCAAACTGCCGTATTAATTGAAACATTGGTAGAACTGGGTGCAGAAGTAACCTGGTCATCATGTAATATTTTTTCTACCCAGGATCATGCCGCTGCTGCTATTGCCGCTGCAGGTATTTCAGTTTACGCCTGGAAGGGGATGAATGCAGAAGAATTCGACTGGTGCATTGAACAAACTTTGTTCTTCGGTGCCGATCGTCAGCCATTAAATATGATTTTAGATGATGGTGGCGATTTAACCAATATGGTTTTTGATAATTACCCTGAATTGATTTCAGGCATCAAAGGTTTATCTGAAGAAACCACCACCGGAGTGTTACGTTTATATGAGCGCATGAAGAATGGTACCTTACACCTTCCTGCCATCAATGTGAACGACTCGGTTACAAAATCAAAATTTGATAATAAATATGGCTGCCGCGAATCATTAGTAGATGCCATTCGCCGTGCAACCGACGTAATGATGGCCGGTAAAGTTGCGGTAGTTGCTGGTTATGGCGATGTGGGTAAGGGCTCAGCAGATTCCTTAAGAAATTCTGGTGTTCGCGTAATCGTTACCGAAATCGACCCGATCTGCGCTTTACAAGCTGCCATGGAAGGTTATGAAGTGAAAAAATTCGCTGATGCGGTGAAAGAAGCCGATATCGTGGTAACTGCCACCGGCAACTGCGACATTGTTCGTGGCGAACACTTCAAAAGCTTGAAAGATAAAGCCATCGTTTGCAACATTGGTCACTTTGATAATGAAATTGATATGGCTTGGTTGAATAAGAATTATGGCCATACCAAAGTGGAGATTAAACCACAGGTAGATAAATATACCATCGACGGTAAAGATGTGATTGTGTTAGCGGAAGGTCGTTTGGTGAATTTAGGTTGTGCCACTGGTCACCCTTCATTTGTAATGTCAGCTTCATTTACCAACCAAACAATCGCACAATTAGAATTGTGGCAAAACCCTGGTAAATACGAAAACAAAGTTTATACCTTACCTAAAGAGTTAGACGAAAAAGTAGCTCGTTTACACTTAGGAAAAATTGGTGTTGAACTAGATGTATTACAACCACATCAAGCCGAATACATTGGCGTAGCTGTTAACGGTCCATTCAAATCTGACGAATACCGTTACTAATACAAATCACTTTTTTCTTTGAGAAGGGGGTGGAACAAAAGTTCTACCCCTTTTTTATTTTTTAGTCAAATACTTTAATAGATCTATCCTGCGTTATTGCTTAATAAAACATAGCTCATACTTATTTATTAACCAAATAACATTATTTATGAAAAAGATCTATCCCGTCTTGGTGCTACTATGCCTCAGCCAGACATTTTCTTACGGGCAGGGTTACAGCCTGCTCAACAACAGTAATTATTCGCCGATCAATTCCATTTATTTTAATCCGGCAAAAATTGCCGATTCCAAACAACGGCTACAAATCAACCTGATGTCCGGGAGTCTGTATTTGGCCAATGACTATGGTAAGTTGAAATCCATTCCGAAAATTGTTCAGGTGGTGCAAAACAATGGAGAATTTGACGATTTGCTGGAGATACAACTCAATGGAAAAAATAAAAATCTGGACTTCGGTATCGAAACCCGATTGCCTTCTTTTGTAGCTTCATTAGGGAAAAGTCAAAGTTTCGGGTTTAGCAGCAGGGTTAGGATGTTGTTCAATGCAGGTAATGTATCAGAAGCATTGATGCCCATCCTGACCAAAGGTTTGCAAAACACAGATCAATTTCAGAACATTCCGGATGCTTCCTTCGATCTGAGTGGCAATATGTTTGGTGAAGCAGGTTTTACTTATGCCCGCAATTTGCTGAATACCGGAAAACACGTTTTAAAAGCCGGAGCCACCGGAAAATATTTGTGGGGAGTGGGCAATGCTCGGGTGAGTAGCAATCAAACCAATATTTCGATCATCAACAATATGACTTATAAGACGGTTGCCACCGATGGAATAAACGTTACCTCTAAAGTATCTGACGGCAAACTGCTCGATCCTGCAAACTATACATTGACCATGAGAAACCTGGCAAATGGCAGAGGTCAGGGTTTTGGAGCCGATTTAGGTTTTGAATACGAATTCAGGCCCAAATTTGCCAATTACCGATACGAGGTGGATGGCAAAGTACTGAGTGACAATTCCGTACCACAATATGCCCTGAAATTTGGCTTTTCAATTACAGATATGGGCTCTATCACTTATTCCAAAGGTAAAACCATTGGTTTAAATCATGCAGCTTATCACGAGTGGTCGGAAGCAAATGTATTAAGCTTCGATCCGGCAGATTTGGAACAATCCCTGATCGACGTTTACGGACCAGCTTCAGTAAGCTCCAGCCTCAACTACCGATCAAAATTGCCCACACGCCTCAACATGAACCTGGATGTAAAAGTTGCGAAGAATTTTTACGTGGCTGCCAATTATATCAATGGCATGTCTAAAAAAACAGATGCCATCGATCCAAACGGGATGCTTTTAGGAATTCACCCAAGGATAGAAAAACCTGGCTATGAAATTGCGGTCCCAATCACCTATTCATCGCGATACAAAAAAACCAACATTGGTTTGGCTACCCGAACCGGAGGATTTTTCATAGGAACTGATGACATTGGTGGTGCCATTGGCATTGGCAAATGGACTTCGATCAATCTCTATGCCGGTATCAATTTATCGATTGGTAAAAAACGGATCAGTGACCGTGACGGCGACCATATCAGCGATAAGTTAGATAAATGTCCTAAAGTAGCTGGTCCAAAAGAAAACGATGGCTGTCCTTGGCCTGATGTGGATAAAGACGGTATACCTGATAAAGACGATGCCTGCCCTACTTTGGCCGGACCTGAAAAAACTCATGGATGCCCAGACACAGACGGGGATGGCATAGCAGATAACGGCGATAATTGCCCTACAATTCCTGGAACCATTGCGGCACAGGGTTGCCCTGATGCAGATGGGGACGGCATTGCCGACAAGGAAGACTTATGTCCTACGCTGCCAGGGAGCCGCGATGCCAAAGGCTGCCCAGATAGAGATGCAGATGGCATTACAGATCGCGATGACCTTTGTCCCGACCTGGCTGGTACGGCTGCATTAAGAGGTTGTCCGGATAAAGACAAAGATGGCATTACCGATGCAGAAGACCGTTGTCCTGAGTTGGCAGGTAGTTTAGCACTGAAGGGTTGCCCTGACCGTGATAACGATGGTATTGCCGATCAGGAGGATGCTTGTCCGGATGCAGCTGGGCCGCTCATGGCCAAAGGTTGTCCTGATACCGATAAAGATGGCATTCTGGATAGCCAAGATGCTTGTCCAACCATTCCAGGACCATTGGCTCTCAAAGGCTGCCCTGATAAAGATGGAGACGGTATTGGCGACAGCGAAGACGCTTGTCCTGAAATTCCTGGTCCATTATCAAGCAAAGGCTGTCCGGATAAAGATGGAGATGGCGTACCAGATAAAGACGATAAATGTATCGACCAGGTAGGACCAGCATCCAATGGCGGATGTCCGGTTACCGAAAAACCTGTATTGAGCAAAGTGGAAGAGAAAATCATCTTTACGGCGGTAGCCGACTTGCAATTTGAAACCGGTAAATCAGTGATCAAAGCTTACTCTTACGACAGCTTGGATGAACTGGCCGCATTGATGGTAAAACGTCCGGGGTTAACGCTCATTCTATCCGGTCATACCGATAATGTAGGAAAACCGGCTTCCAATAAAATTTTGAGTGTGAAACGTGCTCAGGCGGTGAAAAACTATTTAGCTGATGCGGGTGTAGACCCAAGCCGAATCGCTGCGGTTGGTTACGGAAGTACCAAACCTATTGCAAGCAATAAAACACCTCAGGGTCGTCAGAAAAACAGAAGGGTTGAGTTTAAGGTGAACTAATGGTTGGTGGTTAGTGGTGTGAAAGGCCGTTTCGGAAAACCGAGCGGCCTTTTGCTTTATTATCATAAAATTACACGATTAAAATGCAGCTTTGTTATTTTTGAAACATGACAAAACTTTCGGTGAACATCAACAAGTTTGCAACCATCCGCAATGCACGAGGAGGCAATAATCCAAATCTGGTTCAGATTGCAAAAGATGCAGAGCGCTTCGGGGCACAGGGAATTACCGTACATCCCAGACCCGATGAGCGGCACATCCGCTACAGCGATGTGTATGAACTCCGGGAGATCATCAGCACCGAATTTAATATTGAAGGAAATCCAAGGGAAGAGAAATTTGTAAAACTGGTTTTAGACAATAAACCTACTCAAGTGACCCTGGTTCCCGATGCCACCGGACAGTTAACTTCCAATCACGGCTGGGACACCATCCAATATCAAGCCTTTTTAAAAGATATCATCGCCGAATTCAAATCTGCAGGAATTCGGGTATCTATTTTTGTCGATCCTGACCTGAAAATGGTTGAAGGAGCTGCTTCAACAGGCACCGACCGAATTGAGTTATACACCGAAGCTTATGCCCAAAATTTTCAACAAAATAAAACAGCAGCAATTCAACCTTACCAGGATGCGGCCATTTTAGCCAAACAATTCGGACTCGGATTGAATGCAGGTCATGACCTCGATTTAAACAACCTGCGTTATTTTGCTCAAAATATAGTTGATTTACAGGAAGTAAGCATTGGGCATGCCCTGGTTTGCGATTGCCTTTACCTCGGAATGGAGAATACCATACAGCGTTATTTGTATCAGCTGAGAGCTTAAAAAATTGTGTAAAATTTTACTTTCAAAGGGCACAATTAGGTGCTTGTTACCATCACATTGAGCGCCTAAAATATTAACTTTGTTGCATCATAAAATTTCGCAATTTCCATGAGTATCAACGTAAATTATCAGGAAGAATTTAAAAACAGACACATTGCCCCCGATGCCGCAGCAACCGAGGACATGCTCAAGGCAGTTGGCGTAAAAACCATCGACGAATTGATCGAACAAACTGTTCCAGCCAATATTCGTTTGAAACGTGCCCTACAGCTTCCTGAACCACAAAGCGAATTCGATTATTTAAATAATTTGAAGCAAACCGCTTCGAAAAATAAGGTCTTCAAATCTTTTATCGGGCAAGGTTATACCGATGTGATCGTTCCGGGAGTCATCCAGCGAAATATTCTTGAAAATCCGGGATGGTATACCCAATACACGCCCTATCAGGCTGAAATTGCTCAGGGCAGGTTACAAGCCCTGCTCAATTACCAGACCATGGTAATTGACCTCACCGGGATGGAAATTGCAAACGCTTCTTTGTTAGATGAAGGTACTGCTGCGGCAGAAGCCATGTTTATGCAGTATAGCCTTCGAAAAAATGATGATGCCAAGGTGTTCTTTGTTTCTGAAGAAGTTTATCCTCAAACCATTGATATTTTACGCACCCGATCTGCTCCGTATGGTATCCAACTAGAAATTGGTGATCACCGCAAGGTAGAATTGAATGAGCAGATGTTCGGAGCAATTATTCAATACCCGGCCGGAAACGGAAACGTTTACGATTACCGTGATTTTGCTAAAAAAGCACAAGAAAAAGATATCAAATTAACCGTTGTGACCGACCTGATGAGCCTGACCTTACTTACTCCTCCGGGAGAATGGGGTGCAGATATCGTGGTGGGCAGCTCGCAGCGTTTTGGAATTCCGATGGGATTTGGCGGTCCTCATGCTGCTTTCTTTGCAACAAAAGAAGAATACAAGCGCTCTATGCCAGGCCGCATCATCGGGGTAACCATCGATTCTGCCGGAAATTATGCCTTGCGTATGGCCCTACAAACACGTGAGCAGCACATCCGCAGAGATAAAGCAACCTCCAATATTTGTACTGCTCAAGCACTTTTAGCCATCATGGCCGGCATGTACGCTGCCTATCATGGCCCGAAAGGATTAAAAGCGATTGCAGAACGTATTCATGGCTTAACAGTGGTATTGGACAAAGCCTTAAAAGAATTGGGCTATCAACAAGAAAACAAACACTATTTCGATACACTGAGTTTAGATTTGGGTGAATTGGTGGATACAATTCATGCGGAAGCATTGAACCACGAGATCAACCTGCATTACCGTGGCTCGAGCGTGAGTATCACCATCGACGAAACCACCCGTTTGGAAGACATCGAGACTTTGGCAAGAATTTTCGCCAAAGCAAAAGGTAAAACGGCTCATGATATCAATATCCAGAGTCTGAGTGCTGATGTAAAGCCACAATACCCTACAGAACTAAGCCGTAAATCAGCTTATCTCACTCATCAGGTATTTAATTCTTACCATTCTGAGCATGAGATGCTGCGTTACATCAAATCGCTAGAAGCCAAAGATCTTTCTTTATGTCATTCGATGATCGCTTTGGGCTCATGCACCATGAAACTAAATGCCACTACCGAAATGGTTCCGGTAACCTGGGCTGAATTTGGCAAGATTCACCCTTTTGCTCCTGCAGACCAAGTGGGTGGCTATATGCAAATTTTTGACGAGCTGAACCGATGGTTAAGTGAAATTACCGGTTTTGCTGCAATGAGTTTACAGCCCAATGCGGGCGCCCAGGGCGAGTATGCCGGTTTGATGGTCATCAGAGCTTACCACATTGATCGTGGAGAAGGTCATCGCAACGTTGCATTGATTCCATCATCGGCGCATGGTACCAATCCAGCTTCGGCTGCAATGGCTGGTATGCAAATTGTGGTAGTCGCTTGCGATGAAAAAGGAAATATTGATGTAGCCGACCTGAAAGCCAAGGCTGAAGAATACAGTAAAAACCTATCCTGTTTGATGGTTACTTATCCGTCTACTCACGGCGTATTTGAAGAATCGATCATCGAAATTTGCGATATCATCCATCAGCATGGTGGCCAGGTTTACATGGACGGCGCAAATATGAATGCGCAGGTTGGCTTAACCAGCCCTGCTGCCATTGGTGCCGATGTGTGTCACCTGAATTTACATAAGACTTTCTGCATTCCTCACGGAGGTGGCGGCCCTGGTATGGGTCCGATCGGTGTGGCCAAACATTTGGTACCTTTCCTTCCAGGACACAGCGTTGTCCAGATTGGTGGAGAAAAGTCAATTCCGGCAGTTTCTGCTGCACCATGGGGTTCTGCGTCTATCTTGCTCATTTCTCATGCGTATATTTCCATGATGGGTGGTCAAGGTTTAACAGATGCTACCAAGATGGCAATATTGAATGCCAATTATATCAAAGTACGTTTAGAGGCACATTATCCGGTTTTATATGCCGGCGCCAACGGCCGCTGTGCTCACGAAATGATCTTAGACTGTCGTTCTTTCAAAAATTTTGGAATTGAAGTAACTGATATTGCCAAACGCCTAATGGATTACGGATTCCATGCACCAACTGTTTCCTTCCCGGTAGCAGGAACGCTGATGGTAGAACCAACCGAATCTGAACCTAAGCATGAACTGGATCGTTTTTGCGATGCCATGATTGCGATCAGATACGAAATAGATGATGTGGAGAAGGGATTATCAGATCGTCAGAACAACCCACTGAAAAACGCCCCACATACTGCGGCCGTGGTGACTGGCAATGAGTGGGACAAACCTTACACCCGCCAAAAAGCGGCTTTCCCACTTCAATACGTGGCCGAACATAAGTTCTGGCCTTCTGTTGGCCGGGTTAACGATACCCATGGCGATCGTACGCTCATTTGCGCTTGCCCATCAATTGAGAGCTACGCAGAGGCAAGCGTGTCGTAAAATAAAAAAATGATAGACACTTTTAGGTGGCAGAAATTCCTGCCACCTTTTTTATTTCATTTATGTCAATTTCCAGTCAATTCTAAATATATGTTTAAACATCTATTTATTTTCTTGTATATTCGTTCATTAATCAATTAATCAAACATGAAAAGAATTATTTCAACCTTAAGCATCGTAAGCATTGCATTTTTATCGATGTCATTCATCAATCCGGTGAAGGAAAGCAGCTTTAAAGTTGATGTTCAAAAGTCAAATATTGCCTGGAATGGTAAAAAAGTGGCAGGCCAGCACAGTGGCAACATCAAATTAAGTGGCGGTACTTTGAGCCTGAACAAAGGCGAATTATCTAACGGAAGTTTCAGCATCAACATGAACTCCATCACTTGTACTGATTTACAGGGCGAGTGGGCCGATAAACTGGTTGGTCACTTAAAAGCGGACGATTTCTTCGGCGTAGAGAAATTCCCTACTTCTTCATTCGTTATTACTAAAGTGAGCCCTGCATCTGCCGGAACTGTTAACATCAGTGGTAACTTAACCATTAAAGGGATTACCAAGGCGATTAGCTTCCCTGCCAGCATGTCTGTAAGTGGCAACACCCTGACTGCAAGTGCAAAAGGTGTAAAGGTAGACCGTACCAAATACGATATCCGTTATGGTTCAAAAAGCTTTTTCGACAGCATTGGCGACAAAGCGATTGATGATGAGTTTACCATCGATATCAACTTGGTAGCTACCAAGTAAATCAAAGATTTTTAGATAGAACCCTGCTTCAAAAAAGGCGGGGTTTTTTTATTTCAGGTGGAAGCCTTGCTCATCGTAAAGCACCTTGCTCATGGCTTTTGTTTTGGCATGATAGTAAAGACAGGTCCAGCTTTCGCTGGCAGCCCGCTTGCCATAATCCTCTCTTAATTGCATGGTTTGCCTTGGATCAAAGTCATATTTGGCCATGAATTTACGAATCAATTGTTCCGGCTCCGGGAGCACATCACCCCCGAAAAAATAAGTTTCACCATCCTCTTGGATTAAAAATACCTGATGAAATTCGGTATGTCCTCCACATAATTCAAATCTGATCTGAGGATTCAATTGGCCACTACCCTCCACAAA
>Ga0078894_10000564_pt1 | contig 26076 bp, 43 predicted proteins | sample LauGreSu1BDMLBSD_2_FD_67506 | JGI IMG/M metagenome (GOLD analysis project Ga0078894, IMG submission 67506) | Freshwater lake microbial communities from Lake Michigan, USA - Su13.BD.MLB.SD (version 4) (version 4) | ecosystem: Environmental > Aquatic > Freshwater > Lake | place: Lake Michigan... | reverse complement strand
CCGGCGTACGACCTCAAAGAGAAGATACCCGTTCGTCTGATGGACGGCGGGGTACTGATTATGCAGGGCTATATTCAGGTAAAGGGCTGGTATATCACGGGAGGACAGTTCGTAGATGTCGAGGTAGCGTTCTTTGGGGAGACGGCGGACCTCGCGAAATCCGTCGGGGAGGCCCTTTTGTCGGACTTGGATTTATCGGCCTTTGACCACTCGGTTAGCTACTCGAACGTAACGGGAAGTTGGAGCGGGTCCCTCCTTTCGGGAGACGTGAGGTACGGAGTCGTGGACAGGTTTCGGAACTGGAACGGAACGACAAACCCCGGCACCTCGAAGATGTACCCTTCGGACTTTACCCCGTTTATCCGGGTCGAGGAGGTGGTAAAAGAAATCTTCGACGCGGCGGGTTTTGAATACGCGTCTACGTGGCTTTCGGGACAGTCGGACCTGTATATGATGTTACACGGGGGAGGGCGCAATCTACGGTTTACGGAGGACCTCGATTCGATGAAATTTTGGGTAGGAAGAACCTCGGACCTGACTTTGACGGCTCCGACCTCCTATACAGACGTTACGTTTCAGGAAAGTAGCCCGTTCTATGATTTAGGGGCGGACTTTTCTTCTGCTACGTGGACAGTTCCCGTAACGGGGTACTATACCATGTCTTTTTATTACAACGTAACCATTGCAACACCGGGGGCTACGGCTCAATTAAGACTCACGGACGGAACAACAAATTACACTATTACTGCAAGTTTAGGGGGTGTTAATGCCAGAGGAGGATTTGCAGGAAACTTTACCGCTGGTACTACGTGGAAATTGCAGGTTAAGACGAGCGCGGGAGATATTACCTTCAAATCAAATGGGAGCACAGTAGGGATAGGAGGAACCTCGTGGCATATCTCAAGCGTGCTCCCGTGGGTTTCGACTCTGGATACCGCACGGAACATGCCGAAGATGCGGCAGATAGATTTCCTGATGGGTCTCCAGAAGTGTTTCAACCTCGTATTTATCCCCGACCGAGTTAACCCGAAGAAAATCTATATCGAACCCTTTAACGACTATATGGCTACGGGGGATAAGAAGGACTGGACGAATAAAATAGACCTAGGAATGGATATTACCGTTACCCCGACTTCCGACCTTCAGAAGAAGCGGTACGTATGGACCCACTCCGAAGGGGAGGACCTCGTAAATGTCACCTTCCAGAACTCGACCTCCCGCGTTTACGGGCAGCACGAAATTCTAGACCCAGCGAACGACTTCGCTACGGGGGAAGAAATTATTACCTCTGGCTTTGCTCCGTTCGTCACGTCCCTGATTCCAGACACGCCGCTCAATATCCTCCGTTTGATTTCTGCGGAGGCACAGGACGACGCCTCGTTACCCGAAGTAAAGGCACGACTGGCATACTGGAACGGCCAACTAGACACGAGTATCCTCGTAGACAATTCAGGAACTGCGGTAGCGCACGACCTGCCTTTCTTCGGACAGTTCGACACGAACAACTCTCAAGATGCGGACGTAACTACGGACTCGCTGATGTTCGGTATCGAACTCCCGTTCTTCGATATTACCGCGAACCCCTACGACACGCTCTACAACAAGTACTGGCAGCTATACGCGAACCAGCTATACTCTTCGGATGCTCGGATACTTACGGCTACGTTCCGTCTCGAACCCTACGACCTCTCGACCTTCGAATGGAGCGACAAAATCTACCTCTTTGATACGTACTGGAGGGTACTCGAAATATCGGGATACGACCCGACCACAAACGGAACGGTAACGGTCAAACTCCTGAAGATTCTCGGCAACATTCGCGATTGTACCTACCTCCCGGCTACGGGACGGACGGGAAGAATTGAGTTTACCACGTCTACCGGGTCGGGTATCTTCACAGTGAACCGTACCTGCTGCGAGCGTTACGGCTTTATCTACGATGTTACCACGGCATATTGCTACCAGCCATGACCCCGAAAGAGTTTCGAGTTAAAGGATGCAAGGACTTCGGTTATATTATCGATGCTCTGCACCTTCTAAAGAAGCCGCGCCGCCCTGTATGGCATAAGGTTTTAGACCTGGTGCTCGCATCACTGGTTTTCTTCGGCTGGTACGGAGGTTTGTTGTACGTGATATACCGCCTATTCCATGGCTAAAAAAGAGGTAGTAGTAGATATTAAGGCCGACACGTCCGACCTAGATAACGCCCTCGAAGCGGCGGAGAAAGCGTTTGACGATTTAGGCGAATCCAGTAAGAAAGCCCTCGAAGGAGCCGACCGGCTTACCGGTGGGCTGGCTTCGGGTTTGGTTCAGAGCGTAGCCGGGGCGCGGTCTTTAATCGGTTCTATGGGCCTTCTGAAGGTCGCTCTGATTTCTACGGGAATCGGGGCGGTAGTAGTGGCTGTCGGAAGCCTTGCGGCCTACTTTACCCAGACGGCGGAAGGGGCGAAGTTGTTGGAGCAGGGCCTTAATATGCTTAAAGCCACGTTTAACGTCCTTCTGGACCGCGTGGCTGCTATCGGGGGTGCTATCGTTAAGTTCTTTCAGGGCGATTTCCAAGGGGCGGCACAGGACGCGGCAAACGCGGTTAAAGGCATCGGTGAGGAGATTAAGAAGGAGGTAGCGATTATCGATGAACTCACAAAAGCTACCCAGAGGCTACGGGCGTCTAACAGAGAACTTACTGTAGAAACGGCGAAACAGCGGGCGGAAATCGAGCGTCTGAAAATGGTTTCAGACGATGTAAACCGCAGTATAGAGGAAAGGATTAGCGCGGCACGGCGGGCGGCGAACCTCGAGAAGAACCTCGTAAACCAGAGACTCGGAAACGCTCGCGAAGAACTGCGAATCGAGCAGCAGAGGCAGGCCACGACGAACGCCACGGAGGAGGATTTAGACCGTTTAGCGGAGTTGCGGGTGCGGGTCTACGAAATCGAACAGGAATCGTTAACGCTCCAGACCGAACTTCAGAACAAAGTCAACGGACTGAAGGCCGAAGCTATCCGACTGGAGGAAGAGCGTATTAAGGTCGCCCGCGAAGCGAAAACCGAAGAAATTAAAAGCCTGAACGAAACGAACACGGCGCTACAGAAGCGCAGGGTAACGCATCAGCAAATACAAAACGAACAGGGTAAGACGCTTATAGTTGCAAAGGACGCAAATGCAGACGCGGCAAAATCCGATAACAACTACCTGCACGACTATATCCAAATTCAGAATAGGAAGGCACAAGCCACCCTGAATTTTTCGAATATGACTCTTCAGGCAGTTTCTGCTCTGAACGACGCGTTTACGAAGGGGGACGAAAAGCGAGCCGAACGGAACTTTAAAATCTCGAAGGCTATTTCTCTGGCTTCTGCGATTATGAATACCGCCGAAGGTGTCACTACGGCCCTCACGGACAAAACGCAACCGTCTACAATCCTGCGACTCCTTCAGACGGCGGCGGTAGCGGCTACGGGTATTGCACAAATTGCAACAATTAGCCGCCAAAAATGGCCGCCCTCGGAAAGCACCCCTAGCCTTTCAGGAACCGGAGGCGGAGGGATGGGTGGGGGTTCAGCCCCTCAAGCCCCACAGATAGACCTTTCCTTTATGCGTGGAAGCCAAACGAGCGGGTTCAAGAGTTACGTACTCGCTTCGGATGTCTCGAATGCTCAACAAGCGAACCAAAAGATAAAAGAACAAGCTAGCCTAGTAGGATAATGGAAATTTTCGAACTCGTAATCGACGAACAGGCCGACGCGTACGGCATTCAGGCGATTTCTTTGGTAGCGGAACCTGCTATCGAAGCGGACTGGGTAGCCCTTTCTACCCAGTACAACTTCCAAACGACCGACAAAGAACGGCGCGTGGTTATGGGGCCCGCTCTGATTCCCGACAAACCAATTTATCGGAGGAAGGACGAACAGGAATTCCATATCTGGTTCTCGAAGGACACCGTACGCAAAGCCATGGAACTCTATTTTAAGGCAGGCAACCAGAACCGCGCTACCCTCGAGCACGAAGTCCCCTTAAATGGAACCACGGTTATAGAATCGTGGATTGTCGAAGGAGAACAGGATAAGAGCCGTATGTACGGTATGAACGTGCCAAAGGGCACTTGGATGGTTTCGATGAAAATAGACTCGGATGCCATTTGGCAGGAATGGGTCAAAGAGAACCGAATCAAAGGCTTCAGTATCGAAGGGATGTTTACGCGGAAGGTGGACCTGTCGGCGGATTCGTTCCTCGGAGAACTGGAAGAGATTCTAGAGGACGTCCGGGCGGAGGTAGCTTCTGTCAAGAAATGACCTTCCAAATAGTTAAACCCTTAAACCCTATAACTCAATGAACATTAACCAAAGAGTTGCGGCCCTGTTTTCCAAGTATAGCGCTATGCTGTCGGAGGAAAAGGTCGCACTGGCTACCGCGACGCTCGAAGGAGGTCAGGTAATCCAAACCGAAGCCGAGGAGTGGGCTATCGGCGTTCCCGTTTTTGTCGTGAATGACGAAGGCGAACAAATCCCCCTCCCAGACGGAGACTACACCCTCGAGGACGGAACGAAGTTCGTCGTAACCGAAGGCGCTATCGCAGAATGGATGGCCCCGGAAGTCGAGGAGGTGGAAGAGGCGAAAGAAGAAGAAGAGAAGATGAGCGAAGTTCTCACCCGCGAAGAAGTCGAGTCTATGATTTCGGAGGCTATCAAGTCGATGAGTCAAGAACTGAAGAAGGTTTCTAAAGCTATCGCAGAGCGCGACGCGCAAATCGAGAAACTCGGAAAGACGGCTACCCCGGCTATCCGTAAGGCCCCAGTTCAAAAAGAGGTAAAACCCCTCAACCTTTCTAACCACTCCGTAGCGGAGCGCGTTGCAATCATTCAAAACCACTTTATGCAGTAATCATGGCAGATGCTTCAATCACCAGTAACTACGTAGGGAAACAGGCGCTTCCCTATGTGGCCCCCGCGATTCTCGCCGCAGACACAATCGCGAACAACTATGTCACCGTACTGAACAACGTCCGCGGACGTGCTCAACTGCGGAAGTTCTCCGGTAGCCAAATTCAGGCCGCTACGTGCACCTTCACGACGGGTACGGCTTTGGCTTTGTCCGATGTGGCTCTGTCTTTGACGGACCTCCAGATTAACGACCAAATCTGCAACAAAGACCTCCACATGGCGTGGGAGTCCGAGCAGATGATTGGTGCTGGGGCTCCGGCCCCGGCAGACATGAAGGCAGGCGCTGCACAGTACGTCGCAAAGCGTGCCGCTGAATCTATCGAGTTCAATATCTGGCAGGGTAACTACAACATCGACGCGGGGCAAGCGACGGGTGCTACCTACACCGCGTTCAACGGCCTGCTCCGTCAAATGGTTCTGGCTTCGCCGACCTACGAAGCAAACTTGACGGCTTCCCTGTCTGCTGCGAATATCCTTTCGAAGTTGGAGTCTTTGACCACTACGAACTGCCCGCCGGTTCTCCGTGGCGACACTACGGCTATCATTTACATGAGCCGCGCGTCGAAGTCTTTGTACTACTCCGCTTTGGCTGCTACGTACAACCTGCCTTACCTCGCAGAAGGTATGGCCGACAAGTACGCAGGTCACACTATCGTTTGCCCCGGCGGTTTCCCGAATGATACGCTTTTGATTTCGCGTGTGGAGAACCTGTACGTAGGTACGAACCTGCTGACCGACCTCACCGAGGCCGCAGTTCTCGACCTCATCGGAGTGACGGGAGACGACGTTACCCGCGTTATCATGAAGTTCGCTTTCGGTACGCAGGTAGTAGACCACGATTCGTACGGCCTGCTCCGTCGGACCACGTAATAACAACCCGATAGAAGGAGGGGGCTAATAGCCCCTTCCTTTTGTCTTTAATCCCAAATTCAATGGCTTGTAATATCACAATCACGGGACGGGGGTACCCCTGTAAAGACGCTATCGGGGGTGTACGTCGCTTCTGGGTTAAGACCTTCGACCCGGACGGCTCCAACTGGGGCACGGTTACGTCGGGTGCTCTCGCAGGTGCGGCCGAGGCAATTACCGTCTACGCTTTCCAGTTGACAAAAAACACGGCTTCGTTTGTCCAGACCATTAACGCGTCTATGGAAACGGGGAACGTCTTTTACTCGCAGGTTCTCGAGGTCACGATTCCGAAGATGGAAGCGGCGGTTAACGCCGAAATCGCGGACCTCATCAAGACGCGTCTGTGCGTTATCGTAGAAACCGCAAACGGGGAAAAACTCGTTATGGGTCTTCTCAACGGCGTAGACGTTACGGGAGGAACGATTACCACCGGAACGGCGGCGGGCGACCTGCACGGCTACACGTTGACGTTTACGGCTGAAGAAAAGGCACCCGCTCCGGTCCTTTCTGCTACGACGAATATTACTTATACTTCGGAGACGTAAAGGTTTGTTTTCTTGGTTAGGATAGGGCCGGGGTCTTCCCGGCCTTTTCTTTGCTATATGGTTAACGCTGGCATGGCCTGCCTTCCCGAACGGTGGCCCGCCTCCAAAGAGGCTATATTTTCCCTGAAGGGACAGGTACGACAGTTGTATATCTACTGGGCGGACGAATCTTTCCCGCTCGATTTAGAAACGGACTGGATAACGGTTGCCCACGGACCGAACCGAGGGGACTTCTCCAAGCTAGCACACGTGCCGGGGGACTTTATTTCGTGCGACGACGACCTGATATACCCGCCTACGTACGTAGAAGATTTCTTGAACTATTCGGGGGCCTTCCCGAACGCTATCCTTACCCACCACGGCAAAGAGGTACACGGACACGAACCGAAGGCCGTAGCGCACTGCCTCCGTGCGAACCCAGACACGAAACGCGTAGACGTTCCGGGAACCGGGGTTTCGTTCTATCCTGCTCATATCTACGCGGCCCTGCTCGAAGGTCTCGAATACGACTGGAACTGCCTTGATATTTTGGTAGGTTCTTGGATGCGGAAGAACGAGGTAAAGGCCTACGCCCTCCCGCACAAAGAAGACTATTTTGGCTATATCCCTCCGCCGCAGGGGTTGACTATCTGGGACCTTCACCACCACAACTGGCCACGCCTATACCGTATTTACTTCCCATGAAAATAGCCCTTCATATACCCGTCTGGAAGCGGGTAGAACTAACGCGGGCCTGCTACGTAGGCCTTCAGAGAATCCAAAAGGAGTTCCAAGAAAACGGGGCCGAACTGGTTCCCTATATCGCGGTTTCGGAAGACGAACACGAGCAACTCGCACAGGAATTCGGATGGAACTACAAGTGGTTCGCAAACGAACGACTGGGAACAAAGAATAACGAATTGCTGGACTGGATGCGAGATTTCTCGTGGGACTTCATGTTACAGCTAGGTTCAGACGATTTTATCCTACCAGGAGGCGGGGCGCATATCGTGGAACTGATGAAAGAGCACGAGTTTGCAGGGTCTCGAAATATCTACATGTTCCGAGCGGACACCAGAGAGGGTACTTTGTTTCGGGGTTACGCTTCGGGTGCCGGTCGCTTTATGGCTAGACGTTTGGTAGATGCCGTCCCGGTTATGTGGACAGACAGGCAGGTAGGTCTAGACGGCTGTTCCCGTCGTAGCGTCTGGGAGAAAACGAAGGTAGAACCCTACTGGAGCCAAACGCCTACGGTAGCGGATGTAAAGAGTTCCGTAAATGTTAGTGCCTTTGCGCGTTATAAGTACAGCCCCGAGAACTACGACCTCGACGAAGTAGTACCCGAAGCACACCTAATCCCTCGAGATGCTGTACTTAAACTCGAATAGCGGTAACCAGAACATCTACCTCACGCTTCAGGACGCGGGGCGGGATTACACGTACACCCATTACCTGTTCAAGCTGGTACACCGGATGACCCTCGAAGACTTCTATTTCGTGGGCTATGTGATAAACGATAATCCGAGGTACACGAAGATTCAGGTAGCTACAAACGCGACCACGACGAATAACGTCCTTTTGACGGAGACCGGGGATTACGACTATTTCGTCTATGCCCAGAACTCAAGTACCAATAAAGACCCAAATAACGCGGCGGTGGTAGCTTTAATCGAGCAGGGTACCTTACGCGTTCCGGGGGCGGGTATCGTAAGCCTCCCTACTATCACTCTCGAAGATAACGTACTCTTCTATGGCAACGAATAAAATCGAAAACGTCCAACTCAAGACGTACGAAGCTAGGTCCTACCGCGAACACGCGAAGGGGGACTGGGTTAAGTACGGAGACGACAACCTATTCCCTAACTATCTGGTAGACTTGTACCACTCCAGCCCGACGCATAACGCGTTATGCACGACTATCGGGATGATGATTTACGGAGAGGGGTTTGAGCCCGCGGACCTGAACGCGAAACTGCTCGCGGCACAGTGGGATTTAAATAACGAACTCCGGAAATGCGCTATCGACCTGAAGATTCAGAACGGTTTCGCTCTCGAGGTGAATTGGAGCGTAGACCGGACGGTAATTGCGAATATCTCACACCTCCCGTTTGAGAATCTACGTTCGGGGGTCTGCGACGAAGAAGAGGTAGTACAGTGGTATTACTACTCGCGGGACTGGAGCGACTCCAGGCAGGAGCCGGAAGCTATCGCACGCTTTAACCCAGAGACGAAGAACGAGTACCCGACGCAAGTTCTCTATGTAAAACCTTTCTCGGTAGGGTCTTACTATTACCCGAAGCCCGACTATATTGGGGCAATTAACTATATCGAACTTGAGAAGGAGATTTCGGTATTCCACATAAACAATATCAAGAACGGCCTGTCTCCTTCGTTCGCAATTCACTTTAAAAACGGTATCCCCTCGGACGAAGAACGCCGCGAAATCCGTCGAGATATCGAAAGGCAGGCCGCCGGAGCACAGAACGCGGGTAAGTTCTGGATGACCTTTTCCGATGAGCCGGACCGCGCCCCGACTATCGAGGCGTTTACCCTTTCGGACGCCGACAAACAGTACCAGTTCCTTTCGGAGGAAACCACCGCGAAAATTATGATAGGCCACCGCGTGACTAACCCGCAGATGTTCGGGGTAATGGTCGCGGGGAAACTAGGCGGAGGGACCGAATTAGAGGCCTCTATGACCCTTTTCGAGCAGCAGGTAATTATTCCCTACCAGCAGGTAATCGAAGAGGCCGTTAAGACGCTCCTAAACGCTTCGGGAGTGGATTCTAGTTTGGTAGAACTCGCGGCCGAGTCTTTTACTGACTACCCCGACGCGATTCGTAACAACGCGAAACGCGGAATAGAACTCAACGAGAACCAGAACAACAAATGCGCCACACAAACGGGCAAAGTCCGGGCGCAACAATTGGCTAACGGGGAGCCAATTTCTCTGGAGACGGTAAAGCGTATGTACTCGTACCTCTCGCGGGCAGAAGAATACTACGACGAAAACGACACGACTTCCTGCGGGACTATCTCGTACCTCCTTTGGGGCGGGAAGGCGGCCCTAGGATGGAGCCGCAACCTGCTCCGTGAACTCGGAGAAATCGACCTCTCGGAAGAACACAACCTCGACGGGGTAGCGGACTACCTCGAAGGACTGGGGGAGCAGATGGGCGACGACTGGGAGTTAATCGACGAACGAGAAGTAGACTACGACCGCGAAGAAGAATACGACGCGCTGTGGACGTTTGCGCGTACGCTCCGGAATAACCCTCAAGCGAAGAGTTCGCAGGATAACGAAATCGTTCGGGTACGTTACGCGTACGCCCCTACGACCCTCGCAGACGGACGGAGCCGCGATTTCTGCACGCGTATGATTCAGGCCATGAAGGTCTACCGGAAAGAAGATATTATGCAGGCCGGTAGTCAAGCGGTAAACCCCGGATGGGGACCAAACGGAGCGGACACGTACGATATCTGGTTATACAAAGGGGGCGGGTCCTGTCGGCATTTCTGGATGCGCCAAACGTACCTGAAGCGTAATAACGACCTCGTTTCTGTCAACGAGGCGAAGCGTCTGATTCAGGCCCTCCCGCCGGACGAACGCAAGAAGAACAAGCTAGAAGAAAACGACCGTAAGGTAGCCCAGCGCCCCCGCGACATGAAGAACAGAGGTTTCTTGAAGCCCCGCAAATTCACAACTCCCCGATAATGGCCGAAGTACTCTTTATCAACCCGAACTACCTGAAGCGGGTAACCCAGTTAAACGGCGGGGTAGACGAAAACTATATCACGCAGGCAGCTATCCTCGCACAGGATAAGAACGTTCAAATCTATCTGGGTTCGGACCTGTACGACGCCCTTCGAACGAAGATTAGCGGCGGGACGTTGACAGGTAATTACCTCACGCTCGTAGAAAACTACGTTCGCAAGGCTACGGCGTGGTGGACTATGGTAGAACTCCTTCCGACCCTTTACGTAAAAATCGATAACGGAGGTCTGGTTATCCGTAGTTCGGAAAATACTACGGCTATCTCTCAAGCGGACTACCACAGGGAACTGGAACGCTGTAGGCAAAATGCCAACTTCTACACGAACCAGATGTACCGGTACCTCTGCCAGAACCCTAGCCTCTTCCCGGAGTATTCTACCAACTTGCAGAATCGTATTTGCGCGCAACCGTTCAAGTACTACCAGTCTGGACTCGCGATTTCCGGAACGTATACGGTCCCGAATATCACTCCAGAATACGCCTACGCTATCAATAAATGAAGCAGGACCGGAACGCCAATATCGAAAAGCTAAAACGGTGGATAGATGGACGCACTACAGGAAATACGGGAGGGGCTAGCGCGGATAGAAACCAAACTCGACTTCCACAAAGAGTCCCTAGACAAACACGAGAAGAAAATCGAGAATCTTGAATTCAAGTGGCTCGGTAGTATCGGGGGAGTTGGAGTTATTATAGCGGGCTACCTTAAATCCCTGTTTAATGCGTGAACTCAAGTATATCGTTCTTCATTGTTCTGCTACTCCGGTTTCTATGGACGTGGGGGCGGCAGAGATACGCAAATGGCACAAAGGCAAAGGGTGGAAAGACATAGGATACCACTTCGTAATCAAGCTTTCGGGTAAGCTGGAATACGGAAGGCCTTTACAGCAAATCGGAAGCCACGTCCTAGGATACAACCGCGCCAGCGTCGGTATCTGCTATGTCGGTGGGATGGAAGACAAAAAGCCAAAGGACACTATGAACGCGAAACAAGAAAAGACGTTCCGGGACCTCGTAGCGACTTTGCGGAATCGGTTCGGCCCTTTAGAGGTTTGGGGGCATAACGACTTTACAGACGCGAAGTCATGCCCTTCGTTCAAGGTAGGAGAGAAGTTCGCAGACCTCAAGCTAGACGTAAACGCACCCCTCCCGAACGAATGAGGTACTATTCTCCTACGGTCTTCGGTCTGGATATTGTCCCTTCGGATAATTTTCTCCTTCTTTCGGATGTTCACTTCGACTCGGTAAAGTGCCACCGTGAACTCCTAACCAAACATCTAGACGAAGCCAAAGAGAAAGGGGCGAAGGTCCTCGTATTCGGGGACTGGTTCGACCTCATGCAAGGCATGTACGACCCTCGAAGGAGTTACGCGGGCCTGCGACCGGAGTACAAGTCGATTAATTACCTAGACGCGGTAATCGAGGACAGTATAGAATACCTAAAACCGTACGCGGAGAACTTCGTTTTTATCGGACGGGGTAACCACGAAACGAATATCGAGAAGCGGTTAAGCACGTCCCCTATCGACCGGCTATGTCAAGGACTCGGAGGGGTAACTCCTGGGCCGTATTCGGGATGGATTATGCTTAGAATTACTAGGGGAACCTTTCAGGAGCGCTTTAACCTGCACTTCCACCACGGCTACGGAGGGAACGCGCCCCGCTCAAAAGGAGTTCTAAACGCCGATATAGACCAGAAGGAGTGGCCGGACGCGGATATTATCGTAAGTGGCCATACCCACCAGAAGTGGCACCTCCCTATTTCGGTAGAACGGATTAACGAAAAAGGGAACCTAAGGGAGGAGACGGTACACCACCTCAAGTTGGGGAGTTACAAGATGCTCGACAGGTTTGCGGGGTGGGAGGTCGAGAAGGGATTCGCGCAACCCCGACTGGGTGGGTGGTGGATGTACTTCGAGAAGCAAAGAATGCCGACCGAGCGTTATCATATCCGGATACAGGAAGCACACTAAAACCCTTTGACATGTGGGACTTTTTCGCAGAAAACTGGACCGAGATTCTCCTCGCAGTGATAACCCTTTTGGGCACGTTTACGGCGTTGACGGAATCCAAGAAGGACGACACCATTTACGACCTTCTGAAGCGAATCGTGAACGCGGTAGTTCTCGGACGGAACAAGTGAACCCCCTATTATCGATTTTAAGGGGTCTAGATTTAACTCAAATCTTCAAGACGAAGGGAGACCTCACCCGGTGGTCTGCGAAGCGAACCGTGGGCGGTCTAATTGCGTCAACCGCTTGTTACGATATTATCGAGCACGGTATCACGTGGCCCGCGGTAGTTCTTTGTGCGGTTGCGATTGTGCCCCTTTGTATATCTTTGGGTCGCGATTCATAGAAGCAGGTTTGTGTAGGCCTCACCTCTTAACGAAGGGGTGGGGCCTTTATCTTTGCCCCAGACGCTGGACGTAGTGGAACGTTCATTCGTTTGTTTGATAATTTGGTGAAGGGCTGCTCGAAACGTCGGGCGGCCCTTTTTTCTTCCCAGAAGGTTAGAAAAAGATTGCTGGAAGTTTGGAAGTGTAGAACTTTCGCGTATCTTTGTCCGGTCAAACAACGAAACACACACCGCTATGAAAACTTACACTTGCAACAAGCGTTACTCCGGACAGTATAAGGTTACATGTATCAACGGATGGGTATTCCACCTGTCTGTTTGGGATGGCGAATGGACCTGCATCCTCGGCGAAGAGTCAACCAATCGCGACAAGTACGACCTGTCGGAAACAACTTGGTTCGACAAGAAGAGCGACGCGCTCCTGTGGGTGAACAACCGTGTTCGCGAAACGCTGAACTGAACAAAACCAATCAAACAAACAAAGCGATGGAAGACTACACTATGATTTTGGTCGAGGACGCGCAAATTCAGCACCTCGAGTTCGAATGCCACTACGAGGCCTACTCCGACGACGAAGACGGCTCATGGGCCGGTGACGTGGTAGACGTGCTTAAGGTATTTCTCTGCTTCCGAGGAGAGCGCGTAGACGTGACGGACGTAGTAACCAGTTCTGCGGAGTTCCGCGATATGGTTCGCGAGCGGGTAATCGATAAAAAAGGGTACTGATGCGCGAACTAAAGCCGGACGTTTGGGAGTACTACCAGTACTACCGCAGGAAACTCGCAGATAAAGACGAATACGGTATCGAGTGGCATTTGCTGAACCTAGCAAAAGCCATTCGAGACCTTAACGAATACATTGAATCAAACCACCAAAACACAGTTAAATGAAAATTGCACAAGTAACCCAGAACGGAACGTGGGAGAGCCAGTACGGTCTCCTTTACCGGATGGAAATCATTCTCGAGGATAACCGCGCCGGGGAGGTCCTCGCAAAGAAGCCGGACCAGTGGAAAGCGGGGGACGTGGTAGAAATCGTAGAAGCCAAACCGAATCCTATGGGCCTTACAAAATGGAAACTTCAGAGGCCGCAACCCGGGGGCGCGAAACCGGACGACGTTCAGCGCCGTATCGACGCGTCCTGGGCTATCGGTCAAGCTATCCAGCTGGGTTTCGCGGGCGGCGAATCCCTTCCGAGCGACGAAGGGTTATTGGAGCGTGCCCAGTACCTTCTGACAATGCGGGATAAACTTATGCAGATGTAATGCCGCGTAGTAAACCTTTAGTGACAAAAAACACGGCGACCGATATACGGATGTACTGGGAAGAAAACCCTTTCGCCAACTTATCGGGCCTTATAAAACTGGGCAATTTCTCTAAATTCGAAGCCCTCCAATACATCGAACAATATGAACCCACGAACCCCTCTCGAGTTGATGCTATTAACTCATTACAGGACGCTAAGCGGCGCGGCGGAAGCCATTGGCGTAACCGTGCAAGCGGTCCGGAGTTGGAGTTATGAGAAGCCCGCAAACTTCCTGAAGTACATACGGGAATGGAACTCTATCACAGGAACGCCGTTTGAGGCCATTATTCAGGCCGTGACGGACACCGAAACCCGTTTGAACTCATGACCTCCGGACGCTGGATTCCGGAGCGTATATGGACCTTAAAAGGCCTCTCTATCTTGGAGAGGCTTTTTTTGGCCGAGGTCGCAGGGTTCGTAGATACCGGAAAGGAGTGTTTCGCCAGTAACGAATACTTCGCCGAACGTCTGGACTGTTCCGAGGTTCAGGTACGCAAAATGATAGTACACCTCCTGGAGACTGGATACCTCGACCGGGACGGCTACGGACGGACTCGGAAACTCGCTATTTCGGAACTTGTTCCGTCTGGAACTTGTTCCATTCAGAACAAAAGAAGTTCCAAAAGGAACAAGAACTTGTTCCAAATGGAACAAGTAGATGTTCCAAATGGAACACATACTAAACTAGTAGATAGAATAAAGAGTACTAGTATAGATACTAAGAAAGGGAAATCTGATATTTTGATGCCATTTGAAGGTTCGGAGTTTGTCGAACTCTGGGCCTCGTGGAAAGAATACAAGCGGACCCACTTTAAATTCTCGTTCCGTACTTTGCAGTCGGAGCAGGTAGCGTTACACCACCTCCAAAAAATATCAAACGGCGACTATGAAACAGCGCGAACAATCATTGGTACAGCCATCGCGAACGGGTGGCGCGGTCTCTATCCCTCGAATACAGGAACTCGTAAAAGCGGGGCCGGAGGAAATGCACCGGAATGGCACAAGCGTTTCACGGGCGAACTCTGAAAACCCGGAACTGCTGCGGGCGTTCCTCGGTCGCGAAATCGTACGACTGTCTCAAGCGGTCAAGGTCAATAACACGTTCTCCAGTGAAGAAGACGTGCTGACTGCGGTAGAAGACATCATAGACGAATTTCGGACCCTAAAAATCGAAGAGGTAGTACACGTCTTCACCCAGATACGAAGAGGGAAGATAGACCTTTACGGGCGGCTCGATACGCCGACGCTCTGCGGGGCCTTGAGAGACTACGACGTGAACACGGCCTGCGAGTTTCGGGAAAAGCACTACAAAGAGGCCCTAACCACGGAACCCCTTTCTCCTTTGTTTGGGGACATCCTCAAGAGCCTTCCGGAGGTTACGCCTACGTTCGCCGAAATCATGCAAAGACGGCCTAAATTGACCCCCGAACAAAGGGCGGAAATTCACGCACGCGATAAAGCACGCAATGGCTACAACACGGGCACGACTGGTGGCGACGCTTGACCAAGTATTCTCCCGGTATATCCGTTTGCGGGTATGCGACGAATACGGCTACGCGGAGTGTTTCACGTGCGGGGTTCGTAGGCACTGGAAAGAAGTCGACGCGGGCCACTTTATCACGCGGGCCAAATTTGCTACACGGTGGGACCCGGTAAATGTCCAGTTCCAGTGCAAACGCTGCAACATGAACGGAGGGAAGCAGTTCGAGTTCGGACTGAAGATAGACGGTATCTACGGGGAAGGAACGGCGGAAGAAATACTAATCAAAAGCCAAAGGCCCGCGCGTTATTCAGTAGCCGACCTCGAACAAATGATACGGCTATATAAATCAGAAGTTGGAAAACTCGAAGGCATTGTGGGATGAGTTCGTTACGGCGAATTACAGTTACCTCCTCAAAGTAGCGGGGCGGTTCTGTACGGAACCTACCGACCTCGTTTCACATACCTACCTCCGGGTAATCGATAAGAGTTTTAAGGAGAAGCCTATGGGCTATTTCTGTACGGCTATGTACGTGGAAGCCACCAGAGGGAAGTTCAAACAGTTGTACACCCTTGAGGACACACCGACACCGAAAGAGCCGATTTCAGAACCTGGATTCGAGCGGTCGGTTAAGCTGGAGCAAATAGAACTGTACATCGACCGCCTCCAGTGGTTCGACCGAATGATTATTCGCCTCTATATCGACGGCCACAAACTGTCGGAAATTGCGGAAGAATCGGGCATTAAGCCCGCGACCCTTTACCAGTCCCTACACAGAACAAAGAAACTGATAGCCGATGCTATTCGTAAGCCAGCAGAAAAAGGCCGAAAGGCTGGAGGTTTGTAAGTCGTGCGAACACTACAACCGTTCGACGCGGAGTTGTGGCACCCTTCTGAAGCGTAAGAAGGTCAAAGGGGGGACGTTGTGCGGGTGCTTCATGCCAGCCAAAGCCTCCCTAAAAGCCGAAGCCTGTCCCCTGAAGAAATGGCCCGCGCTAATCACTCCCGAAGACCTCCAAGAACTGCGGGACTTTCTGGGGCCTCTGGAAAAGTTTATTAGCCGGGAGCAGAATTTGAAACTCACGGAACTCTATAACCGTACATACCACACAAACGAAAGCCCCAGTAACTGCGAATCGTGCGTACGGAACATGATAGAAAACCTTAAGAAAGTCGCCTACGCGGACTCTGGGGCCTACGTCTGGAAAGAGACGGAACGGGTACACGAGTCTTTGGCAACTGAAAAAAAAGATACCGAACGTTTGCAGGAGTAGAAATCTTGCATATCTTTGACCCATCAAACAGACGGAAAAAATGAAACTGACCCACGAGACCTGCAAAGCCGCCGCCGCCTACTACGAGAGCCGCGGTTTCGTCACCGAGATTCACAACTGCCCAGTTGATGGGTACATTCTCGGAATTGAATTCCGAGACCCGCACGGAAAGATGATTTTCGTCTGGGTAGACCCATACGGAATTCAAGTAGCAGCAACATCTAACGAACTACGAACGAAATGAACCTCGAGTACAAAATCCTCGAGCGGCAGTACATGAACCTCCACAAGAAGTACGCCGCCGCTCACGACTTCATCGAAGAAGTCCAGACAAACAGCATCGATTACGTAATCGTGCAAAAAGCAAAGAAGGTCCTAACCGAATTAAAAGACATCGACTAATGAGACAGAACCACTACACTGCCGACGGTCCCCGCATCCAGAGCAGCAGCATCCCCGACCGGGGGCCGGACTCGTTCAACGAGTGGCACGAGGATATGAACTTCGAACGCGACCTCGAAAGGATACTCGAGGACTTCAAGTACCAGATTCGCGAAAAGGTACGCGTGGCCTATTACGCGAATAAGCGGTAACGCCAATAAAAAGGACGAATGAACAGGCTGAAAGGATGGGTAAACCTTTTTTGGGAGTATGGAAACAGCGGAATAAAACCTAAATACATGCCTAAACAGAAGTATACAGACGGCGAGCGCGTGGAAGTATGCACGAACGACGACCGGCGCTGGAGGCAAGCCACGTTCCTCCAAAAGAGCGTAGAGGTGACCTACTGGACACAAGAGCCGGGAGAGGAACCCTGTGGCTGGGACCGCATCCGCAAGATTGACCCGGACAAGAAATGAACCGCAAAAACGAAACGAATTCTTTGGCATTGCTTGCCACGGTCATATCATTATTGACGATGACTCTTATGTTGACCAAATTAATTTGGACGCAATAAGTAAAAAAAGCGTTGAAGCGTTGCGCGGCGCAGCCTACGGGAACGGACTCTATGTCCGTAGCGGTTCGATTCCGCTCCGACTACTAAACCCCTAACCAAGGAAACATGAATAATTACATTTTGCTGGAACTGCTCGGACATAAGGACGCGCGACTGGTGTGCGTCAACCTCGACGCCGTTACCCATGTACTCGAGGAACATACCCTTCGTAGTACGGGTTCTAAACTCTGTTTTACCGACGGAACGAAACTCGTAGTAAAGAAGGACATTCATTCACTCGCGGAGGCTATCGCACGCCGCGGAGAATAACGAGAGACATGAGCACATTATCCCTTAACGCCTACCGCGAACAGGTAGCCAGCGGAAAAGACCTTCCGAAGGTCTACCACGTATTTTCCTTAATCGACAAAACACCCGGAGTAAGCTTAAACTACCTCCGAGTCGTGTCGCAGTACCCACACCAAACCCTAACCTCCGCTATTTCTCGACTGATGGATTCAGGTATGGTATACCAGTCCGATGCGGGAGACTTCTACCCCGTCCCCGCAGGATACGAAAACAAATACGGCGAAAACAGAAGGCAGGACCGATTCCGAAAGTGGATTAACCTCGGACGGCGCGAAGGCTTCTTCGACGACTGGATGAAAGAAGAACTAGCACGCGGCTGATGGAACTCCTAATGAACGTTCTGGCTATCTTCCTGATAGGCTTTCTATCGGTAGTCGTAATCGCAATTTTCGAAGAATGAAAGAAAAACAAATCGGGGGCGACCATTACAAGAACCTCCAGATAGAACCGTGGGAGTACGCCGAAGCAAACGCCCTCACCTTCCTCGAAGGGTCGGCTATCAAGTACATAACCCGTCACCGTCTGAAAGGCAAAGACGAAGACCTGCAAAAGGCGATACACTGTATCGAGTTACTCCGTAAATCCTATTACCCGTGAGTTACACGAAAGAAGAGCGCTACCAGATAGCGGCGCAAATACTCAAGTACGCACGGGAGGGGAAGATTCATTCGTACCTACCGAGACCGACGTACCACCTAGATACCCAGTACACGGAAAGCATCCGGCCCGCCGATTCGGTAGACCGTGCATGGCTCGAAGTAGTAGCGAGGGACGTAATGGGCGAAATTTGGCATGATGAAGAATACTGGACCACAACGGGCAAAGCTTGAGACCCTCAAGCCAAACCCGAAGAACCCGCGGGTAATCAAGGACGACAAATTCCAGAAACTCGTTCAGTCGATTAGAGTGTTCCCGCAGATGTTAGAGGTACGCCCTATCGTCTGCACCCCGGACGGGGTTGTACTGGGCGGAAATATGCGTCTACGGGCCTGCAAAGAAGCCGGGCTACGCGAGGTCCCCGTTCACGTAGTTTCGTGGCTCGATTCCCAGCAAGAAGAATTTATAATCAAGGATAACGTAGGTTACGGAGAATGGGACTGGGACATCCTCGCGAATGAGTGGGACGCAAACCAACTGGAGGACTGGGGACTCGATGTGTGGACCCCCGAACCGGAACCCGAAGACCTGATAGGAGAGGAAAAGGGGAAGCCGGCAACTATGAAAATAACTTTCGAAAGTCCGGAGCAACTTCAGAAAGCGGAAATAGATATACAGGAAATTTTAGACCGCAAATTTCCGGGGGCTTACTTTTCGGTTTCAGCGGGCGAGGTATGAGGATAGAGAGAGCGAGTTCGAAGGCTATTAAATACGCGTGCGAGAACTTCCACTACGCTAAAAAAACCCCTTCCGTAACTATAGCCCACGCCGTATTCGAAGAAGAACAGTGGTGCGGTGTTATCTGTTACGGAGGCGGAGCGTCGGCGAAAATGGGACAGAGCATAAATCTCAAGGCAGGACAATTTGTAGAACTCGTTCGCGTAGCGTTAAACGGCAACCAGAAGTATACTTCGCAATGTTTAGCGGCTTCGCTGAAAAGACTGAAAAAAGAAGCCCCGCTAGTTAAGCTAGTAGTAAGCTACGCCGACAAAGGACAGAGCCACCGCGGTACAATCTATCAAGCCACGAACTGGAAACTAATAGAAGATATAGATTCCAGCGGGGTCGAATACCTATACAAAGGACAGTGGATGCACGACCGCGGCCGTTATAACTGGAGCGTAGATTTCCGAACTCTTCCCAAACGAAAAAAAGCAGGAAAGTACAAGTACGTCTACTTCTTCGATAAGCGATTAGAGAAACAGTATACCTTCCTGCCTTATCCTAAACCAGAGCAATGAATCCGACGAAACCAACATCGAAAAAAGAGGCTATGCTCGAGGCTTTGGAATTATCCCTCGGTATTGTTTCGACGGCGGCGAAGAAAGCAAACGTAGACCGCTCTATGCATTACGACTGGTTAAAGAGCGACCCAGAGTATAAGGCCGCGGTAGAATCCATTCAAGAAAGCGTTATCGACTTCGCAGAATCGCATCTCTACAAACTCGTGAAAGAGGGGAACCCCGCCGCGACTATCTTCTACTTGAAGACCAAAGGAAAGAAGCGGGGATATATCGAGCGGCAGGAAATTGAGGTAACGGAACGCTCTCCCCTTTCATGGCTTAACGGCGAAGGCCTTTGAAACTCGCGAAGACGTACTACGACGTACGCAACTGTAAGACCCGGATACAGGTACATCAAGGCGGTACCCGTTCGGGTAAAACGTATTCTATCCTCCTTTCTCTGGTCGAGTTCTGTTACAGGAACCCAAACGGCGGAGCGGTACTCACCATCTGCAGAAAGACCTTCCCGGCCCTCCGTGCTTCCGTTATGCGGGACTTCTTCGAGGTACTTAAGCGCGAAGGAATCTACACGGAGGTAAACCACAACAAAAGCGACGCCACCTATATCCTCGAGGGGAACCTGATAGAATTTATCAGTATCGACCAGCCCCAGAAGATACGCGGACGCAAACGGGATATACTTTTCATAAACGAGGCGAACGAACTAAACCTCGAAGACTTTAGGCAGTTGCTTATCCGAACCACGGGTAAGGTACTTTTGGACTACAACCCCTCCGACGAATTCCACTGGATATACGACCACGTAATACCTCGAGAAGATGCCACGTTCTTTCAGTCGACGTTCCGAGATAACCCCTTCCTTGAACCGTCCCTCGTTGCCGAGATTGAACGGTTACAAGTGGCCGACCCCAACTACTGGAGAATCTACGGACTCGGAGAGCGGGGACAATCCCGAACCACCATCCTCACCCACTGGAGCCAAACCGAAACCATAGACCCACGGTTTAAGCTGGTAGCCTATGGCCTCGACTTCGGATACACGAACGACCCGACGGCCTGCGTGGCTGTCTACTCGGACGGGGAAGCGTTCCTGCTAGATGAGGTACTATACCAGAACGGCCTTTCGAATAGGCAGATATTCCAACTGCTCGAATCGGAGGTAGGAAAGAACACGGTAATCGCAGACAGCGCCGAACCAAAGTCTATCGACGAACTACACGGGTACGGGATGAACGTACACCCGGCGCGCAAGGGTCCGGACTCCGTACGTGCGGGAATCCAGTTCTTCCACTCGAAGCCTTTGGCCGTTACGTCCCGTTCGCTGAACCTGATAAAGGAACTCCGGAACTACAAGTGGAAGGAGGACAAAAACGGGAAGAACCTCAACGAACCGGTAGACGCGTTTAACCACGCTATCGACGCGGCGAGGTATGCGGCTATGTTTAACCAGAGTAACCCGAACTACGGGAGGTACCGGATAGGATGAAAAAAAGTTGGGGAAAAGTTTGGAAGGTTAGAAGTGGTGTCCTATCTTTGCTTCATCAAACAAACGGAAAACATGACCTTTTCAAACCTCCCCTTCGGCACGACAGTCCTTTACAACGATTCTTGCAACGTTGACTACCGCTTAACCGTTATCGGTCAATTCTCGGACCAGTTCGGTACATGGGTTGAAGTCCTTACCGAAACAGGATACATCGAGCCCTTCAGCGGAAGGACAGAGGTAGACGGAAAGCGGTACACAATCGCCTAAACGAAGCGAAGGCCCTCCGGGGCCTTTTTTTATGCCCTAACTTTGAGGAAATCACTTCTTCCCGTTATTTCCTCGATGCGTTACCCTACGAACTGGAGCCAGCTAACCCTAGGACAGTTACAGGTCCTCTGCACGAAGTCGACAGACCTGCAAAAGGTTTGCGCCGTTTGTGATATTTCGGAACAAGAAGCCCGCACCATTCCGATGGGCGACATCTACGAAATCCTGCACCGGGTAAACAACATTCCCGAAATCGCACGCCACGAACCTATCCTCACCCTCGAAGGGAAGAAGTACGGATTTATTAAAGACTGGGACGAATTCACCACGGGGGAATGGATAGACTGCGAAAGCTATCAGGAGGACTTTTGGGCAAACGCGCACCGTATTATGTCGGTACTGTATCGGCCCCTTAAGTACCACGTAGGCAAAGAATACAAGCTGAAGGCATACACCGCCAAAGAGGACGCGGAGCCGTTTAAGAAGATGCCCGCCGACCTCTTTTCGGGTGCCCTGCTTTTTTTTTGGAATACAAGAATCGTACGGCTTCAGACTTTGCAAGCGTCTTTACTGGAGGCGGAGGAAGCGGTTCGGCACTTGCAGACAAATGGAAGTGGTACCCGGCGCTTTACCAATTGGCGGGAGAGGATTTCCTCCGTATGGAAGAGGTCACGCAAAAGCCAATTAACGTCACGCTCCAACACCTCGCCTTCTTAAAAGACCTTGCGCACGAGTTAAAGCAAAGACGGTAATATCCTCCTTTAAGGCCCAAAACACCCCGTAATGATTACTCTGAACACCATTATAAAGCGTTTCGAAGACTTCGCAGATAACCACTTCTTTATCCGGTCCTTTTCGTTTGGGTCGCCGGAAGATGTGGACCTACAGAAGTTCGATTCTTACCCGCTTATGCACGTGGTCTATACCGGGGCTACGTACGAGGACACCACGAAAACGCTGGACTTCGAGGTATATATCTTCGACCTCCCCAGCCACTACGAATCAAAGACAGAGCGGCAAAAGGAGATAGTAAGCGACGCGGAACAATGCGCGGAGGACATCCTCGCAGATATCGCAAACGGGGGTAATATCTTCATCTTCTCGGAGGATTACGAAGTGGTAAACGCCACTGTCACCCCTCTGCAAGAAGCGGGGTCTAACGTCCTCGCGGGGGTACTTCTGGAACTGGGTATCCAACTCCCGTACGACCGTAGCGCGTGCGACGCTCCTATAGACGGGGTACAACCTGAAGGGGGCGGGTTCGTTTACGCACGGAGGGGACTTCTGCGGATGCTCACACAGGACGGTACCGTAGATGTGCTTTCGGTAAATACTATCAAAGTAGCGAACGGGACTCTAACCGACGAAGGAAACGGGGTAGTTAGTTTAACGACTGGAGGCGGCGGAGGTTCGCTCGATGACCTTACCGACGTAACGATAACGGACCCTCTGGACCACGACGCGTTGATTTACGACGAAGTTTCGGCGGAGTGGATTAACGGAGCGCCTCGCGCTCTCGATATGGCAGTATTTAACGGTTCAGGTTCTGTTATCGCAAAGGGAAAGCTACTCAAGGCCATAGGCAGCCACGGAGATAAAGTTTCGGTAGGGTTGTTCGATTTAGACGTGGATAGCCCGATGTATCTGGTAGGACTTGCAGAAGACCAGTTGGCTATCGGAGGAACGGGGCACGCGCGTACGTACGGAGAACTTCGGGGCATTAGTACAAACGCCTACGCCATAGGTACGATTCTATACGCTTCTGGGACGGCGGGGGAACTCTCGAGTACCGCAGGGGTTCCGGCTATCCCTGTGGCTATCGTAACGCGGTCTCAACAAAACACCGGCCGCCTCTTTGTCCGTTCGTGGACTCCCGGAAACGAAGAGCCAGCATTTAGCACGTTTGCGGTGTCGGGACAGTCTAACGTGGTGGCGAATGATACACGCGCTACCGCTACGCTTGTAGGTGCAAACGGAACGACGATTACCACGGACGCGGGAACCGATACGATAACCTTTACGAGTAGGACGCTCGACGAAAACGACGTAACAATAACGCAGCCGCGAACCATTGACGTAAACGGGGAGGGTCTGTATATCCAAGACAATACCACTGGCTATCAAGCGGCTTCATTCGCTAGCGGAGTACAATCGTTATTCGATGACGTTCGTTTAATTAGCAACACGGGTTCTTCGGCTTTACTCAAATTCCAAGAGCCAAACTTTCCGATAAATTTTATCGCGTTACGTGCTCCTTCCTCTTTCACGGGAGATACGACGTACACCCTCCCGGTAGACGGAAGCAGCGCGCAGGTCCTCCAGACAAACGGGGCCGGTACGCTTTCTTGGAGCACTCGGAATGCCTTTTCCAGCGTTGCGGTAGCCGGTCAAACTACGGTAGCGGCGGACTCTGCAAGTGATACCCTCACCCTCGTAGCAGGAACGAACGTAACAATTACCACAGACGCGACTACCGACACGGTAACGATTGCCGCGAGCGGAGGCGGAGGGGGTTCGAGTTATAGCGTAGTCGAGAACTTTAGTACTACACCCTATACGCTTGTTCTTGGAGATGCAGGGAAGTACAAGCGTTACACGAATACCGTGGCGACTACGGTAACAGTTCCTCCCCAGTCTTCCGTGACGTGGGTAGCGGACACGGAGATATATTTCGAGCAGTCCAACACCGGGCAAATCACGATAGCGGGAGGAACGGGGGTAACGGTAGTTTCGAGTGAGACCCTCAAAACCTTCGCGAGGTATTCGGTTATCGCGTTAAAGCGAACCGCGGAAAATGAGTGGACCTTAACCGGAGAACGCGCACTCGTATGATGTTTCTCAAGGCAGTTTCTGCGGCACGCCGCGTATATCCCGTTGTTACAAACGGCCTCAAGTTGTATCTGGATGCGTACAACCTCGACAGCTATTCGGGAAGCGGTACCGTATGGTACGACCTGTCAAATAGCGGTTACAACTTTACCAATTACGGCGCCACGTGGACCACATCGGGCAGCCTGCGTTACTGGGAGTTAGACGGCGTAAACGACAGGATAGAAGGAACCAATACCACGACCCTCTTCGACATAACAAGTACGGGTTATAGCTGGTCTCTTTGGGTGAATCACTCAACCGCTCCGGCGGCGTTCGATGTGATTATTAATGCGGAATACGGTACTTCTGGGAAAATTCCATACTTCATCGATAACAGAAATAGCACGGGAACAAACGGGAACGGATGGCTATTTGGTTCATATACGGATACTGGGGGACAGCAGCAGACTATTCAATACAACCAAACAATAACTACCGGAGTATGGCGCCACGTATGCGGGACATTTACGTACTCGACTACTACTACAGGTACGGAAAGATTTTATATCAATGGCACACAAGTGGTCACCGCAAACAAAACAGTAACTGGTGGCTTAACGTGGGCTAGCTTTAACAATTCACGGCGGCCAATTATCGGCGCATTTGCGGAACCCGGCGGAACATACAGCCGATTTAATAATATTAAGGTCGGGGAGGTATTGAACTACAACCGACCGTTGACAGCAACGGAGGTCTCAAACAATTACAACTCGACAAAATCAAATTACGGGCTATGAAATGGTATCGCATCTACCTAAAACAGCAACTGCCGGATGTTCCGTGGCATCTATTTGTCCAGAGCGTCCGGTGGAACTTGGCATGTACCGAGTTCATCCTCGAGTACAACGTGGAACCTGAAGATAAAACCGGCGTGCTGACCCGTGACGAAGCGGCTGAATACACGAAAACAAGCGACTGGGATAACGGCGAACCGTGGGCATCTATGTACAATGGCGAAGGCTAAAGCACAAGCGCAACCGCTCCGGATAGAACGCAGCATCTCGCGTCCGGGGGTACACGCAAAGAAGAAACAGGGAACCCACAAAGCGGGGAAGAACTGGAAGAAACCCTACCGAGGGCAGGGCCGATGAAAGAGGCAGATAAAGCGTGGATAGAGTTTGCAAACGAAGTACTTAACGCTTCGAAGCGCGAACTAGGAACGAAACGAATCGGGAAGAACCCCAGGTACGGAGTAGCTACGCGTACCCTCCAGAGGTCCCTCGCTTTTAAGTTCCGCTACGCAAAAACAGGAGTTAAAGAAATTCAGCTATACGCCAAAGGGAAAGCGAACGAATACGCCTCTTACGTCCACTGGGGGGTAAATGGGAATCAAGTACGCCACGGCTCCCCGTTCTCCTACCGAACCAAACAGCCACCTACCGAAGCAGTACGGGAGTGGATGAAGGTGAAACCCGTCCGCCTCCGCGACCCCAAAACGGGGGCCTTTATCAAACAGACGGAATCGAAACTAAACTCCGCCGCGTTCCTGATTGCGCGAAGCATCAAGCGTAAGGGAATACCCGGCGTTCGTTATTTCGTTAACGGCTTCGAATGGGCTATCCGCAGGAAGGGCGACAAACTCGCACAGGCCGTAGGGGAGTCCTTCGTAGAAAAGCTAGTAGCCAAAGCCAGCCCTATAACTGTGACTCTGAAACCGAAATAAATGGCCGCTTCCTTTA
>Ga0078894_10000563_pt1 | contig 26088 bp, 30 predicted proteins | sample LauGreSu1BDMLBSD_2_FD_67506 | JGI IMG/M metagenome (GOLD analysis project Ga0078894, IMG submission 67506) | Freshwater lake microbial communities from Lake Michigan, USA - Su13.BD.MLB.SD (version 4) (version 4) | ecosystem: Environmental > Aquatic > Freshwater > Lake | place: Lake Michigan... | reverse complement strand
GAAGCTCTTAACTTTCTTTCAGTAACTGAAACTGTTACAGAAGATAAGTCGAAAGATACTTCACCGATTTCTTCTTCAAACTCAAGAGTTTCGTATTGACGGTAAGTCATCACGAAATCAGAACCAATTAAGGTACTATTTGATGCAACAGTATGGTCAGAAAAACCTGCAGTTGGGGAGTAAGTTTGCAAATCTACATTCAAATAGATTGCACCTTCTTCGTCACAAATGTCGTTGAATCTAGCAAGACCAGATCCACCTTTTTGACCATACTCAACAATACCTTTACCGTATTTCTGAGTAACAATGTTAAATGGTAGAGATGCACCAGACTGAACTTGTGCAGAAGAAACTTGTAAAGATGCCAAGAACTCTTCGGTATCCATTTCGTTACCATTTGCACCTACAATTTTACCTTGTCCAGTTTTAGTGAAACCAGTTACTTTTAAAATTACACTACTTACAGATGTACCAGTTGCGATTGTTACTGCATTACCTTCAGCACCATCTGCAAAAGTGTGTAGAGAAGTACCAGTTAAAGATGCGGTAGTGTATGCTCCTTTTGAATAATCGAAAAGACCTTCAGAAGCGTCATCACCATCTTCGTAAAAACGATCATAAAGGCTTCTTGCGTTTGCACCATAACCTGCAGTTACTGCATCGGTGGTGTTAGGATATCCAAACGGTGCATAGTGTGCTCCAGCATTTCTGTCTTGGATTTTAGGTACAAAGTAGAACAATTTACCGATAGGTAAGTTCATTGCTTGTACAGACACGATGTCGTTTGCTAATAATTTAGAGAAAACACGACGGATAATTGGGAAAACAACAGTCTCGAAAGAACCAGAAGCATCAGATACTGCTGCTTCGTTGATTAAGTAAGACGCTTGGTTTTCATACAATTGCGCGATGTTATCTTTTTGATGGCCGTCAAGACCTTCTAGGAAACCTAAGTTATCCCATTTTTTGATGGTATCTTCTTTGATAACACGTAGGTGCTTAAGACCGATGTTACCAACCATACCTGATTCTAATAATGCTCCCATTTCTATTTTGGTTTTTTTTGGTTTTTTTTATTTTATTATTTTTATTTTAATTTACCCATCAAATCTTTCATTCTTTTAAATTGTGGGTTTTCATATGCTTTTGATTCTGACAACACTTGTTGTGAACTTGAGCTTTGTGGGGTTGAAGAAATTCTTTTAGCCACACTTTCAGTAACTGGATTTTTAACATCCAATTCAGATTTAATTGTATTAAATAAATTTTTAGATTCGTTCATTGTTGAAACAGAATCAAATCTTTTTAAGATATTTAATTTTTCTTGTTTTGTTGTTGAATGTTCTGTGAACAAACGAGTTGCGTAGGCAAGATTTGCATTAAATACCGCTACTTCATTAAGTTTTTCTTTAAATAACACTAATGCTTTCTTGTATTCAGTATTTTGCTTTTTCAAAGTTTCAACCTCTTCGTTGATACCAAAAACACCAGATCCTGCCTTATAGGTTTTCTTACTTGGTATTCCTGCTCTATTGAATCCTGCCTTATTTCCATGAGGGTTTGATTTAGTTCTTCTGGCTTCTGTTGCTTCGATTTCTATTTCATCACCTTCAGCTACTTCTTCATCATCACCTTCTAACTCGATTTCATACATGGTTTCTTCAACTTCGGAATCCATTGCCATGTCCATGTCCTCATCCATTTCGATTTCGTACATGTTTTCTTCTTCAATTTCAGATTCCTCTTCTTCATCAAGTTTAATGATGTACTCATCACCATCCATATCCAATCCAATTTCATTTCCGTCTTTTTTAACAACAATACCATCTTCAGGTTTCATTGCCTTAAAAACTTTGAGGACTTCATCGTCGGATGCACCAGTCATGTCCATAACATCTTCATCAGAAGACATGTCATCGTCCATTCCCATTTCGTCATCCATTCCCATTTCGTCATCCATTTCCATTTCATCTTCATCTTCTTCGGAATCCATAGAATCGATGCCTTTCATTGGTTCTTCATTATCGAGGTCGTCCATATTTTCATCATCACCCTCATCTTCAGACTCTTCACTGTCTTCATCTTCTGGTTGTTCTGACATATCTTTTTCCTCTTCTTCAGGAAGATCTTCATCTCCCTCTTCTTCTGACTCCTTTAGCAATTCATTAAGTTCTTCCTTCATTGTTGAAGCAAGTATACCTTTTGCATTTTGCTTTACTGCCTCCTCAAGTGTTTGTACTTGAAGTAACGCTTGTTCTAAAATTGATTTTTCAGTCATTTGGTTTTATTTATTATCCTATAAATATTATGATATTTTAAAAAAATCACTATATTGTTATTTAAACCTAAATAAAAATTTGGTTTTGTATATTAATGTAAAATAAAAAACCCTCGTATGAGGGTTTTTTTAAAAAACTAATGTTTTTTATGCGAAATCTGCTGGTTTATTTGATTTAGCACTTGCAACGAAATCTACTTCTCCACGTCTTTGTTGTGCTGCACAATTCAATAACGATTTAACTTTTTCTAAAAGAGAGTCGTTATTTAATCCTATACTCCCACTATATGCTTTTGTACCCTCAGTGTTCATCGGTATTGAAGTAAACACTTTCGCAGAACAAGTTACGTGAAGTTCCGTTATCCTCATTGCGTTGGGTGCATTTATTTTTTGACCATACTCATTAAAATGATTATAGTCGGTACCGGTTATTACAAGTTTTGGTAACCCGTCTACTGTAGTTACTTCAAATGAATCCATTCTAAACTGAGTTTGTTTTTTAGTTTTTGCAAAATCGGTGAATAAATTGACTGTTTTCCCTCCTAATTCATTTTTGATTTTCTCAACAATAGCGTTGGTAGCTGGTGCAGTTTGCTCACTTACAATTTTTCTGATATAATTTTTTAATTCAGATTCGGTTAGTCTTAAAACACTTTTTTTCATTTTGTTAATTGTTTTAATATAAATACTTATGTTTTTTAAAAATTTTTATTTAGAAAGAAATTTATCAATATTCCCCATTAATTTTTTCATACGGTCATCAATAACTGGTTTTTCTTCAACACCTTCCTGATATTGATCTCTTTCTGAAGGGTCGGAAAATATATAAGCACCGGGAGTTGATGGTGATGAAACTAAATCAAAACACACCAACTCAAAATCATCCTGTACAATATTTTGTCCTTTTATGTTTTTAAGTGAACCAACACCTCTTGAGGAAATACCTAATGTTGCACCATTCATTATTAACATTGCTGCTTGGTCTCCCTTTGTAGAAACAATACCCATTTTCTTCCAACCTGGAGATGTAAACAATTTTATTTTACCCATTAATATCTTACCATCCCACCATGTTTCAAGAATAGAATGTGAAACTCTATCTAAATCAATAAGTGAAGATGATGGGTGATTTAATTCATTTAGTGCCCCACCTTTTTTTATTAAATTTCGATATTTTTCATTTTCTCTTTTTAATAATACTTCAGGATATATTCTGCCATTTTTATTAGGAGTATCAAATTTTTGTAAAACAGCATAAAGAATGAGGTCTTCAGAGAAGTCCAGATTCTTCATTTCAGAAATTATTTTTTTATTGTCATCGGGTGAAACATGACCGGCATCATATTCTATCAAAATCCCCGTTCCTGTTTCTTTTGGACCTAATATCTTCATTTATTTAGTAATTATACTATATAAATACATCGATATATAAGTTATTTTTTGTTTTTATTAAAGTTAAAAAGGTTTTTGTTAGATAAACCATCTTCAATTATGGTTTCAATAATACTTTTTACCATTAATTTTGACGATTTTGTTTTAACGTCAAAAAAACTATCAACATATAATGTTATTTCTAAATTCATAAATGACCTCTTTTCAATCTTTATTCCTTTAGTTTTAACATCCAAATCCACAATACATTGTGGTTTAAAATTTTTATTATTTAAATTATAAACGATTTCTTTAATTAACCTTCTTGTTCTACTGATTAAAAAATCAAAATCATCTTCATCATTTTTCGGTTGAACCCATGAGTTAAGTTTTAAATAAACTGTTTTTAAATTTTTGAAATCTACTGTTCCGTATCCAATTTTTACTTCTTTATAATCCCCCAAAGGAATATACTTTCCTGTTTTCATTATTTATTTCATATTGCATCATTATTATTATGGTGTAAATAAAAAATAAATAAAAAATTTTGAAATAAAAAATATTTTAATTACAATTGTAAAATACTTATATATTATGTTAATAATCAAAATCGAAAAAAACATCGAAACTGCTTTAAAACTTTACAAAAATAAAGTTAATAAAATAAAGCAGATACAAAAATTGAGGGAGAGACAGGAATTTGTTAAACCGTCAGTTAAGAGACGTAATCAAGTTTCAAAAGCAACTTACATTCAAAAAATTAAAAATGGTCTTGATTAATCAAGACCATTTTTTAATTCTACCAAACTGTGGTAATTAATTCTCGAGGGTTTTTTACTGTTAACCTCTTGTTTAACTTTATTCAATTTATCTTTTATTTCTGAGTCAGTTGATTCTGAAATTAATGTATCAATTTTTTGATTTAAAGATTCTTTTAATTCTAATGTTTTCATTTCAATTACATCACCTGGCATGGACAGAATATCCCTCAATGTTTGTTTTTGTTCTTCTGTCAAATTGTTATTGTAAAGTATATTGAAATTATTAACCAATACCGCCTGTAAAAGATTTTCGTTGTTTGTATGTAAAGTCTTTTCCAATACAACCGTTTCCTTTTTTGTGGTTAAATGTTCAAATAATTTTTTCTTAGAAATAACTTTTTTGTCAATATTGTTTAATGTATCTTCTTCTGAAAGTTGGTCCAGTATTGAATAGATTTCATTTTCTTCAACCTCCACATTTTTTAAAGATTCATTTAAAGTTTTAGAAAACTCTCTTACTTTCTTCGATTTTGTTTTTAGAACTGAAGACAACTCCTCAACAAATAATCTTGCAACTTCTTTATCCTCAAAATATTTGTTTTCAATTTGTTCATAGAACAAGTACATTTCTCTAAAGTCATTATTTCCTTTAATCGACTTTAAAATATTCTTCATCTCTTTTTTATTTTTGGATGAATAGGATTCAGTAAGTTTCCCTAATATTTTTGTTTTTAATTTTCCAAAAGTGTTCATTTCTAATCGTTTAATATATCTTTTATTTTATTTTCTATTTCATAAATATTCTGTTGTGCTCTATCCATGTCAAATAAATCGGTAAACTCGGTTTTTTCTTCACCTAACATTCCAAGAATCTTAGATTTTCTTGATTCACTTAATGGTTCAGAACCACCGCCAGCCGGTGGTGGAGGTGGTGGTGCTCCACCCATTTCTCCGCCTGATTCTCCACCAGATTGTCCTGCTTCCATAGCTTCTCTCTCTTCTTCAGGAATACCGTATTTTGAATCAACCTCATCAAATACACCAGATCGTTTAATAACATTTTGTGTATTCTGTAATTCAAATCCCATTGCTCTCTCAATACGTTGTTGTTGTAAATCAAGAATGACTTCACTATCACTCATACCAAGAATATTTTTCTTCGCCCAAGTATGTGATACCGGTAAAATACCTACCTGAGACTGGTCAGACGTTGCGTCCTTATATAGAGTAACTTTTTCTTTCCACTGTTCAATTTTCAACAAATCAGACTGAGCAGATGGATTTGTTAGAGATAGGGTGAAATTACCCAATTCATCTTCCAAACCTAAAAGATAAAGATGTATTAGAGCGATTTTATTTAATTCTTGTATTAATGATTTTTGTATTCTATTAATTGTTCTTGCGAATCTAATATCCATTAATGCCAATGTCTTACCTTCCGCAACGACTTCTTCAAAACCCAAAAATGCTTTAGGGATTCGTAGTGCCGCCAACATCTTCTTTTGGATATATTCAATATCAGCAATTTCACCCAAATTCTGAGCTCCTGCTAATGTTTCAATTGGACTTGTTTGTGCGGCATCACGAACCGGAATGAAGTAATCTTGGTCGACAGCCATTTGGTTGTATCTCATATCAACCTGACCATTTCTTGGGTCTGAAATCTGGTCTCTTTTAAATTTGTTAGCAACACGTTGAACGTATGATTCGATATCTTTATCATCCATGTTACCAACGAAAACTTTAAAAACTCGTCTTTCAGGTGCTCTTGATGTTCTATAAATCAACATTGCATCTTCCGCCAATAATAACTGTTTCCATATTCTTCTAATTTTTTCTAACATAGAAGTACCATATGGAAGTTTTCTATCATCACCAAGTAATCTAAAATGTGCAATTTCCCAAGACTGGAATTCCATTTCTTTGTTATTCCATTGGAATCTTAATTCCTTTGTAGGAATTTTAATGTCTCTATCATTACCCGGTGTTTTTGTAGCAGCACCCTCGATTCTTTCAATTTCAATATTTGGAAGTTGTTGACAACCAATAATTCCTTTTTGGGGGTCAACTTTTAAATACACGAAATCATCACCATACTTACAAAGTCCACGAGCCCACATTTGTAAATTTGTGTTAATATCTAATTTTTCTTTAAAAAGGTCTTCTAATATCTTTTTTACTCTATCAGATTCAGAATAGATAGTTAAAATTTCACCTTTTTCAGAAAGAGTTGTGGATTCTTCAGCATATATGTCCAAAGCGGCAGATATTTCAGGTGTAAATTCCATTGACTCGTAATCATAATATGCCGCCAATCTATTTGGTTCATAGTAAACAGATTGGTTATATAGTGATTGATCTAACTTGGTCCATTTATCCGCAATATATTGAGTTTGTTGTGCCAGTAGTAGTGCCTTTTCGTACTCCTCTCTACTGTCAGTTTTTAATAATTCATCTTTCGAAAAATTAAACGATGGTGCGTTGTTGGGGTTTGTTTTACCCTGAAAACCAAAAACTCTTGTTAATTTTTGAAAAACTGTAAGATTATTGTCCGCCATGTATATAAATAGTTTTGATTATAATATAAACTTTAATTCTGAATTAGGAAATGTTTTTCTTTTTACCGAATAACCATGAATATTCTTGATATGATGATTTTGGGGTATTCATAGGATTATTCTGATGATAAAAAGATGGGTCAGTTTGTAATGAACCAATTGGGTCTAAAGATGTTCCATATGAGTAAAATGTCTTATTTGGTTCATATGTTCTTTCAGACATTACCCAAGATTCTAACATTGCCTTATTTTTTGAATCGTTTCTTTGTAATTGATTGAAACACATATCACCAGCGTAAAGTGCCATGGACAAACTCATAATGGCATCATCGTGAGCACTTTTCATGTGGTCAGGTCTTCCATTAATATAAACAAACGTATTCAACTCGTTGAGTAATCTACTAGACCTTACTTGAAATCCTTTTCTTAATTGTTCTTCAAAGGCTGCCACAATTTGTGTTCGTTTATTGTTAAAATTCAACCCCGGAATTTTATCCATTACTTTCTTGTTATATTCCCATATGTTTTGTGTATTGATACCATCGATATATAGGTTTTTATAATTCATTTCTTGTAACTTCCTCGATGTTGCCACACCCATACCTCCGGTTATGTCAATAACAATGAACGCATCATATAGTACTCCCCATTTGTATGCAATTGATGCTAAATCATCCGGTGGTATTTTTCCAATGTATTCGGCAACTTGTTCTCTTTCATCAAAATCAACAATATTGATGGAAGAAAAATCCTCACTATCCCCTCTACTAACGTCAACACCCATAATATAACGATGACCGTTTACGGGTTCTTTCCAATGCCAAAAAGTACCTTGCATATATTTTTCTTTAGGTACTCTAATCATATTTTTAGCAATGTTTTCTTGGACATCATTTGGAATAACACCATCACCTGAACCTAAAAAGTCACATTCCAATTCTTGTGCGATTTTTCTTCTATCGTATTTGAATTTCTTTGACATTGATTCAAACCAAGAAGAAAATGGTTTATAACCCATTTCTTCATATTCACGATATTTCTCAATATCAAAATTGTGCATGACAACTTCATCATCATTATACTGTTCACGATTCAACATGTAATGTGTAATGTCACTACATTTCACCCACCTTAAGTCCTTAGTGTATCTTGGGTCTTTAAACCATCTTAAATCTGTAATGTGGAAATCATTGATACCACGTAGTGCTTGGTCATAAACACCGTAATAGATTGGGTCATAACCGTTAGGTGTGGAAATTAATATAATCTTACCACCTGTTGATAGGGATGCCATAGATGCTGCCCAAAAATCATCACCAGCTTCAATATATGCCGCTTCGTCAAATACGAGGACTGTTGGTGTATATCCACGTAAAGCATCTGCTGATGTTGCAACCGCCTTAACTTCACATCCATTATTTAATCGGAATCTACTTTCAGAGTTTTTATCCACAGAAAACCCAACATTAATCCATTCGGGCCACTGGTCCAAAAAATTACGGACTTTATTAGCCATTTCTATTGCGGTATCTCTTTTGTTCGCGATAATAAGAACTCTTTCAGGATTTTCAGGTTTTGCTAATTGTAATTTCCATGAAATCCATGCAGATGTAACTGTGGATACACCCGCTTGACGATACTTTCTTGTGATATTTTCGTTGTATAAACTATAGTCCTTAATCAACTGAACTTGGTCAGGAAATAATTCTAAGGGAACAAATTTCTTTTGTGTATTGTCATATGTTTGCAAATATGTTTTCAACGCATATGGTGCGTCTTTCATAATTTTTGCATACTCTTTTAACTGTTCTAATTTTGAATTCATACATATAAATATAAAAAAAGGTGGATTAACCACCTTTTATATTATCTTCTAACAGGTACTCCCCCGTCGTCATCATCTTCTTCGTCTTCGTCATCCATACCGGAAAAACTAATACCCAACTCATCAAAATTTATATTACCTAGCACATTAGTTAATTCTTCTTCAGTGGTGTTATCAGTTGCATCATCCAAATCATCTCTGAACATTGCTACCGCATCTTCATAATCTTGATCGTTGAACATTTTATTAATACCATCCATCAACTCACCCATCAGTCTTTTACCTACAGATGAACCTGATAATACTTCTTTTGTGAAAACTAAGAAATTCTTAGCGGGTAGTTTAAAAATCTCTACTAATAGATAGTTTTGTAACTCGATTTTATTTTCATCTGTTAATATATCTTCAGGAAATTGACTTCTAATTCTATCCCATATTGCAGGACCAAGTCTTAAATCCCACATTTCCTTTTCTAAGGTATCTTCAGATGATTCAACGTCTTCAAAATCCTCATCGGGTCTACCTTGTAATGCAAATAATTCAAGTGTTCCTTTAATAAGTTCATGAACTAATACAGGAAAGTTTATACCTCGAGCAATAACTTTACCCGGTCCACCCTCTTCTTCGGGACCCTCAGCACTTTCTTTACCCGCAGAAGAACCACCCAAACCTTTAATCATATCATCACTTATTTGCCAATATGTTAAATCATTAATTGACATTAATGTACCATATAAATTTAAAATATCTGGACGTCCAGTAATTTGTTCTAATTTTTCAGGAACTAAGTGAAACATATAATGACCTTTTTTAGACGCACCTTGAATAATTGAATTAATCATTCTTCTTTTGGCTTTTTCTAAATCTAAATTTTGTAACTCGTTGTAAATCTCAATTTCATTTTCAATATCAACTTGTTCAGGATTTTCTTCATTTTCTTCATCATGTCCGAAGTCCTCCATGTCAATTTCACCCATTCCTATGATTTTTGCATCATATTCAATAGCACCTTCAGGTATACCCATTTCTTTCATCACCAACTCAATTGCCAATTGTTCCAAATCTTGTCTATGATTTCTTTCAATTTGAACAATTGTGTTATGTGCATTCATTAAAGTTTGTTGTAATTGCATTACACCTTCCATACCTCTTTGTATCGGAGACCTATCTCCAAGATACTTTCTTAAATTTGAAACAACTTGTCGGTATCTTTCAGATGCTAAAACTTCTTGAAAATTTTTATTTGGCTCTTGTCCAGTAGATGGAAATGGAACCTTTTTAAGTGGTGTTTCACCTTGCGATAGTTTATCCTGAATACCTTGGTCAGGTCTATCTGGTGTATCAAAATCCATTGCCATTTCTTTAATATTACTTTCTATTAAAGATAAGAGATTTTTTTTACTTATTTGCATCTTTCTTTTCTTTTAAAGCCTTTGGTTTAGACTTTTCACCTGGTTTAGGTGAATAAGGTGTTCTTGGTTTAGTACCTGGGTCAACCTTTGGTTTAGTTGGGGCTGGTTTAGTAATAGCCTCATAACTCATAAATTCAGGAATACCATTGTGACCCTTTTTAACATTTGGACCAACTTCAACCTCATTAATTTTGGTTTTAATTAATTCCATAATTTCATTCTTAGATGTAAATGAATGAAAATTATTTTCAGCTAACCTATTAACCCATTCCTTCACTTTCTTTTTTTCAGTTTTTTTAGAATCTTTTTTAGATCTTAATAGTTTGAAATCTTCAGGGTCAATCTTATTATTTTTATTCGCGTCTATTTTCTTTTGGTTACCAACTAATTCTTTTACTTCTTTTTTTTCGGTTTTTTTAGAATCTTTTTTAGATCTTAATAGTTTGAAGTCTTCAGGGTCAATCTTTCCATTTTTATTTGCATCTATTTTCTTTTGGTTACCAACCAATTTCTTTTCTCTCAACTCAACATTAAGACCCTGATCCGTCATTTTTAAAATGTCTACGGGGGGTGTACCTTTCGGCACAAAAACACTTCCCTTTTCTTCACCAAAAAGTCTCACATGTAAATCGGATAATTGTTTATCGGAAAACCCAACTAATGTTTTTTCTGAAAACCCTTCTTTTAATAAGGATTTAACTATTTCATTTCTTTTCATGATTCTTTGATTTTTATTTCTTCTTTTAATAGATGATAATCTCGTTGTTTTAATTTTTTTGTTACTGAGTCAACAGATTCACCGAATCTAAATGTTAGTCTACCAAACTCATTATCAAAATCAAATTTTTCCCAAGCCAATGCCACGACATTATCTACAGCATCAATAACTCCGAAATAATCGGAGTTTTGAATAAGTTCTAATTCTAAATCGGTATTTTTTAATAAACCAACTAAATCCACGTATTCAATACCGGGAGATTTGGTTTCAACAGATGATGATGCGGGTATGATAAACCACTCCTCTATGTCAAGATCAGTTGATTTACTGAATATAAATTCATATTGTTTTTGACCTTTATAGTCAGAACCAATTTCATTGACATATATAAGAACCATTTTATTTAAAGTATTTACTTAAAGTCTCTCCAATGGCGGTGTTTATACTATGTTTGATTTCATCTAAATCCAACTCAACCTCATCATTCATTTCATCGATATCAGCAAAAGCAGATACGTTAGTTTCATTATGTGAATAAGATGATAAATCAATTTCGTCCATATCATCAACAACATCTATTGCGGGTTCGTTGACAAAACTTTCTAAAGCATCCATAGGATCCATATCATCCATTTCATTTAAATCTTCTTCAGCCTCTGGTTCCACTGCCGGCATTTCTTCGTCACCCATTTCTGGTCCATCAACCGGCATTTCCTCTTCTTCTCTTTCAAATTTTTTACCTATCTCCTCAATATCATCCTCCTCTAGTTGATCCAAATCAACTGCGGATATAATCATGTTTAGAACATATTTAATATCGTCACTTTCCATTTTGTCCTTTTGGTCTCTTAGTTCCTGTCCAAGTTTGCCAGCAAACTTTTGAACTTCAGCCATATAGTCAGAACGTTTTCCTTCTCCTGAAGAACTTCCCATCTCCGAATCTATTGATGGTTCTTCAGATGGTGCAGGTGCATCCATATTTTCTTCTGGTGAAGGAGATGGTAATTCTGGCATCGGTTCTTCAGGTGCCATTGGTGGCACATCCATTGATGGTTCCGCAACAGGTGCCTCTTCTTGAGGTGCCTTTGTTTTTAACACATATTTTGTTGCTTCTTGAAGTTCTTCTTGTCCTTTTAAAAGATTTAATCTTTTTAAAGCCTCACCATATGAAGAAAATTTATTTTTATTTTTCATGAACATTCCACCGATATAATCGAGAGAAGATTCATTTAATCCTCTTTTAACAAAATACCCGTCTTTTTCTTTAACAATACCGTATATACCTCCGGTTTTAGATTCCGAAATGAATTCGGCATTCTCTTTCTGTGTTTTATTGTTCGAGTTTTTGTAGTATGTTAATTCGAGAATTCTTTTTAACTTATCGTCTCCAGTTAACTTTTCACTACCTAGTGGTTTTAAATCTGCCATTTTTCAAAAATTAAGATTATGTTATTCTTATCCTATAAATACATAGATATATAGAAAAAAATAAGTCTATTTATTGTGTTATGGACAATTTTTTGTCCGTTATATGGGTTTTTAAATCTAATAGTTTTTTAATATACCCGTTTCTCCGTAATAATTTAAACGTTAAATTCTCATAAGAATACTCTCCACCCGCTTCAAGTCCACTTTGTCTAAACTTTTTAAGTTTTTTTCTAAGTTCCTCTATTTTAGGTAGGGCATTTTCATTATCACTTAAATTTATTATTTTATCTATTTTTTTAGCAAATTCTTCACCCTTCTCCAGTATTTTTCTATCATCAATACTTGGATTTTCTTTCTTAGGTTCGATTACCCACTCATCATTCAATACTGAATAAACTCCTGACGATATGTGTGGTTCACTAATGTCTTGAACATATAATTCAACATCAAAATTTTTAATTTTAACATTATGTTTTTCGTTCCAAACATTTTTCTTGGCATCAAAAAATTCTTTGATTATTGAAAGGATAGATTTTGATTCATTATTGCCTTTTATATCACTATAATCAATTATAATGTGTAAATCAACGTCCGAATACTCAGACCAACCATAATTTGCTAAGGAACCTGTTAAAACAATATCATGAATAAAAAATTCAACTCCTAAAGACTCAATAAAATTATTGGATATCTCTAATAATTTTTTTCTAATCTCTTTTTTCATTTTAGAACCATCAGCATCTCCATCAAATATATTTTGACATAGAGAGTCCTTAGTCTTAAAAGACTTTATAATTTTTTCATCTTCTTTCTTGTCCTCTATAAGTTCCTCAAATAAACTCATCCTATTTTGTTATATTTATAACTCTTTGATATATTCTCATTAAAATATTTTCCTTGAGATTTAGCCATTCTAAACTTTGTAAACTTTTCCCAAGGAACATTATTATATTCATAAATAGCACCACTATTAAAAGTGATATTTAAATTTGAAGATTCTGTGTTATAAGTTGCAGATTTCAGATTTGAGGACTCAATTAATACTTCGATAATTGTACCTTCAATTTTTTCAGATAAAATAGCCATATATTTTTTTATGAATAATATACTAGATAAATATCAAATAAAAAACCCCACATCGTGGGGTTTTAATTAATTTAAAGATATTAATCTCTCTAAATTTTTTTTCTTTTCTAATGGTAACCTTAGTTCCAACACACCATTCTCAACCTTACCTTCGATATCTTTTTCCTTTACATCTTCAGGCAATGTGTAGGATTTTTTAAAATTATTGGTAAAGTAGGTTCTATTACTTTTCTCCTCCTTTTCAAAAGAGATGGTAATAACCCCATCTTTTGTAGTAATTTTAATGTCTTCCTTAGTTAGACCGGGTACACTCATTAATAGTTTGTACCCATTTTCATTTTTAGTGAGATTGGTTTGTGGTGTTGTGGTACCAACGTAAGATGTTTCGAAAACCTTATCGAAAACATCAAAAAACGGATCTTTGAATAATGTTATCATATATTTTTAATTTTAAAATAAAATTATCAAGTATGTTGCCAAATGAATAAAACTGACATTTAGACATTAATTAGTCGTTTTTCACACATTTTTAAGACATTTTGTCATAGTTTTGTTTTTTATTTTTTTAGTGTTATATTTGATGAGAACAAATCAAATTAAAAATATGTCAGTAGATTTCTTTGAAGAAGGACAAACAACAAGTCCCAAACGAACACGTAAAGGTTCTGAAACACCGATTCTCGATAATTTTAGTAGGGACTTAACTAGACTCGCTGAAGAAGGAAAAATTGATCCTGTAATTGGTCGAGATAAGGAAGTTAAAAGAATTTCACAGATTTTATCAAGAAAAAAGAAAAACAATGCAGTCATTGTTGGGGACGCAGGCGTTGGTAAATCAGCATTGGTTGAAAAACTTGCACTATTAATTAAAGAAGGAAATTGTCCAACAAACTTGTTAGATAAACGGATTGTTTCATTGGATTTAACATCTTTAGTTGCTGGAACCAAATATAGAGGACAATTTGAAGAAAGAATAAAGGCGATTCTAAATGAGTTGTTGGAAGTAACAAACGTCATCATATTCATAGATGAGTTACACACAATGATTGGTGCGGGTAATGCGAGTGGGGCAATGGATGCCGCAAATATTTTAAAACCCGCATTGGCGAGAGGTGAAATCCAATGTATAGGTGCAACAACTTTTGACGAGTATAAAAAACATCTTGAGAAAGATTCTGCGTTGGTTAGGAGATTCCAAAAAATCATTCTATCCGAACCAACTGAAAAAGAAACGTTTGAAATATTAACAAATTTAAAAACATCATATGAAGACTACCATAGAGTGACCTACGGAGAAGATGTTCTTGAAACAATTGTTAAACTATCAAAACGATATATTACTGATAGACAATTTCCTGATAAGGCAATTGATATTATGGACGAACTTGGATCAGAAAAGAAAATCTCAAATAAAGTCCCCGAATCAATTGAAAAACTGAAGAAGGACATTGAAGAGATTAGGGAAAAAAAGATTGCGGTGGTCAAAAGTCAAGAATATGAACAAGCTGTAAAATTAAGGGATAGTGAAAAAAAATTAAACCTTAAACTCGATAGTGAAAAGAAAAAATGGTTGGATAATTTGAAAAACAATAAAATCCCAATTGTATCCGAAGATGTATATAACATTGTTTCGAATATGACCGGTGTTCCTATAACTAAATTAGACTCCAAAGAAACTGAAAAACTTTTAAAGATGGAGGAAATTCTAACTTCAAAAGTTATTGGACAGGATGAAGCTATTAATACAATATCGAGAGCAGTAAGAAGAAATCGTGTAGGGATTAAGGATGGGGGAAGACCTATTGGAAGTTTTATCTTCTTGGGTTCAACCGGTGTGGGTAAAACATATTTAGCGAAGTCTGTTGCTGAAATTTTATTTGGAGACCCCGAGAAAATTATTCGTGTCGACATGAGTGAATTCATGGAAAAACATAATGTTTCCAAATTAATTGGTTCACCTCCTGGTTATGTAGGTTATGATGAGGGAGGACAATTAACTGAAAAAGTTAAAAATAACCCATTCTCGGTGATTCTTTTTGACGAAATTGAAAAGGCACATAAGGATGTCTTTAACATTCTTTTACAAATATTAGATGAGGGACATTTAACCGATTCTTTTGGTAGAAAGGTTAATTTCACCAATACATTGATTATTATGACATCTAATGTTGGTGCTAAAAAAGTTTCTGATTTTGGTAATGGAGTTGGATTTTTAACCTCATCATCAGAAAATCAGAAATACGAGGTTAGAAAAAGTATTATTCAAAAATCACTAAAACAACAATTTACTCCTGAATTTTTAAATAGAATTGATGACGTGATTTTATTTAATCATCTTAGTGAGGATATTATCAATAAAATTATTTCAATTGAAATTGGTAAGTTGGTTAAGAGACTAAATGATAAAAAATACCTTGTTTCTTTTGATAAAACTGTCATTGAAAGGATTTCAGAACTAAATTCCCAAGAGGAATATGGTGCAAGACCTATTAAAAGAATCATTCAAAATCTTTGTGAAGATTTTATAAGTGAAGAGATTTTAAGAGGTAATATCATAGAAAATCAACAACTCACAATTAAATACAAAGGAGAAAAATTAACGGTCGTAAAAAAAATGTTATAAATAGTTGACTTTTTTTGAAAATCATATATATTTATATTCTCAAAGGTTCTCTTTGTCGATTACCTTTTCGTTTTTTTTTCATAAGTAAGTGGGGTTGAACCTACTGAAAGACCTTAAAACCCCGACATCCTGTTGGGGTTTTTATTTTTAACAATTTTTTCATATATTTACTCTTATGAGATATTATACACTTATCTTGATGTTTTTCGTTGCTATTGCAATGACATCATGTGGTTCTGGAACTACCACAAAAGAAACAAATGTTTCCGATACCGTTGCGGTTGAGGGAGTTGACTCTTTGTCAACTGAGGAATTAACTGTAGAAGGCGCCGGAGTTGAGGCTGATTCTTCAGTTAAAGTTCAGCCAATTCAATAAAAATGGGACCGTTAATTCGGTCCCTTTTATCTTTTAATTTATGGAATACGTAGGTGATTTAATTTTACTTAGGGGATTACCTGGTAGTGGAAAATCTACCTTAGGTGATGTTATACTTAGAACCCCACAACAAGATCCGAATGTTTTATCGGCGGATGATTTTTTTATAGACGAAAATGGTAACTATAATTTTGATTCCACAAAATTACAAGAAGCCCATAGTCAATGCCAATTAAAATGTGCTGAAAGAATGAAATTACAATTAACAAAAATTGTAGTTGCAAATACATTCACACAAGATTGGGAAATGGAACCATATTTTGAAATGGCCGAAAGATACAAATACAGGGTTCATACTCTAATTGTAGAAAACAGGCATGGTAATTCAAATATTCATAATGTTCCAGATGAAAAGGTTGAACAGATGAGAAATCGGTTTCACTTTAAAATCTAATGATAGAAATCCTAAATAGATATTATCAAGATGGTTGGTTGATTAAACAAACCCACCCAACTCTCCCATTGACTATTTGGAACTATTCTCAAACTACACAATATGAGAGTAAGTGGGATGAGATAACTTTGCAATGTAGAGGTTTAGTTACTGACACTGAAGGTAATATTGTCGCACGTCCATTTCGTAAATTTTTTAATATGGAGGAAGGTAAACATACCCCAACTTCTGAGTTTGATGTTTACGAAAAAATGGATGGTTCACTTATCATAATATTCTGGTATGATGGTGGATGGGTAGTGGCATCTCGTGGTTCATTTACATCAGAACAAGCGGTTGCAGCTAAAAGAATTTTCTTTGATGAATTAGACCACAACTTTTCAATTGGTATCACTTATCTTTTTGAGTTTACTGCAAGATGGAATAGAATTGTGGTGGATTATGGTGAAAAAGAAAACCTAACCCTACTAGGTGCAATTAGAACTGATAATGGTGATGAGGCAAGTTGGGAGGTCCTAAAAAAAATTGGTGATGGTGCAAGATGTGATGTTGTAAAAAAATACGATGGAATTCTAAATTATTCCGAGTTGAAGGATAAAATCCAACAAAATGAGGAAGGATTTGTTATTCGTTTCTCAAATGGAGATAGAATGAAAATCAAAGGTGAAGAATACCTACGATTACACAAAGTAATGACGGAAGTATCAACCAAATCAGTATGGGAAGTTCTTTTAAATGGTGATAGTATGGAGAATCTTCTAAACGATGTTCCGGATGAGTTCTATAGTAAAATCAAAGAATACGAGAATAAACTAATTAATGATTTTAAAAAAATCAAAAATGAATATACTTGGTATTTCTTTTTGATGTCAAAGGATGACAGAAAGGAGTTTGCACTCACAGCAAAAGAAACAGATTATCCGTCAATTCTATTTGGAATGTTAAATGAGAAGAACATTGACCCAATAATTTGGAAAATTATTAAACCAGAGTTCAAAAAACTTTAACAAAGGTTATCTCCGAGTTTTTTTTCTGAAAAAAAAGTATAACTTTGTTATGAACAAAACATAAAAACAACCACACTATGCCAAAGAATCAGATTTTCAAAGAATTAACATTTAATAAAAAATTTAAAACCTACCACGAGTTTCACAACGAAAATCGAGAGGAAATTTATAAATCAATTATCGATTTATTTTCCGAATTTCAAAATGTCAAAAACAAAACACTTGCGGTTGCAATCAAAGCAAACATCGAGAATATTGAATGGTCGACGGAATTAAATTTTAGTAGGGGTGAAGCACATGTCTTAAAAAAGGATATTATGCCATTTTTTGAAGACAATGAAGATTATGAAACCTGTCATCAAATAATTTCTTTAACTAAATCCTTGACATAAACATAATTTTTGTTTATCCTTTAATATAGATGAAACTATTGTAAGATACTTTTATTTATTTTGTCCCACCCCCACCGAACAACGGTGGGGTTTTTTTATAATATCATTCTAGTCCCCACTAAAATGTTACTCAAGAATGGAGAACCCTTCACAGTATTACCACTCAATCTATAATTAATACTAAATCCAAAACGTTTACTTATTTTATAATCAAAAGACGACCCAAGTAAGAATCCAATGTTTCTATTTACTGTGGTTGTTTTTGTAACAGTATTATAGGATAAAGGTGCTAACATTGTGAATATTTGTGGTGACACGGTTAGTTTTTTGCTGTATTGATAAGGTTTAGTCCAAAAAGAAACAACTGATGACGACATACTAAAATCGTATTTATCATTATTTGTATTCTTAATTAATAAATTAATTAAACTTAAATTATAACCAAATACACCATTTTTTTGAGTGGGTTTTATATGAGTATACCCCATTAAATTCATATAGGTCCCATTTAGATATGCAAATGCTGACGAATACGAATGTATTTTTTTGAGTTTACCTTCATTAAAATCTAATTTAGTGTATCCACCACTAACAATAAATGTTTTTAAATCACTCATTATAACCGCAGTTCCTGAATAACTTTCATCACCAGCCATTGATGATTTCGATACCCCAATTGTGACAGATTGTAACCACCTACCATCGGGAGATTCAATTGTTGATAAATCTGATGATAACAACATTGGATTAGATACTGGTGCCCTTTCTTTTTTCTTTTCCTCTTTTTTTTCTTCTTTAGATTCTTCTTTCTTTTCTTCTGATTTTGATTCCTCTTTCTTTTCTTCTGATTTTGATTCCTCTTTCTTTTCTTCAGATTTACTTTCCGATTTACTTTCTTCTTTTGATTCTGATTTACTTTCTGATTTACTTTCTGATTTTGTTTCAGATTTAGACTCTGTTTTTGTTTCTGTTTTCGATTCTGTTTTACTTTCAGAAGAACCACCAGAACTTTGTGATGATGAACTACCTGAACTTTGTGATGATGAACCACTTGATGGTGGGGGAGTTGTGGTTCCTCCAGAAGTAGAAGTGGCATTACTTGTCGCTGAAGACGCTGCACCACCCGCGGCTGAAGACGCAGCACCCCCCGCAGCTGAAGACGCCGCTCCACCCGCGGCTGAAGATGCTGCACTACCCGCAGCTGAAGATGCCGCACTACTTGCGGCTGAAGATGCTGCACTACTTGCCGCGTTGGCTGCAGTTTGAGCGGCAGTATTTGCTACCGTTTGTTGTACCACAGGATTATTAATAACGGGACAGGTTAATGATTCATATGTTGTCTTAGTCGTTAATAACCAAGTTTGTACGGCACCTGTTTGTACTTCTATTGGGGTAAATGTCCTAACTTGATTATAAAATGAAACTGTAGCACTTCCATTTACCATTGTAGTTGTTGCTACCTTTTTTTCTCCTGTACATTTATCTATAAATGTTTGAGTATATGTTTGTGAATTAACTTTTGAAACAAATACAAAAAAGAAAACAACAAAAACAGCACATTTTTTCATTTTAGAAATTAACACCCACACCAAATGTCCAATTGTTCACTGTTGGGCTGTAGTCTATTTTTGTTGTGAAATTTTTATGGTCATGAATCATACCAATTTTAACCGCGGTAAATCTGTTAATGTATTTCGGAAATGTAATATAACCAACTTCATCTTTACCCCTCCATTTCACGTTTTCAGTTATACCACCAATCATCATGTGAATACCAGTTCTTTTAATTCTTTTACCCGCACCCACAAAAAAACTTTGTCTCTTTACAAAATCATTAACTAAAGGAAAATCTACTCGAGTAATTGTACCATATGGGAAAAATGTGGAGTTATCTCTTTCGAATGTTGTATTTAATTCTGTAATGAAATAAGCTTTATTACCAATTGTAAAAAAACCACCAATCTCTTGATTTGTAGTTTGTTGAATTCCAAAATTTATTATTGGTTTTTTACCTCTAACAGTGTCTATTTTACCATCATCATATACATAAACTCTTGCAGGTTGTCTATATCCCCAATCGTTTTGATACCACATAGGTGTCCAATAATTCCAACCAAAACCAGGTGCTCCCCACATATCCCATCTATTCCAACCCCATCCACCATAAAACCATGGGTCTGTTACTATCACATTAGGACGAGAATTATTAGGTCTTGGTCTATTAAAATCTCTCGGACCATCGTTTCTCCATAAACTTATGTCACTTCTTTGTCCCATAGTTGATGGCATTGACCTTTGTGATTGTGGAGGATTACTTCTCCAACTACTAACTTGTGAAAATGCAAGTGTCGGTATGAATACAAATAGAAATAATAAATTTTTCATGTTTTAATTATTTAGTTACATATAAATATAAAAAAAGGGAGTTTAAACTCCCAAATTTTATATACTGAAATAGTATTTTCTTTTAATTATTCAGTAAAAATTCCCTTTTTAATCATTCTATCCAAGATTCTAGCACATGCAATATCTAAAGCTTTTTTGGTTGCAATTGATATTGTTGATTGATTAAACTTCACCTCATCAACAGTTGCATCTGATAAAAATGTCAATTCTCTCGTTGTTGTTGCTTCACCTAATCCGGATGCACCAAATACAACACCGGTTTCTGCATCGGTAAATCTAACTTGTAAACCAATACGAGTTACCATCATATTTTTTACACCATCCTTAAGATTTACAGTTTCATCCTCAGATACTGAGTAATCGTAACATTCAATGGTTACAAAATACTTTGCCAAGTTAATTTTACCAAAACCATCCAATTTATTTTCAGATATTCCCGCTTGTGATGCTTGGAATTGTTTAACCATTCGATTTTTTATTTCCGTTTTATCTTCGGTAAATTTGAAACGGTTAAGATTTTCCAAATATTCCATTGAAATATTAGCAACACCCAGACCAACTCGTTTTTCTTTTAACTCAGGATACATCTCATACATTTCATCTGAAATACCTGCCTTTAAAATTTGAATTGGGATTTGTGGTCCTTCATAATCTAAAAATCGAGAAATGTCAATTGATGTTTCAAATGTTGCTTTATATTGTTCTGTTTGGGTTTTACCAACAGTTTGTCCAAATAAGGTTATACTAACAAGTATAAAACCTAAAAGTAAAAATATTTTTTTCATATGTTTTTTATTTATAAATATTAAAAAAGGGAGTTTAAACTCCCTTTTATTTAACCTTCAAGATCTTCCGTTTCTTCTTTTTTGTTGTGTTTATTATTTATCCATTTATCTACCGATGCAATACCAAATGCACCGAGTGTGATTACTAAGAAACCATCAAAAATAAATTCATTGATAAGTAATTCTTTACCCAACCAACCTGTTACAAGGTCAACAACTAAAGAAATAACCATCATTATAAATGATGCGAAACCTACTACTGATTTTTCATTAATTGTGTTGTTATCATTAAATAATTCTTTTAAAAATCCCATAATTAAGTGTTTTAGTGTTTGTTTATTATTTATTATCCTTCCATATGGTCATCTGGATCAGAATCTTGTATTTTACCACATTTTAAACATTCGAGAACACCATCACCATCTAGGTCACCCCAAACGTGTTCACATTGTCTGTGAGCAAAGTACTCGTCAATTTTACCGTCACCATCGAAATCCAATCCATCCATTACACCATCCCCATCTTCATCGATTTCAACACCTACTTTAGTTTCAGATTTGAAAGGAGAATCAACCTTTTGTGGATTATTTGGTTCTGATACTACGGATACAACTTGTGGTTGTGATTGTACATTTGAAATTGCAGTAGTAAATGCTTCAGGAATTAGTGGGGTATTATTTGGTGGTGTTACTGGCATATCAGCAGTATTGCTTAAAGATGTGCCATCTTCCTCATCCATTTTCTGAACTAACATTTTATCCTTATCGGTGTCACTAAACCAATAGTCAATTATTTTACCATAAGAACCAATAAAGGCACCTAACAATAAAAGTAGAAGTTCTTTCCACTCACCACTAATTTCAGTTTGACTTACGATAGATCCAAAGATACCCATAATGATTACCATAAATCCACCTAATACAATAGCGGTGATGAACCATCTTCGCTTCATCATACTACCTAATAATTCTTTAAATCCACCACTGGTTGGTTTTTCTTCTTTTAATTCTGACATTTCTTTAGTTTTACAATCTTTTTTTATTTTATTACACTCAGTTACCATTTAGGTGCTTCTTGTTTAAACTCATCACCTTCTTTTTTCTTTGCGGGTGCTGGTTTTTCTTTTTCCACAACTTTTTCTCTTTCAATGATTTTAGTTGTTCCACCTGCTGCCGCTGATTGTTGTTGTTCATTAGAGTTGGTAATGTTAATTACTGGTGCTGCTTGTTGTACAGGTGCAGGTGCTGGTTCATCACCACCTCCTGTTATTTGAGTTACTCCCCAAGTTCCTAATCCCATTATCGCAGTGGTTGCCACACCAATAATAGTCTTTTTTAAACCAGATAAAGTACCGTCGTTTTTTTCTTCTAATTCTTCTGACATTGTTTTATTTTTTTAGTTTATAGTTTATTAAAATCTGTTATTCCTAATTCATTACCTTTAGAATCATATAATCCAATTCTATATGCGGATGATGGTAAAGCCGATGTATATACTTTTAAAATATTATCACCAGATTTAACTGACATCGACTCCTTAGAAACCACTTTATTAGAAATATCAAATATCTTTATTGTTACTTTTTGAGAAACATCAATTTTTACATTCATTAAAACTTCTGTTGTTACAAACGCAGTTTCTAGTTTGATACCAACATTGTTCTTTATTTGTAATTCAGACTTAACTTCGTTAATTGGAAGTTCATTAAAGTCATCTCTATTACACCCCACTAATATTGTGACAAATAAAAATAAAATTAGTATTTTCTTCATTTTAGTTTATAATTAGTTTTGTTTTACTTATTTCTGTTCTATTCTCCGAAGAAAGTATCAAATATAAATACTTCGTAATTATAGTTTTAGTATATACTTTCTTTAAATTTTTACCTACCTTACCGTTAAATTTTTCTCTACTTATAACTTGACCCGTTTCAACATCCATATATGTTAGAATATATATACCATCGGTAGGTAAGTCAAATTGAATGGTTTGTCCATCTACTACCACACTTTCTTTCATATCAAATATACTTTTAGTGGTTGGTACGGGTGTAATAGGTTCAATAATCTCCTGAACACAAGAAGATAAGGTTAAAATAATTGATAATATTAATAATATTTTTTTCATATCTTAAAACTGAAAGTTTGTTCCAATCATAAACATTATTGGGTTTGCTTTTTTATAACCAACTGATTGACTTGATTTATCAAAAGTTGTGTTATATCTAATATTACTATTCAGCACAAATCTTTTAGTGACTTTCCAATCAATAGATGTTCCATAATACAAATCCAAATTGAACTTATTAAAATATGATATATCCGTTTCACCATCTTTGAAAGTTTTATATATGTCACTCATAGCAAATATTTGTGGTGATATATCTACTCTCTTTGTTTTCAAAGTATAGGTATACATTACCATACCTCTATATGTAAATTCACTTGAAGCCGGCATTTGCGGATATATTAAATCTACAAAATCACCATTTTCATTTACCGTATATTTTCCTTCCCACTCACCTTGATAGGTATCCCAAAATGTTTTTGATGCTGTTAAACTATATCCAAATGTTCCCCATTTTTGAGTTCGAAATACATCTACAAATGAGAGTGTAATATCTTTTTGGAAATCAAAATCGGTTGAATAAAATGTTTGTATTGTAGTTGTTCTCTTTTCGGTATTTCTACTTAAACCATACCCCACACCATAATACTTCCATATAGGATTTATTGATGCAGCGAATGAATGTCCCCACTGCCCATTCATAGATGATTTATGATACCCTAAATTAAGAGTAGTAGATACCTGTCTACCAATTATACCAACTGAAAGATTTGATGATGAAAGAACATCCTTTGAAAAATTAACATAGGATTGTAATATACCCACATCGTTCCAATCATCACTTTCTCCAAATAGTTCTTTTGGTGATAGTTGTAATGTATCGGGTGTTTGTGCGTTTGCAACAAACCCAATTAAAACTAACGATATGATTAATAATAGTTTTTTCACTTACTTTACAGGTTTAATAGTTTATTTCTCATCTCTTTGTAAAAAACACCATTAATACTATACGAAGTAAGATAATCTTTTCGTTTATCAGATGTTAGTGTGTTATCAAGTAACCATTTTTCAGTTTCAATATCATCTATTAGATATGCCACTTCCATATAATCTTCTTCTTGCACAAGTTGAAAATTATTAGACCAGCTACGAGGAAGGAAATACCAACACTTAACATTTACAATTTTATATTTCCCACTTTTAATGATAAAATTCTTCATTTCATCATATTCAAAATTAAATTCCATAATTTTTAGTTTAATTTAATCTTTAATTGTTTTCCGTCTTTATTAACTGCATCGGTTGTTGATACTGATGTTAATCCTAATATATCTGTTATATCACCTATTGGTGTAAACACAACTTTATATTCTGTATTCTTATCTAATACCCCATTTCCACTTGTAATAAGGGAACCTATACTTATAAAACTACCTCGATTAGTTCCATAGTTCATGGGATTACCAATAGTTACAAAATCCACTTTTTCAAATTTTAATTTGGTGTTATCATAATTTAATTGGAATTGTGTTCCTACAACTTCTTGTTGTAAAGGATCTACCGATATTGTTACTATCACTTTATCGTTACTAATCTCACCCATAATAGATGCATTAATTTCTGTTGATGTTGAATTAGTCATTAAACTCATAGACCTAATACCGTTACCACTAACTCCACTTACCGATTGTTGTGCCGAATGTGAAAGGTTTACATCACCTTTCCAACTTACATTAAGGTTAAAATTATTGAGTAAGGTTGAATTACTTAAATTAAGTGGACTGTATTGATTTCTAGTAACGTTTGTTTGTGTGTACCAATTTGTTTTGGTAATTGCATCGTATTCCGATTTGGTATATAATTTTATATAATCGGCTAAGTTAGTTGAACCCGCACCGATAGTTTCAACACCGGTTAAATGTTGTAGGAGTTTATAGGTATCCAATTCATTAAACATACCATTACCATCCACATCAGCGTTCATAAACTGAATACCATTTCCAAACTCCAATCCACTTTCGTTTCCAAATAACCCTCCATTTGATACTTCCTTAAATGCTAAAAACACATCCGATACCGTTACAATACTATTATAAAGTGAACTCATATTATTTGTTGTAGATAATTGAATACCATGTGGTTTAAAAGACTGAATTGGAGAAAATGAAAACTCTGCGGCAATTCCATAAAACCATCCAGCATTTCTAATGTTAGATTGAAATGATGAACCAGAGAAGTTTAATTGAGTGGGAGTATAAATCCAATAATTTGCCCAATAGATATCTTCACTATCAAATGTTACATTCCCATCCCATAAATCAAATAGTTTTAGTGATGTTACATTATTTGGTGATATACCACTTCCATTAAATTCTCTTTTATCAATACCAACTCTGTATCTTTGATTGGATGCTTCATATTCATATATCACACACCACTCTGCTTGACCAGGAGATGTTGTTGAGCGAATACCTCCTGTATTTATTTTGACCGTATCTAAATCACTTGTCATATCAACTCTACCCAATCCATTTAGAGTTC
>Ga0078894_10000562_pt1 | contig 26110 bp, 21 predicted proteins | sample LauGreSu1BDMLBSD_2_FD_67506 | JGI IMG/M metagenome (GOLD analysis project Ga0078894, IMG submission 67506) | Freshwater lake microbial communities from Lake Michigan, USA - Su13.BD.MLB.SD (version 4) (version 4) | ecosystem: Environmental > Aquatic > Freshwater > Lake | place: Lake Michigan... | reverse complement strand
TTCTTTTTAATGCTACCCTACCGAAGAGAACAAGAGTTAATGGAACAATTGCCCAATTACGCCCTGTTGCTAACAGAAAAGACCTTAGTAAGACCGGCCCCCATGCGTACGCCCCACCGCATCTTGATCGCTGGCAAAAGAAAAAAGGTAATAGATCAGAAGCTTGCTCCTCTCTTAACAGTCCAAGAACTAATTATTGCCACTGAGACAGGCGCATATAGCAACCCCTTTTGTGAACTGCTTTGCGATTACTATCTCTCCTGCTGATCGTTTGATAATCCTCCGTATTCCCGCATATAGCTGTACAGCGGAGAAATGTCCCCATTATTTGTTAGGGTAGCTTTTTCAATAACTGGAGAGCCCCCCTTAAAGAGATCCTCTAAAATAAACTTGATCAGTTGCTCCCCAAAATAGCGACTGGCATCTCTCGGTAACTCATTGGGTAGATTGCCCACGGCCATTACATCTATCGAACCGGGGAGGTAAGGGGCCGTTTTTTGAAGCGTGATCTTATCGACCCCATACACCGGGTCCTCTATACTCTGATCACCAAGATTAATAGGTACCGAACCATTGACATCATCAGAGATATCAGAAATAGTCACGATGCGAAAACGCGTATCCGCCACCTCCTCTTTTTCGAACAGTCTAGCCATACCCTGCTCCCAGTAAATTCCATTCATTAGAATATCGGTCTGAAAAGTATAGGGCTTAAAGAGGGTTTGATAGCGATCGTGGTGAGCGTGAAATTCCTCACGATCGTAGTGGCCGGTAGCTTTATTCTTGAAGAGATCGGCCCCTTTTAGATGGGTATAAACCGGATAGCTATACTCCCTTTTCAGATAATCGGCAGGCTCCACTTCGTGCACCCCAAGCAAGTTCATGACCTCTAAAATACCATGGGCTACCCGCCCCGATCCGGTAACAACAATTTTGATGGGAGGCAATTTTAACCCAAAGTAAGTATGGATTAACTCTCTGAAGCTGCGCTGCTTATAAACTCTATTTAAAGTAAAGAATCCTGTTCTTTTCCCATAGGCCATGATGCCATTATGAGCCCCGACCACCCCGGCAAAAAAACCAAAGCCAATAATGCGCTGCCCATCTTCATGCTCCAGACACTCGTAGTCGATCAGCCGGATCCGTTTTGAAAGAATAGCCCTGAATAGGGACTGGTTGTAGGGCTGCAATTTTTTGGTATGGGAGAAAAATAAGTAGGTCTTTTGGTCGATCAATTGCTCTATAGGCACTTCTTTGATCCCAAAAATATAGTTGCAGGCAGAAAGATCCTCTTGTAGGGTGACCCCCGCCGATAGGTACTCCTTATCCGAAAAGCATCGGGTCGGAGAAGGCTGCACCGTTATCTGAACATCCTGGAATGACTTTTGAAGCCACTTACACTGCGCCGGGGTTAAAGCCACCCGACTATCGGGAGGATTTTTACCCTCTCGAAGCAACCCGATCCTGATCATAGGCATACCTTTGCAATCCAGTGCAAAATTAACCCGATTTGACCGGTTTCAGGTATGAACTATTTTGAACTATTTGAGATCCCCATTCAACTGCAAGTAGACCAGCAGGCTCTAAAAAGCAAGTTTATGCAGCTGAGCCGCCAGCATCATCCTGACTTCTTTACCCACGATACCCCCGAGGCGCAAGAGGAGGCACTACAAAAAAGCGCCCTGCTTAACAAAGCCTGGAAGGTCTTTCAGCAACCCGAGGAGTTAATCGCCTATGTATTGGAACTAAAAGGACTTCTCGCCGAAAATGAAAAATACCAGTTGGATGCTGATTTTTTAATGGAGATGATGGAGATCAATGAGGCGATCACCGAACTGGATGAAGGGCAACTACCCACCATAAAAAGAAGAATTGATCAACTGCAAGAGGAGATCTATACTCCAGTGCAGGATATCATAACAAGGTACCAAGACGGGCACACTTCGGCAGCCGACCTCTTGAAAGTAAAAGAATATTATTTTCAGAAAAAATACCTGGATCGCATCAGAACGAGCCTTATATCCCTGTAGAAATACCCTTGCATCCCTGCAGAGATAGTTTCATGCAGGCCTGGACATTCGATCACATCGGGCCCCATTTGCTTGGGCTTTTTGGCTGATTTACGTACATTTGCTCCCCTCCCGCCCGGGTGGCGAAACTGGTAGACGCAGCAGACTCAAAATCTGCCGCCCGCAAGGGTGTATCGGTTCGATTCCGATCTCGGGCACATAGCCCCCAACACGAAGTGTTGAGGGCTTTTTTAATTGCATGCGTGGCGAGCTTGCTTGCCTAAGCAGACAAGTAAAAAGCCCGTCACGGCGACGCCGTGTGGGGCTTTGGGTAAGACCGCCACAAAATAATTAGTGATACGCTTGCAATTGTTAGATAAAAAATTCTTCAGCTTTAGTTTTTATTTGTCGGAAAAATCATGACTGCTCGATAGGCAATGATTAAAGATTCCTAACAACTGAAATAAAGATCACTTTATTTGTGCCTACCTCCATGCACCACCACTTAAATTCATACCACCGATAAGTGCTACCCACTGGCACTTGGACATTAGTGGTAATTATCTCAGCATTTGAAGTAGTCCAATAAACATTACCATCACCATAATCAACATTGACAGAGACTCCTGAAGCTATTGCTGTATTAATTGCTGTTCTATATTGATTAACTGAGGGGGCCGAGGTCTGGAAGCTAATGGTTTGCTGTGAAGAGGATGTGTTCTTAATTTTTGGAACATAAAAAGAACTACCATTACCAGCCAAGTTAGCTTGAAGGCCATCAATTTCTGGCACACGCGTTAAATTATTCGTTGTTGCATGCGATGATAGATCAAATCCATTAGCTTCAGCAGTCGTTTTTGGAATTGCATATGATGCCGTAATTGCTTCACCTATGTTCAATACGGTCCCGCTTCCTACGACTGCTGTACCAGTTGCCGCCCCCAAAGTTGAGGGTATTGCAAAACTAGCTGTAGCAGGTGAAGAAGCAGTGGGAGTTCCACTCACATTGTATACTAGTTCACCTGTGCCATAATTGAGTGTGCCACCTTGCAGGGAGGCACTTAAACCAGCTACACCAGTAGAATTTATAGTACTACCGTTTGCATAACTACCGCCATTCCCGCCTGAATAAGGTATTTTCAGAACTCCGGTATAAGGTGTATTAATCGTATAGGTGGTAGGTTCAAGTTTAGCATTAGCATAATCCAATGAAGTTATTGAACCTGCAGTAGAGGTAACATTGGCCAACTGCTTCCACTCAGTTCCGGTATAATAGTAAAAGCCACTAACCTGATCTGTTTGGTATACAAATAATCCTGTTGCAGGGCTGGAAATTGATGTTCGTTCAGATGCGGTCATTCTAGGAATCAGTAAACCCTTGTTAGTGCTGGTCAAATCCAGTACAGCATTAGAAGCGGGACTATTCGTGCCAATACCTACACTCCCATCATCACGCACCATAATTAAGGGAGTAGCAGAAGAAGAGTTAAGAACGCGCAGCGATGTAGTGGAAGAGGTAGTTCCAGATCCCTTAATCTCAAATTTGGCTGTAGGAGTTGCGGTTCCGATGCCGACTTGAGCCTCCAACAGTGAGGCAGACACCAGCAAAAGCAAAAGAGTAATGACTTTCGTTTGAAAAGTACTCCCGTGCATAATTAGTTGAAATTCGTAAATGCAAACGCTTATTGTATGATAACCGAAATCGCCTCAGCACCTGCATTAAGATAGTAAACCCCGGCTGGCAGACCCGCAACACTCATCGTTTGGAGGCCGGCGTTAAGACGCTGGCTCAGCACCTGGCGACCCGAGGCATCAAAGAGCCGCACTGCCATAGCTTCTTTTAGCAGCACATTGAGTTTACCTTCTCGTACAGGATTGGGGAATACCTTAAGTACAATATCACTAGCACCCATTACGACCGATACAACCTTACTATAACTGTACAATCCATCTTGATCGCGCTGGATCAGACGGTAATAATTAAACCCGCTTACAGGTGTGTGATGAATAAAAGCGTAGTCTCTTCTACTATTGGCATTACCGGCTGCCCTTACTGTGCCTAAGGTCTTCCAATCGTTGCTACCAGCACTATGCTGCACCACAAAATCGCTTGTGTTTTGCTCTGTGGCCGTACTCCAGTTCAATACAGATACGCTCTCTTTCTTATTGGCCGTAAAGCTCAGCCAGGTAACCGGAAGAGGGCCATTTGCCGCCGATAGCGTGAGCTCATTTAAACCCACGGCACTAAAAGTATTGCTGGTCTCAAAAAAATTAGCCGTGGAAGAAACCGTACCCGCTATAGGCGATTGCCATGCCGCCCCGTTATGGTAATGCAGTGCCAGACCGGTCGTATTGGTGACAGACCCAGCCACGCTGCTATAGTCAAATCGAATATGCCCTGTAAAGGCAGCCGTCGTGTTCGAGAATTTATATACCTTGGGAATGTAAGGTTGGGTAATGGGGGTATTGGCAACAGTACTGGAAATGGTCAACGCTGTATTGCTCAAGGTGAGATCAGCCGTTGGCATCAGGGTTAAACCATCGATGGAGACCGTTTCACCCGACTTGATAAAAAAGGTCTCCGAAGCCATTACGGTAAACTGGGCTTTCGCTGCTAAAGCTGCAAAAGAAAGAGCCATAGAGAGTATAATTTTTCTCATACGTTTTCGCAGGGGTGTAAGAAGGTTTACTATTATTTAGATAAAGTGACCCCAGCAAGCTCTTGTAGCTGCTGTTGCAGTGATTCTATCATCTGCTGTTGTTGCTGAATGGCCTTGATCAATACCGGGGTCAGCTTGGCATAGTTTACGCGTTGGATCATCGGCTGACCAAGTTGATCTACTTGGTCCTTTTGTCCGCTCACCAAATAAGGCATTACCTGCTGAATCTCGTGAGCCATAAAACCATACTCACGCTCCCCTGTTTCTTTCCAGGCAAAATCATAGGCCGAAATAGCATTGACCACCGACAACGCATCAAAATCCTTTTTGTCTTCTTTCAATCGGTAATCAGAAGCTGTACCATTGACTAATCGGAAAAATTCCTCTGAATTCAGCGCATAGTACAACATCTCTTCTTCTTGCTGGCGGATCAGGTCGGCTTTAAGTTCCGTTAGGGCTGGCGTAGACCAGGGCTGCTTAGAGGAAGCAAGCTCCTCTGAATAGTTGAAGTCAAACATGATTAAGTATTAGAAAAATTACTGCGGAAAAGTACTGATAAATTAGGTAAAATACCTAACTATTTAACAATACAAACAAGTAAAATAGATATTTTTACTTAGCCCTGCTCAGCATTCTGGAAAGGGTTTCCTCGCGGATACCCAGAAATGAGGCGATGTATTTTTTAGGGATCATTGGCGCCTTCTCAGCATATACATCAAGATAATACCGACAGCGCGCTGCAGCAGAGGGAATACGAGCTATAAAAGAACGAATCTCTGCATCTTGATAATAGACTGTCAATAGTCTTCGGAGCAGAATATTCATCTCATGAACAAGCTGTAACAATTCCTCCAACTTATCAGCACTCAGCTCAACCAAAACAGCCTCTCTAATAACCTGAATATATTCAATGGATGGAGTACGTTCATGCATGCTATAAATAGAGGTAACAATTTCATTGGCACAGGATATCCAGGTGGTTACCTCCTTTTCTCCCTGACGAATAAAAGCGCGTATTACTCCCTGGTAAATAAAATGATAAGTAGTACAGACCTCTCCGGGGCGAAGCAAATATTCCCCCCTTCTAAAAGCCTTGATCACACAGTGCTCCCTCAAAAAGTCCTGTGCCTGTACCGGTACGGGGTAAAACAAGGAGACGACTTTGATCAGTTCAGATACTTGTGCCGACATAGGGCTTGGAAAATAATATAATTGACTTAAAAACTGCCAATAATTGATTTATGTCAAGAATCGATCCTCCCATCCAGGAATTGAAAGCAGGCATTGTCTACGATGACCAAAGATTCGATAACGGGCTTTGGCTACTATCCTGTAGCCCATATCTCTAAGAGGTCGTGGAATCAGTATAAAGCAATATAAGAAGGCCCATCCGCCCGGTAATTCTTTCAGAATCCGTAGCACGGCTGTAGAGGCAATGGATAGTTGCCCGTTATGAACCAAAAGCACTGTTTCAAATAAAGGTGTCGCCACCCCATACTTCCGAATTATTTGTTGACCAGCGGCAGATTGTAGCGATGCAAACCGAAAATGGCCCGCCTTATCCCTTTTTAGAACAAATTGAACCGCCCAGCTACAAAGATTACAATCCCCGTCAAAAAGAATAATAAGATGGGTTGGCGGATTCATGATGGGGTGGTAAAACAAGCGCAAGTTAATGCGTCAACCTGTAATCGACTACCAAGTATACGCGCCCTACTTTTTGATCATACCCATAATGACAGGGCTCATTGTCTTACTGACCAAGCCCGTAGTAGTTTGCAGAAAAAAGTGAAAAAGAGCATCTTGATCGCCATCATCGGCTGTATAGTGCTGCCTGCTTTAGGGCAACAAAAAAAAGAGCAAAGCGGCATAGAAGTAAGACCGGTAACCCTTGAATTTTCGGTGGCTCCGGGAACGAGTGCCACACAAAAAGTATATGTAACGAACGCGCTCACTACCAAAACCCAATTTACGGCCTACCTAAATGACTGGAGACGAGATACGATCGGCAGTCATGTTTTTTCATCGCCCGGGCAAGATCCTCGCACCTGCGCTTCTTCCGTAACGATCGATAAGACCTTTTTTGAACTGGAGCCCGGACAACGGCAAGAGATCACAGTTACCCTCCAAGAACCAATAGACAGCCAACAGACCCCTCAAATGAAGTGGTGCATGTTCTTTATTGAGACCGTAAAAGAAAAACAACTCGGCACGACTACCGGCTTCAAGACGACTATCGCCAACCGCTACCGTGTGGGTGTTCACATCTATCAAACACCGCCAGGTGTCACTGAAAAAGAAGTTCGGTTGCTCTCGTTATTGGAAATGGAAGATACCATAAAACGATATCGTCTAATTTGCCAAAATACCGGAGGTGCACAACTACAATGCTCCAGCTATATAGAGCTGTTCTCTCTACAAGATGGCAGTAAAATCAAATTGCCAAGCCAGGAATTTCCTCTTTTTCCCGAGCAGATTCGATACATCGATTTTGTATTGCCTGAAAAACTGACCAAAGGAAAATACACGCTTACCGGCATTATTGACGCAGGAGAAGAAGTGGCACTCGAAGCAGGACAACTCACCATAGAAGTAGACTGAGTCTTAGTGCTTCAGAAACCGTATCGGCCTTTTTTTCTCTCGAAGCAAAAAAATCACTTCCGCTTCTAGACGACTACGAAGATCAACCCGATAAAAAGGGGTTACAGGCTTTATCGTCCCACTAAAAGCTTCCTGATTCAGGGTAACCGTATAGAGTCCTGCAGGAAGATTGATAAAGTAACTTCCTTGTTCATCAGTTAGAGTAGAATACTCCGTGCCGCTGCTATCGATAGCCTTGACCAAAATATGCTCTGGAGATACCAGCTGTGTAGAGTGGTCATCCAATTCGATACGCACCTTTCCCGACACCACACAGCTCTTCGAAAATGGAATCATAATCTCCTTATTGGAATGAAAAACAAATGTTAGCGCTGAATCAGGGGGCGGCAACAGCCCACGGTGTGCGGATGGATTCATCACGGTTAACCTATAGAAGCCCGTATCAATATTTCGCCAATGAAAAGCGCCTTCAATTCCTGTCACAAAATCTTCTTTATTGACCCTGACTTTGACCCCAGGGAGAAGCCGATCGCCACTGTCAAAGTTTTTATTACTATTGGCATCTTCGTAGGCCACTACATCTAAACGATGATAGCGTCTTTTGAAGAGGATCGGAACACGTAAGGACTTTTTTATCGATAGACTAAAAAAAGGAATATTGACACCCAGCATAGCGGGAGCCATGGAACGAGAGAAAGGAAAGGTTCCAGAAAAAGCCAGCTCCCAACCCCTTGACGGCTGACGCCAAGAAGCATTCAGGCTAGCAGAAGACGTAATCTTGCTATCAAATCTGGTTTTAGATACACTATAGCGAAGATTGACCCCTACTTGTTTCCAAAGCCGAAAGCTGACGAAGGGGCCGATCAACAGGGTTTGATTCATACGTAGTAAAACCTTTATCGTGCTATCCTTTAATACGGGCTGTTGCAAAAAAAAAGCCCTGACCCCACTACCCTTTCGCTGATAACTAAAAGAAGTATTATGTATAAACACCGGACGATCGATCTGCGCATTATCGGCATAACCCATCAACGACTTGATATTGAAACGGCCTCCCGCCTTGGTCGTAAACGAAAAAAAGACTTCGCCAAACTGGTAGCGAGGAAGCTGGGCAGCAGCAACGCCGGTTTGTTCAAGCAATCCGGTACTGAACGAAAGATCTAACTGATCGTTGCGATATCCAGTTCGCATTCCGATTTTTTTGATATTAAAACGAAACGCATCGGTGTAGTACACCGTGTCTGTCAAAATAGTATTGACAATAAAGTTATTGGTATAAAACAGGTCTACATATGTTTGCTTTATAAGCCAACGAACCTGATGTTGGTGATTTGTTAACCCTTTATCAATACCGGGGAAAAATGTTGGAAAGTGCTGCCAGGTGCTGATCCATTCAAAACGTTTTCCGTTTCGAAGAAAGCGATACCCTCCTCCGAGACCCGGCTTGCCGTTGGTGGACACCGGAATCCGTAAAAACTGTTCCCACCCAAGACCCGCCGAAAGAGTGAGTCGCATTTTTTGATTGATGACCCATTCATTTTCATGAAAAAACAGATACTCATTCAACCCTTTTTTGACATCGAAATTTGCCGCTACCTTGTAGTGGAACCTCTTTGCAGATTTTTGTTCTTGCCACCAGACACTAAAAAAATTATTGGAAAATGTCCCCGGTAAGCTGCGCAAGATCATTTGAGCCCCGAGCTCGGTCGAGGAAGAAACCTTAGTCACCACTTTAATACCCCTGCCGTACGAAAAAAAATGCTGCGAAGCACTTAGTTGACCGAAAGAAATATTTAACCCTTTTCGATATGCCTGCAAAAAAAACACATTCCGCTCGAGTGTATTGGCAAACCCATATTGCTTAGATCGAAAAGAAAAATCCACACTCCCTTGGGGAATGCTCCAAGATCCTTTGACTGCTCCAAAGTAAGTAAGTTGCTTATCAGTCAACATGATACCCGTCTCCAACTCAGCTGGAAAATCTGCGTAGGGAGTGGCATGCGCCTTGTAATTTTCTCGCAAAGAAGATACAGTTATGGGGAGGCTATAGACCGTACCTGTCTCATCAGATACCCGAGCCAATAGTCGTTGACTTCCCTTACTAGCTACTCGCGGTATAGTAACGGGGATATTACATAAAGAATCAATGCCAGGCCCTAAACGAACTTTGTAAACCAATGGGGCAGCGAGTAAAGAAGACGTGATTGCTATTCGGTAATGCTCAGTGGTGGTCCCCTTGTTCTTGATTAAAATAGGTACAAAAACCTTCTGTTCCCCCTCCCCTACGTCGATGGCATTTTGTGGAGTGGAAACTGCAAATTGCCTGATAGCACTAGCGCGGATAAGAAAAAAAGTATCGATAGAGATATTCATTGAGGCGCTAATAGAGCTTGTAAGTGATCTATCCATCGAGTCAGTATCCGAGCCAGCACCGCTGAATTGCATATGCAAAATAACACGCGTAAAGTCGGCCGAGGCTCCTACTTGCCTCATTAAAGCGATTGGAAAATAAGAGACACTATCGGAAGAAGCCGGACTATCCCGAAACGGAGTCCCTACCAACTTCCAGCCAGCCGGTGGCTGTATCGAGAGAGAAACTGCACGACCGGGACAACGTACCCCTATCAAATTATAGATGAAATAAGAGTCCTCTGTCGCGGTTAGCGAATCACTAAAAAAAAACGAAGGGCGTGATTGTCCAATCAGAGATTGAAAAGATACAAACCACAAAGAAAGAAGAATAATTCCTTGTCGAATTCGGGACATGTGTCAAAAGAAAAGAGTTTCAAAAAAGAGGTTGCCCCCTCTTCAGAGAGCAACCTCAATACCCATTTCAACCAGTAACGATTAAAGTTGTGTAGCTGTCAGTATAACACTTAACAGATAATCACCTCCTGTATAGCTCCAGCCTGGCATAGCTCTCATTTTAAGAGAGAAAGGCTTGGCGGGTCCGGAGGTGCCTCCCGTGATCAGTGGAGCCGCGGTGGTGCTGAGCGAATTCCAAACAGAGGGAGTGGCATTAACCCCACCTGTTCCGTTTGTCGCCAAATTGTACTGCAATACACCACAAGGCATCACATTGTTGCCAGTACCAGGACCAACGTAGGCGAAATTTGCAGTGGCAGAGCGAATGGCCACATTAAAATTTCTGTTGGAAAACACAAGGAATGGACTAGTTTGGTTTCCAAAGATGTCTTCCAAAATTTGTCCCGTTGGGCTTAGATAGTCGCCGGCATCATCAAAGTCGGCTTCCAAGAAATCAATTTGTGGGACCATGAAAATGACATTTTGGAGATCGAGCTTTGCAAGAATAACTGAGGCATCTGAGGCGGGTTGCGCGCTGGCTACTGCTATGCTCATAGCCGCCATACAGGCAAATAAGAATCTTTTCATAAAGATTTGTTTTTAAAAAATGAATAATTGTTTAGTTCGGAACCGGTACCTGCAACGTTGTTAGATGCAAGATGAGGTCTAAAAAATACCTTAAAAATGACACAGATCAAACCTCTCCGGCCATTGTGCAGAAATAAAAAAAGGCTGATCAGCATCCCGTTGATGCCAATCAGCCTTTTCATAATGCAATTGATCTATCGACTGATGACCACCCTACCCGAGGCGATCACAACATTAGAAGCATTGACAAGTCGCACAAAATAAAGTCCCGCTTGTACTGCTCGCAGATCTACGTCTAACAATGGATAACCGGCCGTAGCCGCAGCTGGCCTTGAAAAAACGATCGCACCTTTAGTATCAAAAACTTGTAGTGTATAGGAAGTAGCCACCGGGCTGTAATACGATACTTTAAATTGACCGGTATTAGGGCTAGGGAAGATAAAAAGCCTTGTACTCACCGAATCACCAATAACTACTACTTCAGAGGTATTAGCACAGGGGAGACGCGGAGGATTATTCTGTACACGGAGCTTGTAATTTCCTGAGGGATGTTTCCACCCTATAGAATCAACGGTGGCACTTGTTTCGCCTGGTAAGACATTATTATTCAGATACCAGGTATAACTATATGAACCTACTGGCGTAACTGTTGCATTGATCGCTGTTTGAAGACCGGGCATCACTTTAGTAAAGGGGCTAGCCTGTAAAGTGGCTACAGGATTTGGCTCGATAGCGACAGCTATAGGCGCCGATACCGCAGAACACCCAAAACTGTTGGTAACCGTTACCGAGTAGTTACCACCTGCCCCAATCAGCACTGATTGGGAGGTAGCTCCATTACTCCAGCTCCATGAACTACCGGCAGAAGCCGCCAGCAAAACCCTGTCACCGTCACAAACACGCGTAGCGGTCAGCGGAGTAATAGTAGCAATAGGTAGCGGATAAACCGTTACAACGGTGGCAGCAGAAGTACTTACGCAAGTACCCGTGGTTACGGTGACAGTAAGGGTACTACTAGATGATATATTTATGGAAGGCCCTGTCTGCCCATTACTCCAGAGGTATGCATTACCACTATTAGCAGTAAGTGTTACAGCGCCACCCTGACAGAACGTAACGGGACCACTGGCACTAATAGAAGCAACAGGAACAGCGGTTAATGTTAAGGTAACACCCGTACGGCTGCTACTTTCGCAACCGGTCGCATTGTCCCTGGCCGCAGCAAAATAAGTGATGGTACCGATTGTACTTTGGGTGGGAGAATTTACAATGGATCCTCCTGTGACAGCCGTATACCAAACGATGGATTGTCCGGCAGGTACCGAGGCAGTCGCCGTAAGTGTTGGAAGGGTGGCTCCCGGACAAACTAATTGCTGCTGGTTGCCTCCACTAGTAGGGGCTGTCAATGAAGCACCCCCGACAAGGACGGCTAACTGTACAGCCATGGTCTGACAATTCCCATTGGTAGCATACACAGAAATATTACCGGACTGACTTCCTGCGGGAAAGCTAACCGAGATTTGATTGGTGCCCTGACCTCCTAAGATCGCTGCCCCCAGTGGAACCGCCCAAACATAGCCTGTTGCCCCTGTAATAGGCGCTATAGTATACGTAAAGGGGCCCACGCCACAGACCCGAGTCTCCCCTGCTATGGCGCCAGGAACACCCATATTACCCCCTCCGGTAGATGCATTAACTGAGATCGCTACCGCTCTTTCGCTTTCGGAATTGCTACTCGCACTTCGAGCACGAATGGTAAACCAGATGGTTTGTCCGGGAGTTAGCCCCGTAGCCGTGTAGCTGGTACCCGTTAAATTTCCTGCTAGTAATACATATTCGCCTGCCGTTTGATTCAAACGATAGATATCATATTGAGTGGCTCCATTCACAGCATTCCAGCTAAAATTGATCTCTCCTGCGGTACAACTAGTCCCATTACCTGAAAATCCAGTTACTGTGCCTAAAATTTTAAAGGCCGCATCGCTTTGATCGGACAACGCTCCACTGGTAACACGAACTCTGGCCAACGACGTATTGAGACCAGTAGGGACAGACCAAGAAAACCGGTTCGTATTGCTGGCAATACTATTGGAGATCAAATTCCAGGTAATTCCATTATCAAGGGAGTATTCAAGTGTTTGTGCGCCGGTTACTCCCACCTGATTCCAGGTGATCACCTCGGTTGTTCCAGGGGAAAAAGATTCATTACCATTGGGGTAGATCATCTCTACTTTAGGCTGATCGATGGTCCAGCTAAGGGCATACTGCTGATTGGCACCAGTGGCCACGCTGGTACCGGCTACTGTAATTTGGTAGGTTCCAGCAGGCGGATTATACAGCGTTACTTGTTCCACATTACTAACATTATCAACTCCGGTAGTGGCTGCTGCCGCAGGATTGTCCTTATCCAAGATCCAGGGCAAAAACGTAGAAGCACCACTGGTCACTGTCAGATCCAAGTTATTGACCAAGGCAGGGTTGGCATTGGGAGCGCCGGCAGGATCGTTCCAGTTCAACATCACATTGACACGAGCAGTATTGGCAGGAATCGTAATATTTATTTGATTGAGCGCTCCATTACCGATCGTACTAACTACATAACGATTACTCTCCAACAACTTAACCGCCTCTAATGCATCGATACGCCCATATCCAAATCGATAATCGGGACCGGCATTCCCCAGATCTTGTGCAGTATTCAGTACGGCACTCTTGATCAAGGCCGAGGGAGGCAGTGCATTACTGTTGAGTTGCTTGTAGCGTTCCACCAAGAGTACGACAGAACCACTCACCCCCGGGGTAGCCATCGAGGTGCCGGATATAGTGGCATAGCTCGAGGGACCCGTACTATAGGTAGAAAATACGTTGGTCCCCATTGCGCTGATATCGGGTTTCACCCTGCCATCTTGTGCAGGACCAAAACTACTGGAGGACGATATTGCATCGGTGGAAGTGACGTTAGCTACCAATATATTGTTCTTAGCCGTCTTACCGCTTCCCGTAATCGTATACCATCCCCCGGAACAAGAGGATTGTGAATTTCCCGAAGAGTGAACATGCAAATGAAAAGGAAAATTATTTAGGTTGATATCAGTGGAGCGGCTGGTGGCAGAGTACGCAATGCTGGCACCATTGATCCCACAGGTGGCACTACCACCATAAGAGTGACTGCTAACAATAAGATTGTAGGCGGGAATAGCGGCTGCCACCTCTGCCGAAATACTACCGTTAAAATCGTATGAGTACAAACTGGCATTCGGTGCCATTCCTCTGGCAATGGGATTCACAAGGCCTCTACCGAGTATCGTACCGGAGCAGTGGGTAGAGTGATCGCTCAGGGCCACATTCTCGACCTGTGTAACACGACCAACTGGTAAAAAATCGAGGTGCTGACCAATGGCCCCACCATCCCAGATGCCTACATTGATCCCATCGCCTTTTAAGTTGCGAGGCCCGTCACTGATCGGGCTAACACGATGCAGTGAACGACCGGGCAAATTCTCATTTTGGTTCGGCTCATCAATAAATTCCGCCCATTGCACGAGCGGAAGCCTTACCAACGCTTTTAATTGATTTACCGGAACCCGCACCACAAAGCTCCTGAATGCACTGTCCTCTCTTATGATCTGCGCTCCGATGGCTTCTACTAAAGGCTGGATGATATCACTACTAGTTTTTTCAAAGGTGATGATCGTTACATCGGCCGTGCCTGGCGAAAGACGAGCATGGGCCGGCACTTTTGCCAATAAAAGGTCAGGTATTGTTTTTTGAAAATCCTGAAAATAAAAAACAGAACGAATGGAATAGCTGTTAAATCTGGCGATATCAAAACTGGTACTGATCTTGGCCGCATAAGCATAGCGTGGAAAATAATCCAGCAACGTAATCCCGGCTTGTGATAGTTGCTGACGAAGGGCCACATCTGGAATATCGTTGAATTGCAAGATAGCATACCAATTTGGCCCAAACTGCGTAGACCGAAATACATCGTCCGACAGACGCAGCTTGCTTACATTGACTACCGGCAAAAAACTACCGGAGCGCAATTGAACCTCGTAATTACGAGCGGGCTGGGCAAAAGAAAAAAATGAATAACAAAAAAGAAAAGAGCTTGCAAGCAAGCGAAGCCAATACGATTTCATCAGGGTAAATTTTGAAAAACGGAAATTAATTCAAAAAGAGTGGTAAACCGATCGGGGTTGAAAATATTTTAGCAAGTTGAGAGAAACCTTGAACAAAGCCAGGTATTATTACTTGCGTTTACCCATCAAAAAGTAGGGGTCCGGCCAGAACTGAATACGACCGTCTGGTTCTACCGAAGCAGGCCAATAAAGCGAAAAAACGGCAACCGGTTCGCTCAGGGGCCGGAAAATGGGCTTCTTATCATTAAAACATGATTGCAGATAGGCCGTATCGAGCCCCCCTCCTAGCAATCGACTGCCCAGCAACAGCGGCTCCTCGAGCCGAATACAACCATGGCTCAAAAATCGAGAGGGTCGAAGAAAGGCTCCTTTATTGTTGGTATCATGAAGATAAACGCCGTAAGGCGTCTCAATATCGAACTTTAGTACCCCTAATGCATTATCGCAACCTGTAGACTGCCTAATCGTGTAGGGGAAATAACCGGCATGAAATGATCGCCAATTTAAGCGATGATGATCCACTACTCTTCCTTGACCATCGACTAGCTGCATATTTCGATGATCGAGCCATCCTGGATTCTTTTTGATATTTGAAAGATATTCGCCAATGGCAATACTTGCTGGGACATACCAGTAAGGATAGAGGATCAGCCGGTGACAATAGCTGGCAAAACGAGGTGTAGGAGTAGACGACTTTCCAACAATGGCGCGCATAGAAATAGTCGATACCCCATCTTGATAATAATTCAATAGCGCCCCGGGAATATTGACCATCAAAAATCGATCGATCTCAAAATGAAAGAGCCATCGATACAAATGGAGAGAGGTCTCAAGTCGCTGCAGGGTGTCCTTCTTAGCTAAACTACGACTAGCGGCAGACCCGCTGCCCTGCTTCTCTAAAAAATAAGACCTGAGCAACGAATATTCTTTTTTCTTGGGCTCCAATGAAAAAAGCCAACGCCGCAGCTTTATTTCACCATCAATAGCCCTTACACCCGCCTCTATCAAACTATCATCTCGTAAACGGTAACGAGGACTTACGGCATCAAATCCCAGTTTAGTGTACCTGTCGGAACCTCGATAGAGATCAAAAGAGGTGGCAACGATAGCTTCAATATAACAAGAAGGTTCTGCCACGAGGCCTGGCGTGGCAGTGCGCTGCTCATGCAAGGTTGAAGAAATCCTATCATGATAGGGCTGTGCGATCAGACCAAGTCGGTAAAGGCTATCGATACAATGCACCAGCGTTGCACGAAATCGGATGGATTGTATGGAGGAGTCGTACCATATAGGCGATAGCCTTTCAAAAGAAAGAACACGCTGGGTTAGTTCAGCATAGGTTCCTGCTGGGCAAGAGGATTGAACGGGTTGTGAATAACCAGACTTGTCAAAACAGATCCCAAAAAGAAAGATCAATATCGAAGCGCGAAAAAAGAACATGACTACTAATTTTTAACTCCGAAAATTCGTTGGAGATAACTCATAAAATGATAGCCACTCCATCCAGCCACTCGTCCACGCTGAATGATAAAGTCGTTTTGCCCAGGATGCTCTACAAAATAATAAAACGAAAAGGGGGCCTGCGGCCGTGACCAGCCCAGCTGCTGACCAAAACGAAGGTCATTGAAAACGATCTTACCCTGATAATACTGCAACACATAATACCCCTTTGAAAATCGGATCAAGTGCTGTACGTCCTCTCGATCCTGCGCTGCCAGTAGCAGTGAATCCTGCTGCGGAAAATACTGAAGCCCCACATCCCTATCCGTATCAAAAACAGAACGGTATCCTACATAGAACCCCTGTTCTGTCTCCACTACGTAATACCAAAGAAATGAAGTAAAGGGAGCGGGTGTTGTAAAATAGCGGTGCGGACGTATCCCCTTTTCCTGGCAAGCGATTAGTAATTCTTTTTCGACCTTTTGTTTACTATAAAGGGCTGCCGCCAGATAAGCAAAGCAACATGCAAAGGAAATTATGACAGGACGAAAGCTCAATGTTGCTCTATCCCGTAACCGAAAAAATAAATTCACTGCTGCCACCAACAAGGGCAAGGTAATGAACGGATCGGCCACGAAAAGCAAATTACCTGATACACGATGATGGCTGAAAGGCTCCCACCAACCGGTACCATACACATTAAGGGCATCCAATAAAAGATGAATAGCCATTTGCATCCCAAAGAAAAATATCCAACGCTTATACGAAACGTTTTGCTGTCGCTGGGCCCAAGAGGCCATGCCAGCCAAAAACGGGGCCAGCAAAATCACAAACAAAAAAGAATGTGTAAAGCCCCGATGAGCTAATAGATCCTCAGCGGGATCGCACCAGAAGCCCGCTAAAAAATCAATATCGGGCAATGATTGAGCGGCAGCTCCCCAAAACAAGGCCTTTCTTCCTATCGTGCGTCCTGCCAACAGACCTCCCACGCAGGCCCCAAGGGCAATATGAGTAATTGAATCCATCTTTATATGATATCAACATCGACCACTACTTGTACCGAGCTAAAAGTACGTTGTCGATGCAAGTCGGCGATCTGGTCTCGTATGGCCTGCTTGCAATCTTGCAGGATCGAAGTGGTACGAGGTAATTTCAACAACAGCTCGGTTCGATATTGATTGCGCACTCTGGCCACTACTGCAGGAGCAGGACCCGTCAAATTGGATCCATACTGGGGGGCAAACGCTTGGGCGAAGACCTGTGCCGCCTTATTGCTCAGCGACGCTGATGCATGTCGAAAGCTGATCAGGATCAAGCGGCTGAAAGGGGGATAAAAGAACTCTTCTCGCTTAGCAATCTCTTCTTTAAAAAATGCGCGATAGTCGTGTGCGATAACAAATTGTAATACCGGATGCGCCGGTTGAGAGGTTTGTACGATCACCTCCCCGGTTTGCTTTTTACGTCCTGCCCTTCCGCTTACCTGTTCCATCAACTGAAACGCCCTCTCGTGCACCCTGAAATCGGTAAAATGCAATAATCCATCCGCATCCAGAATCCCGACCAGATCAACCCGATCTACATCTAGCCCCTTTACAACCATTTGTGTGCCGACCAATATATCGATCTGTCCTTGCTCGAACTTCCGCACCAATTGCTCGTGGGCCTGCTTACCGCGAATAGCATCTACATCCATCCGGGCAATCCTGGCCGAAGGAAATAATTTTAGTAATTCTTCTTCGATCAGTTCGGTTCCGAAATTTCGCTGTGAAAATGCACCCTGTCCGCAACTAGCACATCGGGTAGCTATTGGATAACTCGATCCACAATAATGACAAAGCAATTGACCTTTCTGTTTATGCATAGTCAATGAAACATCGCAATGTTGACAAGTAGGTATCCAACCGCATTGCTGACAAAGTTGGTAGGGCACATATCCACGGCGGTTTTGAAATAAGATGATCTGTCGACCGGCCTCTAGCACACGCTCCATCGCTTGGACCAGAGCGGGTGTTAGAAACCCGCCTACCCTTTTTTTGACAGGGACAGCCCGCGTATCGATCACACGAAGAGGAGGGAGCGTCACAGGAGCAAATCGCTCCAATAAGGTAACATGCCCGAATTTTCCTGTTAAGGCCTGGTGATAGGTCTCTATCGAGGGTGTTGCACTCCCTAATAGCACCTTGGCCTTGACCAAACTGGCTAAATAGATAGCAGCATCTCTTCCATGATAACGAGGCGATGGTTCTTGTTGTTTAAAAGAGGGATCATGCTCTTCGTCACAAATGATCAAGCCAAGCTGTTTAAATGGAAGAAAAACCGCCGATCGAGCCCCTAGCAAAACCTTTAACTGGCCCGAAGCCACTTTTTGCCAGAGCTCGGCTCTTTCTTGCTGCGAAAATTTTGAATGATACACCCCTACTTGGCCACCAAAGCAATGTTGCAGTCTGCGGACGATCTGAGCGGTTAACGCAATCTCTGGCAGCATGTATAAAACCTGCTCGCCGCGCAGTAAGGCCTCACTGATCAGCTGAATGTAAACATGCGTTTTTCCACTGGCGGTAACACCATGCAATAAACAGACCATTTGCTGCTGCCAAGAGGACTTGATCTGCTCAAATGCTCTTTGCTGTGAAACATTCAATTCAAAATCGATAGCATGTATACTGGGCGCATAATGCAGTCGGTCTACTTGTTTATTGTAAATAACTAAGATCCCTTTTTCAAGCAAGGCCTTTAGTAGGGCCGCTGTAGCCCCTGTACGTTTAAGCAAAATGGATACCGCCACCTCACCAGTGGATTGGTGACATTCAAGATAGGTCATCAGCAACGCTAACTGGCGAGGAGCCCCCTTCCAATTATCCAACAACTCGTTGAGCGTTGGCGAGGACTTGTACTTGTCGTGAAGCGAAACGTATCGTTCAACTTTGGGCTGAACGGCTGTAAGAGCATCTGTTTGAACCGTGCGAAATGGTGCTGGTATGGCGGCAGCCATAATTTCTCCTTCGGAGCAGAGATAATAGGCCGCCATCCATTCCCACAAACGCAACATTTCAATCGTAACAAAGGGCGCCTCATCCAACAGCCGAAGGATCTCCTTGACCCGAACACCTGCAGGAACCTCGGTAGACAAGGACCGCACTATACCCCAGTACTTCTTGTTCTTACCGAGGTTAACCTCTACCCGGTGGCCGGGCCGTAAGCGATCTTGTATAGAGAAGGGAACCGACCAGGTATAATTTTGGGGAAGGGCCGTTGGCAAAATTACCACCGCATACAAACTGCTATGATTATCCACGCTAGCCATCAACGCACTAATGTAACAAGAATTCAGTTCTTAGAAGATGACTTTACCCATGGAGCTTTATAGTCGAGCAATTTTTGTTGCATCACCCCATACACTTCTTCCCGAAGGCGGGCTACCTCCTCTACGCGGTATCCCTCTACTGATATTTCTTCCAGAAAGACCGCCCGACTGATACCGGGCGTCAGGGAGGCGAGCCGACTATAGTGCATACGATCAAAGCCGTCCAAAAACAAGATAGGCTTGATCGGGGTGCCGGTCTCCAAGGCGACCCGAAAGGCCCCGTCATAAAAAGACTTCAAGGGCTCATCGCCCATATTGAACGTGCCCTCCGGAAAAACAAAGACTGAAATCTTCTTTCGCAGCAATGCCTTGAGCCGATTTACACTGGCCGCCCGATTGGCCGGATCGCTACGATCTACCGTTACAGTCGCATGCCGATAAATAAACCCAAACACGGGAAGAGCCGAAGTCTCTGCCCTGGCCAGGGGTCTAAAATGCTGTCTGATAGATTTAACTAGCATAACGGCATCGATATACGATATGTGATTGGCTACAAAAATGTAAGGACGATTGGGATCATGAGGAACCTCGAGCGTAGTGCGGTGTCGCATTCCGATCAATAGCATCCAGGCGTCGGCCCAAAACGTGCAGAGCCGAATGGCCCGATTACCTCCGGCAATGGGTCCGCCCCAAGATGAAAGTAAAAAAAGAGGGAGTAAAAGGAGCATGAGTACGACAAACACCAACAGGGCATACAAATTGTAAACAAACAACAGCGATCTTTTCATAGGAGAGTGCGAACACCGTAAAGGTACAGTTAAACGAATATCTAAGCGATATACTTTACTTTTGCACCATGTCTGCGATCCGCTCGGTGGCTTTTCATACCCTTGGCTGTAAACTGAACTACTCGGAAACCTCCTCGTTGGGCCGCATGCTCGAAAAGGAGGGCTTTGAGAAAAAAGAGTTCGATCAGGAGGCGGATGTATATGTCATCAACACTTGCTCTGTAACCGACAATGCCGACAAAGAGTGTCGTCAACTGGTCAGAAGGATACAACGACGTGCTCCGGAAAGCTATGTGGTCATTACCGGTTGCTATGCCCAACTCAAACCAGCGGAGATCGCCTCTATCCCAGGGGTAGATCTGGTGTTGGGTGCTGCAGATAAATTCAACCTACCCCTACACCTGAAAAACTTACCCCAACAACAAGGGGTAAAAATTTGCAGTTGCGATATCGACGACGTAAATAGTTTTACGGCATCTTGGTCTTCGCAAGACCGAACCCGCAGTTTTTTAAAAGTGCAAGACGGCTGTGATTACAATTGTTCCTTTTGTACCATTCCCTTGGCCAGAGGGAAAAGCCGAAGCGATAGTATTGCTAATGTAGTGGCAAACGTAAAAGAGCTGGCGGCAGCCCAGACAAAAGAAATCGTTCTAACCGGTGTCAACCTGGGAGATTTTGGTTCGGCAGGAGAAAATTTTTACCAGTTGATCCAACAGCTAGACGAGATCGAAGGGATCGAGCGCTTCCGGATTTCATCGATTGAACCGAACTTATTAACAAAAGAGATCATTTCGTTTGTTGCCAAAAGCAAGCGATTTATGCCTCACTTTCATATTCCCCTGCAAAGTGGAAGCAATCGGATCCTGGGGCTCATGCAAAGAAGATATAAGCGTGAACTCTACTCCCAGCGCGTCGAGTGGATCAAAGAGCTAATGCCACACGCAGCGATAGGAGCCGATGTGATCGTGGGCTTTCCCGGGGAGACTAACGAAGATTTTTCCGAAACGTACTCTTTCCTACATGCACTGCCCATTACCTACTTGCATGTGTTCACCTACTCCGAGCGTGAAAACACAAAAGCCCTTGGCTTGGCTGGTGCCGTACCCGTACCGGTCCGTCAGCAACGGAACAAGGAGCTGCGCACCCTCTCTTTTGTAAAAACCAAACAATTTACGGCCCCTTTTCACGAAACGACCCGACCGGTGCTATTTGAAAAGGCCGATAAGGAAGGGCTGATGGAGGGCTATACCGATAATTATATTCGGGTGCAAACGCCATACCGGGCCGAATGGGTGAACAAGATCGTGGACTGGACAATTTAGAATTTTACCTACTTTCGCCCTCCCGGAACGTTAGCTCAGTTGGTTTAGAGCACTACTTTGACAGAGTAGGGGTCACTGGTTCGAGTCCAGTACGTTCCACCAATCCCACTTTTTATAAGATAAATCTCTTGCCCGTGCAAAAATCTCTTCGTTTGCTTCTTATTTTTTGGCTTCTCAGCATAAGTGCCAACAAGCTGTGGGCACAAGGAAGACAAGATCCCTATCCGGGCTGCAGCAGCATCTTGATCGAAACCCGAATGTCTGGAGCTGCCGCTTTTGGAAGTTGGAGTCGTCATATAGAAAGTCAGGGTCTAAGACTGGATCGCACCGATCCTACCCTACTTCAATTAAATACACTCCCGGTCTCCATCAAAAAGATGAATTGCGAATATTTTATTGAAAGTAAGGTTACGGACAATGGCACCATTTTGGTACAGCTCAATTGGAGAACGCTCACGACCGACAGCACTACGAATCGGCCTCCATCCTTTCAGAAATGGACCTATGCTGCCGAAAAAAAATCCGTAGCCTTTACATTGTATAACGAGATCATGCGCGTGGTCGACACCTACGGAAACTACTTGATCTGGTATTCACGCTAAAAGCGATATCACTACATTAAAAAAGGGTTGCAATAATGCAACCCTTTGATTTTCAGTGGGAGCTGACGGGATCGAACCGCCGACCCTCTGCTTGTAAGGCAGATGCTCTAAACCAGCTGAGCTAAGCTCCCTTTTTGCGGATGGCAAAGATAAGGCCGGGCGTTGAATTGAACAAAGCTTTTTAAGAAATGACGATCGAACTACTTTTGTGGTATGATAGCCTATCAGAAAGATACAAATACGCACTCCCTTCAAGAAGAGGATATCGCGGTGCTGACCGATCTGACACCAACCAGTCAACTGATCGTCTGGAACGATGATGTCAATACATTCGACTGGGTTATTACCACCCTGATAGAGATCTGCGGACATACGCAAGAGCAAGCCGAACAATGCGCATACCTGATACACTGCAAAGGAAAATACGCAGTAAAAAAAGGGGAATTCGATCATCTTAAACCCCTGTGTGATGCTATTTTGGATCGAGGCATCAATGCCACGATCGAAGCCAATGTAGCCTGATTGTCATTAAGACAAAACCGGGTATTTTTGTGCCCCATGGAATTGACCAAGAATTTTGAACACGGATCGGCGGAAACCAAATGGTATCGACACTGGATCGAGAAGGGCTACTTTCACTCCGAACCAGACCAGCGCGAACCCTACACCGTGGTCATTCCACCTCCTAATGTAACCGGCGTGCTCCACATGGGACATTGCCTGAACAACACTATCCAAGATATACTGGTTAGACGGGCCAGAATGCAGGGAAAAAATGCTTGCTGGGTACCCGGTACCGACCATGCTTCGATCGCTACCGAGGCCAAGGTCGTGCAGTTGCTGAGAGAAAAAGGGATCGCAAAGTCTTCCCTTAGCCGTGATGAATTCCTATCTTATGCCTGGGAGTGGAAGAACAAGTACGGAGGCATCATTTTAGAGCAGCTAAAAAAAATGGGATGTAGTCTCGATTGGGAACGCACTCATTTTACCATGGATCCGGCTTATTACGAGGCCGTGATCAATGTCTTTATCGATCTATACAAAAAAGGATATATCTACCGGGGCAAACGAATGATCAATTGGGATCCCCGCGCAAAAACCGCCCTCAGCGACGAAGAGGTTATCCGCAAGCAAACACAACAAACTCTTTACCACCTCCGCTATTACTTGGAAGGAGGCGATAATGAGTATATCGTTGTTGCTACCGTAAGGCCAGAGACCATTATGGGCGACACGGCCATCTGTGTACATCCCGATGATCCCCGTTATCAATCTTTGCAGGGACGATACGCCTTTGTACCGCTGATCAACCGTCGCATTCGCATTATTGCCGACGAATACGTAAGCATGGACTTTGGTACAGGTGCACTGAAGGTTACCCCGGCGCACGACAGTAACGACTACCAGCTTGGACAAAAGCATGGGTTGGAGGTAATTGATGTCTTTAACGATGATGGGACGCTTAGCCAGGAGGCCGGGCTATATGTCGGCAAAGACCGTTTCGAGGTCAGAAAGTTAATCGCCAAGGAGCTGGAAGAAAAAGGATTCCTTGAAAAAACAGAGACCTATAGCAGTGAGGTAGGATACAGTGAGCGTACCGATGTGGTCGTTGAGCCTCGTCTTTCGTTGCAATGGTGGGTCGATATGAAGAAGATCAGTGAACCGGCCTTGCGAGCCGTTGCGGACGAGGAAATCAAATTTTATCCTGGCAAATTCAAGAATCTTTATCGCCACTGGATGGAGAATATCAAAGATTGGTGCATCTCCCGACAACTTTGGTGGGGGCATCGCATTCCCGCCTGGTACGATGAGCAGGGTAATGTAGTGGTAGCCGCCAACGCAAAAGACGCGGAGGAAAACTATCAAAAGACATACGGTAAAGCGCCCATCACTCCCTTGCGACAAGACGAAGATTGCCTTGACACTTGGTTCTCTTCTTGGCTGTGGCCATTCGAAGTATTCAAAGGATATAGCCAACCGCATAATAAGGAGATCCAGTACTACTACCCTACCAATACCTTGGTAACAGCCCCTGAGATCATCTTCTTTTGGGTCGCTCGTATGATCATGGCTGGTTGTGAATTTCAACAGCAGATCCCTTTTAAGCAAGTATATTTTACTGGCATCGTCCGAGACAAGCAAGGCCGAAAAATGAGCAAAAGCTTAGGCAACTCGCCCGATCTGCTCGCCCTGATCGATCAGTATGGTGCCGATGCGGTAAGATTTGGCATTATGATCGCCTCGCCTGCGGGTAACGACCTCTTGTGGGACGAAAGCACCAATGAACAAGGCTTACACTTTAATAACAAGATCTGGAATGCGCTTAAGTTGGTGCGAGGTTGGGAGCAAAGACAAACGATCGATGAAAATATCGAGATACCCGTTTTTGCCATGGCCTGGTTTGAAAATCGTTTGCAAGAGGCAAGGGCCACACTCGAAGAGCAGTACAGTGAGTTTAAACTAAGCGAAGCCCTCAAAACCATTTATTCCCTTATTTGGGATGATTTTTGCAGCTGGTATCTGGAATGGATCAAACCGGGTTATGAGCAACCGATCGCAAAAGCTACCTATGAGAAAACGATCCTCTTTTTCGAAGAATTGATGCAACTGCTTCATCCCTTTATGCCATTTATTACCGAAGAGGTGTTTCATCAGCTAACCAACAGACAAGACGATCTGACGGTTCGTCCCTTACCCGCCGCCGGCCACTATGACAATGCTCTCCTCTCCTCCGGTGAATTATTGAAACAGATGATCTCTTCGGTCCGCGATGCGCGCAATAAAAACCAGATCAAACCCAAAGATCCGATCCACCTGCATATTGAATCGGAAACCCCCGCATTAATAGCTTCCATTACGCCGCTTCTATGCAAACAAGTAAATGCCCTATCCGTTCGAGCCGAGAAACATATCGGCCCGGTTGCCAATAGCGTGACCGTAGTGGTAGGAAAGGAAAAAATATACATAGAAACGACTGCCCCTATCGATACCGGATCGCAAAAAGAGAAATTGCAAAAAGATCTTGAATACTTGAAAGGGTTCTTGGCTAGTGTTGACAAGAAACTAGGGAACGAAAAATTCGTACAGAATGCGAATCCCACGGTAATTGAGAACGAAAGAAAGAAACAGGCCGATGCGCTGACCAAAATTCGACTGATCGAAGAGAGCTTACGCTCCCTTTAACTATACCGACTTAAAAAAGGGTAACCGGTAAGACTAGTTCCGCGAACCAACCCCGATACCCGTCAAACTGATCGCGATCGATCAAATAATTGACCCGAAAGCCAACACTTACGGGATACTGATTCCACCACTTGGTATCGAAGAAAAATTCTCCGCCGGTGCTTCGCTGTGGAGCGCTTTGCCTTTTATCCCTTGAATACACCGTGGTATAATCGTAGAATAGGTTGGCTCTGATACGATATATATAAAGCAGGCTGGCCACGCCAATATCAGGCAGCCACAATGGAAAATGATAATTGATCCCGGTCTTCCACATGCGACTAAAATAGCGCCCGGTAAACCCACGACTGTAGGCCATACGGTTCCCAAAACTGAGTTGTCCGAGTGTGTCGCGCTCTTGCCAGGCGCCTTGCAAGACCAGATGATGCCGCTGTGATAGACCAGGCAGGTACATGTTCAGCGTGGCATTGGCTTGCTGGCCCTTGAAAGAGGAAATACTATGTTGCCCTAGTAACGTAAGGTTCATTCCCCAGCGAGGATATAGGTACTGAAGGGCTTGCTGGGCTTGAATGGCAAAATGGACTCGATGCATCAGGTAGCTGAAATGGACAGCCCCTATTGAATCGCGGTAAACGCCTTTGTACTGATCGTTGCGCAGGACATAAA
>Ga0078894_10000557_pt1 | contig 26164 bp, 15 predicted proteins | sample LauGreSu1BDMLBSD_2_FD_67506 | JGI IMG/M metagenome (GOLD analysis project Ga0078894, IMG submission 67506) | Freshwater lake microbial communities from Lake Michigan, USA - Su13.BD.MLB.SD (version 4) (version 4) | ecosystem: Environmental > Aquatic > Freshwater > Lake | place: Lake Michigan... | reverse complement strand
TTTGAAATTGAACGTCGTTTAAAAGAAGAATTAAACATTCCGCTGATGCACGATGATCAGCATGGTACAGCCATAATTTCTGCGGCGGGTTTAATAAATGCCGTTGAGCTTTCGGGTAAACAGATGCATGCGATACGCGTTGTAATTAATGGTGCCGGCGCATCAGCCAATTCTTGTGCCAAAATGTATATAGCGGTTGGTGTTAAAAAAGAAAACATTATAATGCTTGACAGTAAAGGCGTAATTCACGAAGGTCGTAACGACCTGGATGTTTACAAACGTTTTTTTGCACGTAAAACAGATGATTTAAAAACCTTAGACGATGCCATTACAAATGCAGACGTTTTTGTGGGTTTATCAAAAGGCAATATCCTTACACGGGAAATGGTAAAACGCATGAATGCCAATTGTATCGTTTTTGCTTTGGCCAATCCAACACCTGAAATTTCCTACGAAGATGCCCTTTCGGCACGTACGGATATTATTGTGGCAACGGGTCGCAGCGATAATCCAAATCAGGTAAACAATGTTTTGGGTTTCCCATTTATTTTTAGAGGCGCCATGGATGTACGTGCTTCAACAATTAACGAAGCCATGAAATTAGCAGCCACGTATGCAATTGCACAGCTTGCCAAAGAAACGGTTCCCGATTATGTGAATTTGGCATATGGCTCAGCAAATTTGGCTTTCGGAAAAGATTATATAATTCCCAAACCTATAGATAACCGGTTAATTGTAGAAGTTTCTTCTGCTGTAGCCAAAGCAGCATGTGACAGTGGTGTGGCCCGTCGTACAATTACCGACTGGAATGCTTACCGCAATGAACTTGAAAACCGTTTGGGAAAGGACAATAAATTAATGCGAAGCTTGGCCGATAAAGCCAAACGAAATCCCAAACGAATAGTTTTTGCAGAAGCCGACACGTATAAAATTTTAAAAGCGGCGCAGGTGGTTCGTGATGAGGGGATAGCACATCCCATATTACTGGGAAATCAGCAAAAAATTCAATTATTGGCGCAACAGCATAATCTAGATTTAACCGACATGCCCATTATCGATCCTGTTGCTGATACACAAGAACAGCACCGAAATGACTTTGGGGATTTACTTTGGAATAAACGCCAACGTCGTGGACTTACGCAATATGACGCACGCAAGCAAATGCGTGATCGTAATTATTTTGGATGTATGATGGTTGAGCAGGGTATGGCCGATGCTATGATTAGCGGATTAACCCGCAAATACGCACAGCCCATCCGGCCCGCATTACACATTATCGATTTAGAAATAGGTGTAAAAAAGGTTGCAGGGTTGTATATCATGGTCACAAAAAAAGGCCCTTATTTTTTTGCCGATACCACCATGAATGCCGATCCTACAGCTGAGGAATTAGCAGATATTGCCCTCTTAACTGCATCCAAGGTTCAGCAGTTTAATGTTAAACCCCGCATGGCCCTGTTATCCTACACCAATTTTGGTTCAACGCCGGGGGCTATTCCTAATAAAGTGTCAAAAGCTGTTGAAATTTTACATAAACAACATCCCGATTTGATAGTGGATGGAGATATACAGGCAAACTTTGCTTTAAATAACAATCTTTTAAAAGAGCAATTTCCATTTAGTAAACTTGTTGATCAAAATGTAAATACCTTTATTTTTCCTAACCTGGCAGCCGGCAATATTGCGTATAAAATGATGCAAGAATTAAGCGGTGCAGAAGCAATAGGACCGGTATTAATGGGTTTAAAAAAACCGGTACATATTTTACAATTGGGCAGCAGTGTGCGTGAAATTGTAAACATGATAATTATTGCTGTAATAGACGCACAGAAAAAAAACTAATATGATTCATCATGTAAGCGGAACCCTGTATGCGCTAAAACCAACGTATGTTGTTATTGAATGCGGTGGACTTGGTTATGGGTTTAGCATTTCCCTACGTACGTATTCGCAACTTTCTGATAAGCAAACTGTAAAACTTTTCGTTGAATCGCTATACAGCAGAGATGATTTGCCTAAATCGTATGCATTTTACGAAGAACAGGAGCGTGAATTGTTTAGAAAACTTGTATCTGTAAGTGGAGTGGGTGGAAACAGTGCTTTACTATTGTTGTCTAGTTTAGCACCGCAAGATATAGAAACAGCCATAAATACTGCAAATGTTAGTTTACTTAAAACCATTAAAGGGATTGGCGAAAAAACCGCCCAACGAATTGTGGTAGATTTAAAAGGAAAACTAGGAAAACACGAAGGTGGCATAAGTACAATTTTAACTTCGGGCCATACTAAAACACCCGATGAAGCGTTACTAGCATTAATGACTCTTGGATTTAATAAATCTGCTGCTGAAAAAGCTATAGAACGTGCATTACGCGAAGGATTATCGCACGAAACCAAACCTGATGTAATTATCAAATCTGCTCTAAAATTCCTTTAAAATTGTGCCATTTAAAGCAGTTCGATATGTGTTTGTAGGCTTGTCCTTTGTGTTGATGGGGTGGAGTTTATTAACCAAAGCCCCAAAGTCGGTTTTTAAGGGCACTACACGAATGGTTTACCGCCATAGGGTTCAGTGTTTTCAGCCTTCGGATACTCCTAAAGTGAATTTACCGTATCCCATACCTAAAACAAGCGCTCCATTTTCATTACCCTTTAAAGAATCTAAATGGTATTTAATTGCACCTTCCAATTTCAGTACCACTATTTTGTATGTGCCCGCATTGCAGCGCTATCAGTTTGGTACCACTGCAGGTAGTTTACATCTTAGTGCGCCCGACTATTTAACAAAACCCGAATATCAAAATTACCAGTACCGTAAACTTATGCTTGAATACTGGAAATCTAAGGTTTCTGCAGATGAATTAAGTCAACAGCCCAGGCCCGGTATGATACCTAAATTGCAGGTTAACAGTGAACTGTTTGAACGTATTTTTGGAAGTAATGTGGTTGAAATTAAACCAAATGGAGTGGCAGAAATAATTTTTGGACTTAATCGCAATGTAAACCGAAATCCATCAGTACCTCAAAACCAGCAAAAGCTTACCAATTTCGATTTTAACATGCGCATTCAAATGAATTTAGCTGGTAAAATTGGTGAAAAATTAAAAATAAACGCCAATTACAATACGGATGCAACCTTTGAATGGGAAAATCAAGTTAAAATTGATTTTGCGGGCCTTGAAGATGATATCATCAAAAAAATTGAAGCAGGTAATGTTACCTTGCCATTAAACAGTTCACTTATTTCTGGTAGCCAAACCCTGTTTGGAATTAAAACAGATTTACAATTTGGTAAACTCCGGGCCACTACAGTGCTGAGTCAGCAAAAAGGAAAAAAACAGGAAATAACCATTCAGGGCGGGGCACAGGTGCAAAATTTTAATATCAGTGCTGATCAGTATGAGCAAAATAAACATTTTTTTATTTCACATTATTTTAGAAGCTATTACGATATATGGATGCAATCGCTGCCGGTTGTTAATACGCCAATTGTCATAACAAAAATGGAGGTATATGTACTTGGCATTAACGGCAGTGCCGAACAAACTCGAAATATTGTTGCCTTTGAAGATTTAGGTGAAGATACCAGTTTTGTATGGCCGGGATTAAAACGCGGTTTATCCGACGGTGCTTACATTATTTCAGATGCCCGTCCCGACAGTCTGCCTTCAAACACTTCAAACAGTTTGTACCAGATTTTAACAAATCCAACCAACGGCCTTTTACGAGACCGAAAAATAGATGATGTTTCTGAACAGTTATCAACGTCTAAATGGGTTTCAAACCCAAATAATGCTGGTGGTATTTACATGGATGCCAGTCGTGATTATAATATTATTAGAAATGCCAGACGACTTACCGCCAATGAATTTGTATTTAATCCCCGTACCGGCTGCATTTCACTTAATCAACAACTTAACAACGATCAGGCCTTGGGTATTTCATTTCAATTTACGTATGGTGGCCGAACGTTTCAGGTTGGCGAATTTAGTGAACAAGTACCCGATAATACTAAGCTATTGGTATGTAAACTATTAAAAAGCACGGTAGTAAATGTTAAACAGCCGGTATGGGATTTGATGATGAAAAATGTGTATGCAATAGGTGCTTACAATTTAAATCCGCAGGATTTTAAACTGGATGTATTTTATAATAATATTGAAACGGGTGTAGATGTACCCTATCTTCCCGCCGGTTCGGTTTCAGGAAAGGTAAATGGTAAACAGTTAATTCGGGTGTTGCAGGCGGATCGATTGAGTGTAAACGGCGATAAAATGCCCGATGGCGTATATGATTTTATTAACGGCTATACCGTACAGCAAAATACGGGTCGCATTTATTTTCCAACCGCTGAACCTTTTGGGAAAAGCCTGGCCGCTGCATTTGAAGCAGCCGATTTTCCAGATGTAAATAAATATATTTTTTATGAACTGTACGATTCCACCCGAACCGCAGCATCATTTATACAAAATAAAAACCGCTTTAAATTAAAAGGGCAATATAGAACTTCATCGGGTTCTGAAATTTCATTAAATGCCATGAACATACCACAAGGGGCAGTGGTAGTTAGTGCCAATGGTGTTAACTTAACCGAAAACACCGATTATACCATCGATTATACCTTAGGGCGCGTTAAAATTATTAACGAGGGCATCCTTAATTCAGGCGCTACAATTAAAATTTCACTGGAAAGTAATTCCTTGTTTAGTGTGCAGCAAAAATCCTTATTGGGTTCGCGTTTTGATTATAAAGCCTCCCGATATTTAAATTTAGGTGGTACATTTTTAAAATTTACCGAAAGGCCATTAACTCAAAAGGTAGCATTTGGAGAAGAGCCCGCCAGTAATTTTATTTTAGGACTTGATTATAACTACAAGGCAGATGCTCCTTTTATAACTCGGTGGTTAGACAAATTACCTTTTTTTAGTACCAAAGAAATGAGCAGTATTACCTCGAGGGGCGAAATAGCCAAATTATTTGCCGGAAATGCCAAAGCAATTAGTACTAATGGAGGAAATTCTTATATAGATGATTTTGAAGGTTCAATTAGTTTAATTGATGTTAAAGGTGCCACAGCATGGAATTTATCCAGTATACCTCAGGGTCAGGCGCAATTGTTTCCGGAGGCAGCAGAGTCTAATACTACAATTCCCGGGCTTAATCGCGCTAAGTTGTGTTGGTATAATGTTGATCCAATGTTTACTCGAGAACAGGCTACAACTCCCGATTATTATACCGGCCGTAAATTATATTCTAATAACATGTGGCGACAGGTATTTGAAACCGAGCTATTTCCCAGTAAAATTCCTCCTAACGGACAGCAGCAAATCCTTCAAACACTCGACCTTTTATTTTATCCGCAACTACGCGGACCGTATAATTATGATGTATTACCAAAAACCGGATACTCTAAAGGAGTTGATAATGAAGGTTTGTTAAATAATCCGGAAACCCGATGGGCCGGTATTAGTCGTAGGTTAGAAACCAATGATTTTCAATCTGCCAATGTTGAGTACATTCAGTTTTGGTTAATGGATCCTTATAATGAAGACTACAAATCCAGTACCGATTCAATGTTTGATGCTACAAGTTTACCCGCCGGGCAGATGTACATAAACTTAGGTAACATTTCAGAGGATATTATCAAAGATGGCCGAATGGTATATGAAAATGGATTACCGGGACCGTCCGACTATTCTAAAAATTTAAAAATTGATACCACGGTATTGGCAAATGTGCCATTAATACCACCCGTTATAAATGCCTTTTCGCTGGATAATGCCGATAGAACGGCTCAAGATGTGGGCTATGATGGGCTTTCAAATGATGCTGAACGAAAACGATTTAGTGCGATGCTTAGCGATGCGCGAGGATCGAATTTTAATCAAGCTTCCCCATTCATAAAGTCTTTTTTAAATGATCCGTCTTCGGATGATTATCATTTTTTTAGAGGCGATGATTACGACGCAGCCTTATTTAATACCGTTAAGCGATACAAGTATTATAACAATCCCGAGGGAAATTCACCCACCGAAGCCCAGTACGGTGCATTAAACCCTAAGGGCGGTAATTACCCTACCGGATCTACAACACTTCCAAATATTGAAGATATTAACCGTGACAATACATTAAGCGAATCTGAAAATTATTATCAATACCGAATTAGTATCTCGCCTAATGATGTTAATGCAGCTGCCGTAGGACGCAATTTTATAGTAGATGCCTTTAACGGTACAGCTACCTTTGGATCGGAAACCAAAACAGTTAAGTGGTATCAATTTAAAATTCCGGTAAGTCAGTTTGAAAAAAATGTTGGTGGCCTGGAGGGATTTAACTCCATTCGGTTTATGCGAGTATTTTTAAAAGGCTTTGAACGGCCTGTTATGTTACGTATGGCCCGATTTGAGTTGGTGCGCAGCGATTGGCGACGGTATCAGTATGATTTAAAACAAAGTGGAGAATATTTAAGCGGCGATGCTCAAAACACCAGTTTTGATGTTTCAGCTGTGAGTTTACAAGAAAACGGAAAAAAAGTTCCTGTAAATTATGTTATGCCACCAAATATTCAGCAACAGCAAAATGTTCAAACCACCAATCTGGTATTACTAAATGAACAGGCTTTGCAAATGCGCATATGCGGTCTTGAAGACGGAGACAGCCGTGCTATTTTTAAAAATGTAGATTTTGATACCCGCATGTTTAATAACATTAAAATGGATGTACATGCCGAAGCACTTAATGCACAAACCCTAGCAGATGGCGATTTAAATTTGTTTTTTAGAATTGGATCGGATTATAATAGTAATTTTTACGAGTATGAAATTCCCTTGGTTATAACCCCAAAAGGTATTTACGATGCCAATAGTGATGGAGATCGCCGAAACGTTTGGCCCGAATCAAATCAAATTAATTTAAAATTTTCAGACATCAGTATTCTAAAAGAATTACGAAATCAAAGTATTGGATATTTCTCCAATTTAAATCAGGTGTCAGTTCCATTTACAAAATCCTTTGGTACGTATTCGGTAACAATTGTTGGAAATCCTAACCTTGGTAATGTTAAAAGTATAATGGTAGGTGTTCGTAATCGTAAAACACCAGATCGCCTTTCACATTGTGCTGAAATCTGGATTAACGAATTACGCCTTACGGATTTTAATAATCAAGGCGGTTGGGCGGCTACCGGACAAGTACAAACTAAACTAGCAGATGTGGGTAATATGGCGTTGTCGGGAACATATAAGTCGCCGTTTTGGGGAGGCGTAGAAAGTAAAATCAATGACCGAACCAAGGAATCCACAGTTGATTGGGATATGAGTACTGCATTAAATATGGGTAAGTTTTTACCCGAAGCATTAAAAATTACCTTACCCATTTACTACAATTTTGGTCAAACCCGAATAACACCTTTATTTAATCCACTGGATCCGGATGTGCGAATGCAAGATTTAAATCAGATTTCTGATGCTGCATTGCAACAGGATATTCTTAATCGTGTATTAGATATCACCGAGCGTAAAGGATTTAACGTAAGCAATGTTAAAATTGAGGGCTTAAAACGTAAAGTGGCAAAACCTGCTTTTTATGATATTTCAAATTTTACTGCCACCTATGTATATAATGAAATTTCAAAGCGTAATGTTACCATAGAACAATCTGTTAATAGGCAATTACGATTAAATGTACAATATGCATATGCAATTAAATCACCTTTAAGTATAACGCCTTTTCAAAACTTAAAATTTTTAAAAGCTAAAAGTTTAGCACTTATTAAAGATTTTAATATACAGTTAACGCCAAATAATTTTGGATTTTCAACCGACATAAACCGAACCTATGTATTACTTAAAAACCGTGACAATACAAGTCTGTATGCCGATACATTAGGCTTTTCTAATCCGGCCTTAATTAATAAAAACTTTATTATGACACGTAATTACAATTTGTTGTGGAATCTCTCAAAATCACTTAAATGGGATTATACTGCCACCAACGAGTCTCGAATTTTAGAATTACCTGGTGAATGGGTGTCCGGTTCGGTTTCACAAAACGACTACATCTGGAATACATTTAAAAACGGTAGAGACTCTGTATTGGCTGATGGTTCGGTAACCACCATGGGTCAATTCGGCGAAAACACACAATTTAGACAACAGCATAATTTAAATTGGGATGTACCTATAAATAAAATCCCTGTGTTAAGTTTTATAAAAATTTCATACCGCTATGGCGGTACCTATACATGGAATCGTAAACCGTTTGCAGCAGACCTGCAAATTGGCAATACGATACAAAATACCAATACACAAAATATTACCGCAAATTTAAATTTTGTGTCATTTTACAGCCGTATTCCTTTTTTAAATAAACTTTTAAATCCCACGGCTGGTGCTCCGCGAACAGTTCAGGCACTGGCAAGAGGTGATGCTAAAAAAAGAGAAATGACCTTAGGAGATACCTTAAAACCAAAAAAAGATAATCCGTTTAAAGCTATTTTACAATTTGCGGGACAAACCCTGTTAATGCTTAAAAATGCTTCATTAACTTACCAATTAACCGGCGGTCAGGCGCTTCCAAATTTTAAACCCCGATCGCGTGCGGCAGGTTTAGATTCAGATAATGACTTAGCGCCAGGGATTAAATTTGTGGGTGGTATCTACGATCCAGACTTTTTAAAAACCAGTATTAACAACCGTTGGATAAGTACAAATGCTGTGCAAACAACACCTTATTTAGAAAATGCAGGTCGTACATTAAATTACAGAGCCAGTGTTGAGCCGCATAAAAGTTTACGAATTGATTTTAATGGTGTATATACCTTAAATAAAAGTAAAAGTAGTTATATAGTGTACGATTCAACGCAACTTAATACTAATGGATATCGCACTAATATAAGTCCGGTAGAAACGGGAAATTTTAATATTTCAACGCTTATGTTAGGACGGTCCTTTCGCGAAAATGCAGATGCTTTAACTTCTATATTGTTTGATGATTTTTTACGTGAACGCGACAATGCTGCCAAGATGTTAAGTGCTAAAAACAAATATTCAAAAGGCAGTGTAATCATACCCGGAACCGGTAAAGCCTATTACGACGGATATTCTGTAAATCAGCAAGATGTTTTATTGTATGCTTTTTACAAAGCCTATACTGGCCGTGACATAGAATCGTATTCAACCCAATCGATATTTCCTAAGCTGCCTTTACCGGGTTGGACATTAAACTTTGATGGATTGGGGCAATTACCCGTAATTCAAAAGCACTTTAGGGGTATAAGTGTACGTCACGGCTATCGAAGCACATACAGTATCAGTTCATTTAATAACGATTTACTGTTTAACAGTGATAGTGCGCTGCAAAACCGAAGGTATCAGGTTTCGGTAATATCAGGGTCCACCGAATTAAATCCCAATTTTATAAGTTATTACAATATCAATACGGTTGTATTTTCAGAAAACTTTGAGCCTCTCATTCGTTTTGATTTTCAATTTAAGGATCCTAAATGGACCTTTAATACAGAAATGAAGCGTAATAAAACCATTGCATTAAATCCCAAGAGTATTCAAATTATAGAAACCCGGGGCCAAGAGTTTGTAGTGGGTTTTGGATACAAACATCCTAAATTAAAAATAGGAAAACTTATGGTTTTGGGTAGACCACTGGAAAGTCCGTTAACTACACGTTTAGATTTAAGTTATAGAAAAAATATAACCGTAATACGCGACATTTCAACAGCCAACAGCATGCCATCGGCGGGTACCAATATTTGGTCTGTTCGATCCTCAGCCGATTATCAGATTACCGATATGATCACTTTACGCCTGTTTTACGACTGGACCAGCAATACACCGCAAACATCAGCTGCATTTCCAACGGCAAATGCCAATGGTGGATTTAGTTTGCGGATTAATTTTCAATAGTAAAATTGTATATATTTGAATCCGTTATGAATATACCAGCAGATTTAAAATACACAAAAGACCATGAGTGGATTCGTATAGAAGGTTCTGAAGCCACTATAGGTATAACGGACTTTGCTCAAAACGAATTGGGAGATATTGTTTATGTGGATATTCCCACTGTTGGTGAAGAAGTATCTCGTGAAGCTATTTTTGGCACTGTAGAAGCTGTTAAAACGGTTAGTGATTTGTTTATGCCCCTAAGTGGTACCGTTAATGCTGCTAACACATCCATAGATCAAAATCCTGAATCGGTTAATAAAGATCCATACGGTGCGGGTTGGATGATTAAAATCACGGTTTCAAATCCTGAGGAAATTGGTCAACTTCTGGATGCCGAAGCTTACAAAAGCCTTATCGGACTCTAATTATTTTATAGGGTACAATTGTATTTGCTGTTCGGTATCCGGCTTGGGTGCATTATCCAGTTTAGAACGCTTATTTCGAATATCTATAGCTTCTTCCAGTATCCAGCGGTTGTCACGTTCATTTAAGGCATCAAAACTACCATCCGGGCCGTAAAAAGCAAATTGACCAAGCAATGCAGGGTTTTCATCACGTGGCCCTAAATGACTGTAAATTACCCTGCGTAACCAGGGGTCGTAACGTAAACTCATTTGTGCTTCTTTACTGTACTCAAATAACATTCGTTTGGGATTTTTTTTTGGTATTTTAAAAACCGGTTTCCCAAAATGTGGCTGATGTTCTGCATCAAACCATAACACATCTATACCTTTAAATTGGGTGTAAGCATCTTTACCGTTCCAGCCCAATAATAAATAATATCCGTTTGCAGGTACTATAGCTGTATACAACATACCCGGCCATTGTTCGGCTGAACCGGTATAGAGTTCAGGAGATTTTTGCTTTAACCAATTTGTGTTTTCATGCAATCGGTACACGAAGTTGGGTAGGGCTACAGTAGTGTTTTTTTTGCGCTGCCAAAAGTGGTTTTTTTTAAAAGTTGCCTGTTGCCATAAGAATCCATAATAACGGTTACACTCATTGCGTTCCGGTAAATTCCAGGTTATTAATAGTAATCTGCGGTTTGCAGGTATTAAAACCGAAAAATGGCTTTTTAAGGAGTCCCAAGGTAGTATGAGCGGGTCTTTACATTGCAATATAGACTCCAGGGCTGCAACGAGTGAATCATGGCTTGCGGTTTGGATTTTAACAGAAGGGTTTTTAAACAACCGATCGGCCTGTTTTTGAATTAAAAATAAGGTTTTTAAAGCTGAGGAATCGGATTGATCAACCTGAGCCCTGTAGGGTAATGCAAATAAACATGCAGTTAAAACAATGAGGGCAGGATGCATAAATACCTGTCAAATATAATGTAAATTTGATACTTTAAATTTCATTTAGGATGTTAAATACCATTAAGCTTAAATCGTTTCAAAGGGTTCTGTTGATATTTTGGATTTTCTTTATTTCGTTTGTGTATAGTCAAAATCAAAATATACTAACGCTTAAACTTGAGGATATTCCGGGTTCAAAAGTGTTTTTGGCCGGTTACGAGTACGATCAAATATTAATTTTAGACAGTGCTCATACCGATATGAATGGAACAGCCGTATTTAAATGTCCTGATCAGGTTTTGGCCGGTATGTATTTAATAACAGACGCAACTAAATCAAGTTCGTATTTTGATTTTTTTATGGATGGCAATTTTCCATTACAAATTCAATGCCAAGTGCACAATGCCCATACAACACTTCATTCTTCAACGCATGCTATAAATGAAAGTTATTTTGAATGGAATCGAAAATTGTCTAACTGGAACCGTGATTTGGAACGATGCCAAATATTGCGCGAAACACAAGGTAACCAAAGTACGGATGTAACACACACCATTGCACAAATTCAAAAACGAAGCCTCATGTATTGCGATTCGTTATTTAAAAAAAACTACACCAATGTGTTTGGTCAAATGCTCAAATTAAAAATTAACCCGCCGCGCACGTATTCAAAAGTACCTGCTGATTCGGTTAAACAGCGTCTTGAATTTAAAAGGCGGTATTGGCAATTTATAGATTTTTCAAAACCCGAATTAATAACCAATCCATTCCTTGCCCCCCGTATTCAAGAGTATTTCGAAAATTGGGTAAGCTTACATCCCGATTCAGTAACTGCTGAAATCTTTAGAATGGTTACCAATATGCATATGCAAAAGAAAAGTAAAACATATGTAATTTCCCATTTAATGACCATATATGAAAACCGCAATGAGCTTGTTTTTGATAAATCAAAAAAACCGCGAGGCATGCAAGATGTATTTGTAGAACTGGTTAATACATACATACGATCCGGATTTTTAGATGCCTCATTTGATTCTGAAACCCGAAACCGAATGCTAAACCGAATTCAACAAATTGAGCCGTTGTTAACCGGAAAACCCCTTCCGGAACTTCTAGTTTTAGACACCATGAATACCCGTATTGCTCAATCTTGGGGTTTTAAAGTTGGGATTTCCTCCGAAAACGCACAACGCTTGTACGAGCTTCGCAAAGCACAATTAGAATCTATGTTTTATAGTTTTAATACTAAAAACGGACCATTGCAATTGCTTTTGTTTTGGTCTACAGATTGCCCCCATTGTATTTCAGAACTTCCAATTATCCAGGACCGGTTAAAACCGCTTATAGAGTCGGGTTTACTTAAGGTTTTGGCAATTAATGTTATTGATACAGATTATAAAGGTTGGCTTAACTTTATTCGTGAAAAAAACTTAAATTTTTTCAAACATTATGCCGATCCTGTACATCTCAATAAATTTAAAACTACATTTGACATACAAGCTACGCCTGCATTTATGTTATTGGACGCTGAAAGTACTATAATATCACATCATCAAAGTTTAACTGAACTTTTATCTACATTGCAAAAAATTCAAAATCAATCTAATACCCGTTAAAGCTCTCATTATGAAAAAAGCCTCTCAAATTCTCAACTCCCTTTTCCTTTCCATGCTTTTTGTAGTTAGCGCATACGCCCAAAAAGGCTATGATATTACCATTAAAATGAAAGGTTGTAATGACTCAATGGTGTATCTGGTAAAATATATTTTTGACCAACAATATATAACTGATACCTGTAAAAATATTAAAGACGGTCTTATTCGCTTTAAAGGACAAGATCCCTTAGACAAGGGTATTTATACGCTGGTGAGTCAGGGTAAATCGGTGTATTTTGATTTTTTTATAAACGATAGTTTTAAGTTTACTATAACTACGGATAAATCTGATATTATTTCCAATTTAAAATGTACCGGTTCAAAAGATAACGAGCAGTTTTTTAGTTATCTAAAATTTATTTCAGATAAAAATAAACAATTTGGAACACTGCGCGATCAAACCAAGGGCCTTAATGCTTCTGATAGTGCTGCATACATGAAGCGAAATTTAGATCGATTAAATGAAGAGGTTAAAACGTTTGATCAAAATTTTATGACACGCTCTAAGGGTACCTACGTTTATGATGTTATGAATTTAAAAACAGAAAAAGAGGCTAAAGATTTACCAAAAGCTAAAAATAATCGTCCTGATAGTATTTATGCCTATTACTATTATAAATCTCATTTTTTTGATGGAATAGATTTTAAAGATGAACGAATTATTCGTACGCCCTTTTTTGATGACCGCATCATACGTTATTTTGATCAGGTTATTTTACAGCATCCGGACACTATTATCCAAGAAATAGACAAATTAATTTTAAAATGTCCTGAAAACGAACTGATATATAATTTATTAATTGGACATTTTACTTATAAATACGAACAAAGTAAAATAATGGGTTTTGATAAGATTTTTGTGCATCTGGCAGATAAATTCATTATTTCCGGACGTGCAGAAAAAGTATATGCAGACGAAACTGTTGCTAAAATAAAAGAACGTGTAGATGTGCTGCGTAACTTGCTTTTAGATTCAAGAGTACCGGATTTATTTGCTATTGATACCACCTATGGCGGTGTAGTCCGAAAAATGGGATTTGACACGGCATCATCCAGTAAATCAATTACCGATTTGTATTATAAAAATATTGATAAGATTACCCCTTTGTTTAAAACCCTATATGGTATTAAGGCTAAATACACCGTGCTTGTATTTTGGGCTGCAGATTGCGGACATTGTCAAACGGAAGTACCCAAATTACATGAAGAGTTAGGGGCTTTAAAATCAAAACTTGATTTTAAAGTACTGGCTGTACAAACCAAAGATGAGTTATACAAAGACTGGAAGAAGTTTATAATTGAAAAGAAACTTAAAGACTTTATACATGTGTTTGATCCTATTCACATCAATAACTTAAAGGAAAAATTTGATATTTACTCAACACCGGTCATCTATATTCTGGATTCAGAAAAACGAATTAAAGCAAAACGTTTAGGTGCCGAACAGGTTCCCCAAATGTTGCAAACCCTTGAACAGATAGAGTCTGCTAAATAAACTTAGTGTGGCTTTTCAAATTCTTTACTAAGACGTTTTAGGGCATCCCATAACTCAATAACGCTGCTTTCATCTGTGCCGTTATACAATCCACGTATATGTCCTTTAGGGTCAATCAACATTAATAATTCACTGTGTATAAACTCTTCGGTAGAAAGCGTATAGGCTGTGTTTTCAGCGGTAGAATTATTTTCTAATGCATTTACTAAAAAATCATGTTTAGCTAAATGGTAAATTTCGGTTTTTGATCCGGTTAAAAAAGTCCAAAATCCCGATTTGGCATTGTAGCTTTTTGCGTAGTTTTTTAAAACATCAGGATTGTCATGCTCTGGATTTACAGTTATAGAAATAAACTGAAATGGATAAGCATGTGATACGGAATTAAATTTTAAACAACTGTCTTGTAAGTGCATTAAATGTTTGCTCATTATAGGACAAATGCTTTGGCAGGTGGCAAAAAAGAAATTAACCACACTGATTTTAGATTGCAGTATATTGTCATTTATGGAAACTTGATCTTGATTAATTAATGAAAATTTACCTATTTGGTGGTACGCAGTATCTCCACTTGCCAGTAATTTTTTGGGTCCATAAAAGGGAAGTGTAGTTGAGTTTTGTGTATTACAGCTTATAAACACTAAGGCAAATGCAACACTAAGGATTTTGCTTAATTTCATTTTTTTCTATTAAAAGTTGTTTTTCTTCTTTTATACGTAAGTGTTGATATTCATCAATAAGCCGTTTTACCTCAGCAATATAACGGGCGTCATAATACCCTCGAATATGCCGATTTAGATCAACAAGTACAAAATAGCTTGAATCTACATAATAGGGTTTTTTAAGGTAATATGACTTTTGTGTTGCAGCAAAATTTGTACAGTTTGTAAAATAGAAATTAGGCTGTTTCATAAAAGTTTTAAGTTCAGTAATCCGATTGGTATTTTCAAAAATAAAAATAAACGGAAGTTCTTTAATTTTCTCAAAATTATAATTAAAATACTCCCACAGACCGTCTAGTCGGTAACTGTCTTTGCGATACGACTCATCGATAAATACGCCTATATACGATCCCGGATAGCTAAAGCTGTCTTTACGAACCATATCGTAAAATACAGTAGGTGCTTTATAATATACGGTATCTTTTTCTATTATAGATTTAGGACCATAAAAGGGTAATCTTTTTGAATTTATAGTGGAGCTTTCTAAAATAATCCAAAATAAGGAGGGAAAGCAAATAATGAGTGCAATAATCCATTTTTTTTTCATGATTCTGTGTTATGCCGTGCAGTTGCATAAAAAACGATTTCACCCTCTAATTGTTCGCAACGCATAATAAGTTGTTTAATAAAATCAGGTCCTTCTAGTAAATACCATTGTGCAGGATGTTCAGTCCGTTCTATAATTTGATGCTGGGGAAAAACGGCATTTTTAATGTTGTTAATTTGCTGTTGAAATTGTGTAGCATTGCTTTTAATTTTAGCATTTGATTTTGAAATTAATCGTTCAATACCTTTAAGATATTTATGCGTTTCAGCCTCAAATGCAGGCTTCAAACTTGCATCCACTTGGTATATACGTTGTCCCAAATCTTCAATGCGTGATTTAAAAGTTGCATTCCATTCTACTGCATGTAATGTTAAAGGGTCATTACATGTAACCGCAGTTAAAAGCGCTTGTTCCGTTTTAAATGTATCAATAGGTTGTAAATTTAATTTATGTAAATAGCGTATGGTTTTTGCTGAAAGCGGTATTTGCATGTATCTTAAACTAAGCAACGGAAAGGAAATGTTGTAATGTTTAAAAACAGATTTTAATTGCAACCAATACGCCAATTCCTGAGGTCCGGCAACATACATAATATTTGGTAAAATGTATTGCTGGTACAACGGTCGTAAAAGTGCATTAGGGCTAAAACGTTCTGGATTAGAATCTATTTCAAGTTCCATTTCAGAAGTTGTCCAGGATTTACTTTTATCTGACAATTCAAATCCCGTAGGAGTTTTGTCAATGCGTTTACGTGTATTTTCAAAAATGTAAAATATATTGCAAGGTCGAAATCCAATAACCGGTTTCCATTGCTTGCTTTGCCATAACTGCATGGTTTGTAAACTGGCTTTTATGGTTTCTTGATGTAAAATATCGGCCTTTAGTTGATTTTTAAAGAGTTGTTTAAGTTCTGCACGGTTGGCATCAATACATACTAAACCTTCTGATCCAAAAAACCGATATAAAAGACCTTGTACGGCTTGTGATAAATGTTTTGAATTTTGAAAATCGTTTAAGGCTGCATTAAACGCATCGGCAAAGGGCATTCCTTGAATTGCGTTTTGCAAATTTATTCGGCAGTTATTTAATTCTGAATTTGGAATTAATTCGCCAACCGGTCCATTACCTGTTACAGGCCAGTGGTAGCGTTTTCCAAATACATGAACGGTTTGTATTTCAGCTGTGTCATGATCCTCAGCGGCCAGCCAAAATACCGGCACAAATTGGTATTGAGGAAACTGAATTTGTAAACGCTTGCAAATGGCTATACAATGTGCAATTTTAGTCCATACAAAAAGTGGTCCGCTCCAAAGCACCAGTTGATGGCCACAGGTTACTGTATACGTAGTGGGTGCTTTGATACGTTCAATATTTTCATTAACCTGAGGTATATCTAAGTGTAAAGCCTGTGTTTGATTTTTTAATACAGTATATAGCACCTGCCGTTTTTCTACTGTAAAACCATGGGTATTAATAAATTCGGGTATTGCATCAATATGTGTGGGACATGATATTAATTCATTGGTAACCGGATCATGTTTAATAAATGCATCAACGGCAGGGTGTAGGGGGTATGTATCCCAAGAATACCGCATGTTCAAATTGTATATTTTTCTCCAAATGCAAGATCACCGGCATCTCCCAAGCCTGGAACAATATAGGCGTGCGCATTTAAGTTTTGATCAACTGCACCACACCATAAAGTAATGGAGGATGACGCGAATGCTGTTTTTAAAAATGTAATACCGGGTTCTGAGGCTAATACGCATGCTACATGAATTGGGCCGGTTTGGCCGTGCTGTAATATTAAATTTATACAGTCGTGAATAGATAAACCGCTGGCCAACATGGTATCACATAAAATTAATGGAGCTGAACCCAGTTTTGGACCGGCAAAATAATGTTGTGCGATTTCAAACGTTGTTTCATTGTTATAGTTTCGGCTTGCTGCAATAAATAAAGTATCAGCTTGTGAAAACACTTCAGAAAAGCCATCATAAAAAGGTAATGCGGCACGCAAAATACAAGCTAAAACGGGTTGCTGTTGCAATTCAAAACCCGAATAGGTGTCCAAAGGTGTTTGAACAGACTTAGCGGTAAATGATAGCGTTTTACTGATTTCATAAGCCATCAAGCGTCCAATGAATTTTAAATGCGATTTAAATAAAGTCCTGTTTTTTTGTAATGTAATATCACGAATTCCAATCATGTATTCGCATAGAATACTGTTATTTAAATCCAGACGGTGTATATTCATGAGGCGCGTTCAATAATTACTGCAAATCCCTGACCAACGCCAATACACATGGTTACTAATGCATACTGTAAATTGCGATTTTGGAGTTCAAGTGCTGCCGAACCTAATATTCTTGCACCACTCATACCCAAGGGGTGTCCCAGTGCAATAGCACCGCCATTTACATTAACGCGAGGGTCATTGTCATCTAATTTCCATGATCGTAAGCATGCCAAACTTTGTGCAGCAAAAGCTTCGTTAAGTTCTATAAGGTCCATGTCATGTATTGTTAATCCGGCACGTTTTAATGCCTTATAACTTGCTTCAACCGGGCCAATACCCATAATGCGAGGTTCAACACCACATACACCAGAAGCTACAATTCGGGCTAAAGGTTTTAATTGATGTGTTTTAATGCCAGCTTCTGAAGCGAGTAAAAGCGCAGCTGCACCATCGTTTAACCCACTGGAATTACCTGCAGTAACGGTACCATTTTTTTTAAAAACCGGCTTTAATTTAGATAATGCATCTTTATGTGTTTGAGGTTTAATAAACTCATCCGCTTCAAAACAACGCGGTTCACCTTTTTTTTGTGGAATTAAAACTCCCGTAATTTCACGAGCCAATCGTCCGGATGCCTGGGCAAGGGAAGCTTTTTGCTGACTCAGTAAAGCAAATGCATCCTGATCTTCTCTGCTGATATTAAATTGTTCTGCTAAATGTTCAGCGGTGGCCCCCATGGCATCGGTACCAAACCGTTCGTGCATTTTAGGATTTATAAATCGCCAGCCAAAGCTGGAATCATACAATTCCTGTTGACGTCCGAAGGCAGTTTCCGATTTACTTAAAACCCATGGTGCACGCGTCATTTGTTCTACACCTCCTGCAATAAGCAGATCAGAATCGCCACACATAATGCTGCGAGCAGCATCCATGGCCGCACTTAATCCGCTTGCACATAGTCTATTAACGGTTTGTCCCGCTACGCTTTGAGGTAATCCGGCAAGTAACAGCGCCATTCGCGCAACATTCCGATTATCTTCACCAGCCTGATTGGCACAGCCTAAAATTACATCTTCAATACCGTGTGGATCAAGGCCTGAATTTCGGGCTACGAGTTCGCGTAACACATGGGCCGCCAAATCATCTGCCCTAACAGATGCGAGTGATCCACCCAAAGATCCAATGGGTGTTCGCAGCGTGTCAACCAAGTAAGCTGGTTTCATATTAATCTATTTTAAATTCTATTTCGGCGGTTTGTAAATTGTCTTTATCACCAAAATCAATAACCACAACTGCTGAATATTTACCTGAGCTTAATTCTGCGGGCAATTCGAACTTTACCTGTTTTTTATTTTTTGGCATAATACTTAATTGATTTACTTTGTATTTAGTTTGTTTACCGGTTGCAAAATGGGTCATTTCAATATAATTTAAACAATAGGAAATGCCATCTCCCATATTTTGTAAATCAATGAGTAAATACCCTTTATTTTTTTTGGTTTTGGGAGCTGCATATGCTAATTTTAATATTTCCACATCGGTTATTTTAACGTTTGGTGGATTTTGATACATCCGAATTCCAAATCCCATGCCCACATTAATTCCCATTGCGAGGGCATTGGCATTGGCTTTATTTAATTCTAATTTTTTATTTTTATTTACTACCTGATCAACAATAAGCATAGTCCACATGGAAATATTATTAGTATCAACAGGAGGAATATCTATGGTTACAGCAATATTTTTAAACTCACCCGGTTTTAATTCAATAAAATTTGGAGATACACTTAAGTATTTAGACAAGGCATAGCGGTAACTTTTAGGCATATATACTTCTTTGCCTGTTTGTTCGTCAACGGCATAATCCTGTAATATTAAATTGAACTGATAATTCCGTTTACTGTCGTTGGTTATTTTAAATGTTTTAATTTGCAGTGTTCCGGGCTTGGCGTTAAATCGAAGCGTTGAGGGCGACACCGCAACACCGGCCGACCGTTCGGTATTATCCATTGCATTGGGTTTAGGCACTGTTCCGCTGTCGGTATTTAAAACCTGTGCATGAACAATTTGTAATAAAATAAATGATAGTAAAAGTATAATTGGTTTCATAGTTTAAAGCTTGTGTTTGGAAATATGTAAAACTTCTACATCAAAAATTAAATTGGTTTTTGGTGGTATACCTCGCTTAGGCAATCCTTCAGTACCATAGGCGAGCGAATAGGGTACATAAATTATACGTTTTGAACCGCTGCGCATGCCTATAATACCATCTTTTAAACCCGGTATAATGGATGTAGCATTTAACACAAATGTAAAACCGCGTTGTAAATCCATTGACGAATCAAAAATACGACGATTTCCGTTATCCGTTTTATAATAACCCGTAAAACGTATGGATATGGTGTCTTGCGCTTCTACGCTTAATGGATTATCAGTGCGAACAACATCCTGATATGTAACGCGGTTTTGTTTTTGTCGCAAAAGGGTATCTTCTTTGTAAAACGGAAAAGGTGTAAAACGAACGCTTTCTAAATACATACCTTGTTTTTCAAAACCATTGGCCGCTGGTACCGAATCGTAAATTAATAAAACCTCATCACCAAATTGCAAGTGCTTAAAGCCATTAATAAATGCAGCGTGAAAAAGAGATGAACGGGTTCTAAAAATAAACGGACGTCCTGTAATGTACGAATTAGAAGTAATGATTCCGTTTCCATTTGAATCCAATTTAAAATAATAGCCTTGCGTGGATATGATTTGCTCATCTTCAGGCAAAACCTGACGCGAAATATTATTCCGTTTTTCGCCATTAACTACACAATAAAATCCCGGTATTTTAGTAATGGTATCTTTTAAAGCCAAGTGTTTAAACGGATTAATAGTAGAATGTAATTCAATGTCAAAAAAAAGTCTGCTATTGGGCGGAATTCCAGCTTGTTTTTTATCATTTTGTAATCCCGCATAAGGTTCAATTATAACATGAGCCTTTTCACCGGTTTTCATACTTAAAAGGGTTTTATCCAGGGCCTCAATAAAATTTTTTGTGCCCAGTTGTACATTTAAACCTAATTGGGTGTTAGATCCCTGTATAAATCGTCGCCGGTAACCTTCCGTTGTTTTTATATATCCGGTAATGGTAAAATCTGCATAATGATAGGCCTGTACAGTATTTTTACCCGGCTTTAAAATAATTTTTTTAATACCTGCACCAACACGGATGCTATCCTTATTATGTTTTGGGATGTCAAAATAAACGGGCCGCTGACCAATTAATTTTACATTTAAAATAAGTGGTCTTTGCGTTTGGTAACGGCCAATTTTTTGTCCTCTGTATGCCAATGAATCGGGTATTATGCAAACGGCACTGTCACCAATATGTAAATGTTGTAATGCCAGGTCCCACCCTTTTAAGCCCTCACGTTCACCCAAAATAAATGTAAAATTTGAATTTGATTGATCTAATAAGGTGTCAGGATGAAAACCCATTGAATACCGCAATGTAAGTTCATGGGCAGGTTTACAACGTTCACCATTACCTTGAGTTATTAGGTTTATTCCAATACCATCTTTAAAAAATGTATAAGGGGACAGCGATTGTGCAAGTTCAATTTGAACAACCATCATTATCACGCCTGTAAGTATAGTATTTTGAATTACATACATTATTCAATAATTAAATTTCCATTAGCATCAAACTTTTTCTTTTTGGTTTTGCGAAGCCGTTCTAAAATAAAAAAGCTTTGGTAAAATGCCGGATAGTCGGTATTTAAATTAAATGTTACATGATTTTCACTTAACATAAAATCGTTTGAAAAACTATTATCATTGATGTACATATTATAATCGCCAAAAGGTACATTAAATTTAAAATTACCTTTTACATCTGTTAAGGTAGTAAGTGTTTTTCCGGAGCTGTCGGTTAACTGAATGCGAATTCCCGAAACATCAATTTTTTCAATCAGTTTTTCACTCAATGCATCGCGTTTTACTTCCAGTTTACCTAAAATTTCACCACCTCGTGTAAATGGTATATAAAAACAGGGTGTACCATCGTGAAATAAACTATCGTAGGTTATTGGAAACCAAGATCCGATGTCTTGTAAAAGTATAACCGAGTATTTATACCAGCCATCTTGTAATCTGTAAATACTTGCCTCACCTGCCGTATCAGTTTGAAACTGGTAATCACCCAAAGTGATTACAGCATTTTCAATACCCGGTTCACCCAGTTCATATTTTCGATTTGAATTAAGATCAATAAATGTTTTAAATTTTAGATTGTGTGTAGGTTTTACAATGAGATTTGCGGGTAATGAAATGTTAAAATCTTTTCGAATTCCAAAACCCAATTGAAACGTATTTGAAAACACGCGATCATCGCTTGCAATATTATTATAATTTGAATTGGGATTATAATTAAATACATACTTTTGATAGGTATTTAAATTATAATTTACGTTTACATTAAATACCCATCCACTGGTGGTAAAATAGTAAAACTGACTAAAAAAGCCCGTTACGTGTCGGTTAATTGAAAAAATTAAATTATAAAACACATTATTTTCTAAAACAAATTGTTTGTTCTTAAATTGAATTTGATGTGTAATGTTTGAAAATACAAATTGCTCATAAGGTAGTTTACCGTTAAACTTATTTACCAAATTAGTAAAATTCATTGGGCCATAATAATAGCGGCCGTTTATACGCCATAGCTTATAAGATACAAAAGCATTTACCTGTGCTGTAAAAAAATTGGGCAATTTATTATTTAAAAAATGATTGTATCCGGATCTTAAATTTAAACTCGATATTAAAGATTTATTATAAAACCAATTATTAAAGTTTAAAATACTCCCGTAACTCAGTGTATTAATATTAAATATGGAATTATGATCAATGTAAAGTCCTGGAATTAATGCTTTATTTAATATTTTATACCGACCTACTAAAATATTATTACTAAGAGTTGAGTTGTAATTGAGTGTTTGTGTTTGAACGTTTAAAAATGAATTTTGTATAAATGTGTTAAAAACCTGGAATGTTTGTTGTTTAACAAGAAACTGATTTCTTACGGATATATTTAAATTATCATTGGAATAGCTATAAACTTGTGGACTTAAAAAACTATAATTGGTTGATTGATTGTATTGAAAAGCGACATTAGAAAAACCTTTGTTTTTCCAATTTTTAAAATAATTCATTCCGTAATTGGTATTAATCAATTTAGTATCAAATACTAAGTTGGAATACAGCATCAGTATGTTTTTTGCATTTAAATTCAAGGTTAAATTAGGTCTGATAAGTTTATAATTTTTAGTTGCATTTGGAAAAAGCTGTTGAAAAACAAGCCCCATTGAAGCGCGTTGAAATGTTTTTTGATAGCCTATACCATAATTTAAATTTAAATTACTGGTGCCGGCATACAGAGGCCGACTAAAAACAAAGCCCAATTCCTGATTATTTTTAAAACTGCGTTTATATCCCAAGCCAAAACCATTGGAGTTTATCATTGCATTATTACCATTTGAAAAGCTTAAAATCGGATTACTGCCAAACGAAACGGTGTATTTAGTATTTATAAAATTAATTTGACCAAAAAAGGATCTTAATGTATTGCTGTTAAAACTATAGGTATTTAAATAACTTTGAAGGTAATAGCTTAAATACCCAAGTTTTTCTGTTCGCGATTGGCCAAACAGCAATACATTCATTATGGGTTGTTTGCTTACCAAATTAAAAAAATTAACACGTAAGGATGAAGGGATTTCATTTTGAAAATTATTATTTACGTAAAAGCGGTTATATAATTTAATAATATTTTGATGTTTAGTATACAATAAAGTTTGCTGCAGATTAGACTTGCTGGTATCGGTTTTAAAACCGTTTAATAGCCGGGCTTTATAAAATACAGAATTGCGAATGGGATAATAATACGATTCGCCATTTATGTAAGAATTGGGATCTATTCGAATGGGTATGCTTTTATCAGGACTTAAATCGCTAATTATATCTGAGATGGTATCTGTATAGGGTTTAATAAGTCCTATATAGGCCTGTTTTTTAAAACGCTGACTGGAATCGATTAGGCGAATGTTTCTGCCTGTATAATCAATACTAAATAAATAACTTTCTGAAAAATCACTTTTATTTTCTAAAATCAGATTAGATGTAATTTTACGTTCATTGTTTTTTAAGTAAACGGTTTTTGCTGATAGCAAATCCATTGAAAATCGGTGCACCCTTGGTTTTTCAATTAAAAAAACACATTGTATTTGACGAAATTCATCTGGTAGTTTAACAATGCTAATAATTTTATAACGAAATCCACTAACAATGTTTTTTTGTATCGGACTCAATCGAACCGGTATAAAAATAGAGTCTTTGGCATTTAAACCAATGGTGGCTTGCTGCGTGCCAATAATTTTCCAAAAATCCGGTATGGCATGTTCAAGGGTAATTGAAACCGATTTTGACGACAGGTTTACAATTCGTAAAACATTGGAAACAAAATTAAGATCTTTAAGTATCACATCTTTATAAAGATAATTGCACTGTAATGAATCGGGGGGTGCAGCACTACTTGCAGATTTACAAATTGAAACAGCACAACAAAAAAATAATATTAAGCAAAAACATGTTTTTTGCATTTTCATTACATTTCGCTTAAACAAAATTTAATATTGGCGCTGTATCTTCCCGGTGTTAGCGGAAAAGCCGGTATCCCGGCCGCCGGTAAAATTTTATAATCTATTATAAATGTATATTCCCCCGGATTGGTTAAATACGAACCTGCTGTATTTACTTTTGAGGTATTGCAATTTCCGGCTGCAGTTAAAACAATATTATTTATTATATCCAAGGCAGATCCGCTGGAAGCAGCAAAGGTTTGCCAAACACCATTATTAACAGGAGTGCCACATATATTGGTTACACGCACCTGTATGTAATTTAGGGTAGGCAACTGACCGCTTCCGTTTCCGTATTGTGCCAAATTATCAAAAGCATTGGCTGGGGTAGGTATACCGCTATTAAACACATACATAATCAAATTCCACTTGCAGGTTAATGCCGGATTATTAACGGTTATAATTTTTATTTGGGTTGAACCAAAAAATTCCATACCTCCATTTATTTTTGAAAACGAATCAAACGTAAAGTCCACCATATTGGAAGTATTCATTCGGATTTCAGAAAGTAGCGGATCGCAATTAGAAGCTCCACCCGAGGGGCCCGGGCATTGCGATTTTCCGGATTGTAAAATCAGCCAAAATATTAGAGTAAAAATGGTTTTAAATGAGGGCATCTAACCCTACAAAATAAAAAAGGCGCCGCTTAAGCGGCGCCTTAATGTAAATAACTTGTTAACAGTAGATTTTTAAAAGCTTTATTTAATTTTCAACTAAAACATATTTCACATTCATGGTGTATACGCCTGGCCGTGCATACGTACCAGCACCTGAAACGGTTGCAATATCACGCGCCACACCGGCATTGGTACGGGCATTTGGAAATATAGCGGGTAAGCCTGGTACCAAACGGTAGTCAATACTGTACCAATAATTACTACCGGCACCAACGGTAGCATTTAATAATAAATAGCTTCCACCGGCAACAAAGTCGGTTGCGGCATTATGTCCGGCAATGTATTTTTCAGCTGCAACAGGACGTGTATAGGGTGCTGCACTGGTATAAATATTATTGGCCCCGGTTATTACAGGGGAGGTGGCAAAGTTGGCATTATAATCGTCAAATGCCGTAGCACCAGCAGAAGAGGGATTTGCTTTATCTTGATGCAGTTCAAGCGCTTCCAAAGGTAATGTGGTAACGTCTAAAACACCACTAATATTACCATAAGATACTTGACTGTCCCAAAAATTGGTTGCCGCATTGGCTGATGTTCCTACTGCATATAAATCCCATGAAATGGATGAGCTCACTTTTAATTGGGTAGCACCATATTTGGTTATGCCCCCCATATAATCGGCTATATCATCAAATACAAAATCAATGTTTGGTGAACCGTTCATTTCAAGTTGTAAAATGGGCTGTAAATCCATAGTTATGGTTACGTTTTGCTCATCTACCAATTGAGCTTTTCCTATTCCCACAAACAGTACAGCTGCTACTAAAATAAATTTTTTCATTTTGAGAGTTTTTAACAATACAAATTTAATAAGTTAATTGATATTAACAATATATAAGGATGTTAAAATCATGTTTAATTTTTATAAAACATTAATAATCAATTATTT
>Ga0078894_10000553_pt1 | contig 26218 bp, 17 predicted proteins | sample LauGreSu1BDMLBSD_2_FD_67506 | JGI IMG/M metagenome (GOLD analysis project Ga0078894, IMG submission 67506) | Freshwater lake microbial communities from Lake Michigan, USA - Su13.BD.MLB.SD (version 4) (version 4) | ecosystem: Environmental > Aquatic > Freshwater > Lake | place: Lake Michigan... | reverse complement strand
GGTATAATTGCACGAAATTTAATTAGCGGGGCTTTAGAGCGGCATTTTGGTCATGCCGTGTTATTATGCACTGGAGGCTATGGAAATGTATTTTATTTATCTACCAATGCCATGGGCAGCAATGTGACTGCGGCCTGGAAAGCGCACAAAAAAGGTGCTTTATTTGCTAATCCATGTTTTACACAAATTCATCCAACCTGTATTCCCGTTAGTGGCGATCATCAGTCCAAACTTACCTTAATGTCAGAATCATTGCGTAATGACGGTCGTATTTGGGTGCCAAAAGCAAAGGGCGATTCTCGTAAACCTAATGATATTCCTGAAGACGAGCGCGATTATTATTTAGAACGTCGGTATCCGGCTTTTGGAAATTTGGTGCCCCGAGATGTTGCAAGTCGTGCAGCTAAAGAACGTTGCGATGCCGGATTTGGAGTAGGTGCAAGTAAAATGGCAGTTTATCTAGATTTTGCAGCTAATACAGAACGTTATGGACGTGTAGAAGCCAATAAATTAGGGCTTCAAAACCCCAGTAAATCAGATGTTATGCGCCTGGGTCGGGCTGTTGTTAAAGAAAAATACGGCAACTTGTTTGATATGTACAAACAAATTACTGGAGAAGATCCCTACGAGGTACCCATGCGAATTTACCCTGCTGTACACTATACTATGGGTGGATTATGGGTAGACTATAATCTTATGACAAATATTCCGGGATTATATGCATTGGGTGAAGCTAATTTTAGTGATCATGGCGCTAACCGACTTGGCGCATCGGCTCTAATGCAAGGATTGGCTGATGGATATTTTGTAATTCCATATACCATTGGTGCATACCTGTCTGGTGAAATTAAAACCAAGGCCATTGCTACAGACCATGATGCTTTTGTAAAAGCTGAAGCACAAGTACAAGAACGCATTCAAAAGCTTATGTCGATAAAGGGCAAGCGCTCTGTGGATTATTTTCATAAACGTTTAGGAAAAATTATGTGGGATGAATGTGGCATGGCGCGAAACAAAACCGGATTAACGTCCGCCATTGAAGCTATTAAAGCCCTGCGTGCTGAATTTTGGTCTGATGTGCGCATACCAGGTGATGCTATGAATTTTAATCCAGAATTGGAAAAGGCCGGACGTGTTGCTGATTTTTTAGAGCTTGGGGAATTGATGTGTATCGATGCCTTAAATCGTGAAGAAAGTTGTGGCGGACATTTCCGTGAAGAATATCAAACCGAAGAGGGTGAAGCGCTTCGTCAGGATGAAACCTTTTCATACGTTGCGGCATGGGAATATAACGGTGACAGCGCGTATACGCTTTATAAAGAAGAACTTCAATACGAAAATATTAAAATCGCACAACGCAGTTATAAATAATAAACGCATATGTCTAACGGCACAATGAATTTAACACTTAAAGTATGGCGGCAAAATAATGCCACCGAACGTGGACGCTTTGAAACCTACAATGCCCAAAATATCTCTCCAGACATGTCCTTTCTGGAAATGATTGATGTGGTTAATGAACACTTAATTCAAGAAGGCAAAGACCCTATTGCATTTGATCACGATTGTCGTGAAGGCATTTGTGGTATGTGCAGCATGTATATTAATGGCCGTCCCCATGGTCCAAAACAAGGGGTTACCACTTGCCAGTTGCATATGCGAAGTTTTAAAAACGGTGATACAATTGTTGTAGAACCATGGCGCAGCGCAGCATTTCCGGTAATCAAAGATTTGGCCGTTAACCGTTCTTCTTTTGACCGAATTATGTCTGCTGGCGGATTTATTTCAGTTAATACAGGCAATGCAAAAGACGCAAATACGATTCTGATTCCAAAAGACGATGCCGATTTGGCTTTTGATGCAGCAGCATGTATCGGTTGCGGGGCTTGTGTTGCAGCTTGTAAAAATGCCAGTGCGATGCTTTTTGTAAGCGCTAAAGTTTCTCAGCTTGCGCTATTACCTCAGGGCCAGGTTGAGCGCCAGGCGCGTGTATTAAATATGGTAAAGCAAATGGATGCTGAAGGATTTGGAAATTGCACCAATACGGGAGCTTGTGAAGCAGAATGCCCTAAAGGAATTTCTATTGAAAATATTGCCCGAATGAATCGTGAATACTTAAAAGCCAGTATGGATTAAGCTTCGTGTTTTATGGTATTTAAAACAATGCGCATAATGGTTCCTTTTTGAACCTGAGAATGCTTAACATCAATCTTACCTTTATGGTAGGTTTCAATAATCCGTTTCGATAAACTCAATCCTAAACCCCATCCACGAGTTTTGGAACTATATCCCGGTTTAAAAATCCTATTAAAATCTTTTCGTGCAATCCCTTTACCGGTATCCATAATTTCAATTACCGCTTGGTTATTAAAATTATGTAATGTAATGCCAATCGTGCCCTTTCCGTTCATTGCATCTATGGCATTTTTAATTACATTTTCAAATACCCAATCTAAGAGTGCTGTTGTGCCCATTATAAAAATTGGTATTTGTGGAATTTCAATATTATAAATAATGTTTTTAGAGCTTCGTGGTTTTAAGTATAATACGGTTTCATGTAGCAGCACATTTAAATTTAAAGGCTGGTGTTGTGGTTGGGACCCAATTTTACCAAAGCGTTCTGAAATTGTAGTTAAACGTTTTAAGTCTTGTTCCATCCCCTGTAATACCAAATGATCTGCTGTGGTTTTTAAATTTTCATGCCAGGCCATTAATGAAGAAATTGGGGTGCCCAACTGATGTGCAGTTTCTTTACTCATACCAACCCAAACTAAATTTTGTTCAGCTTTTCGTGCGGTATTAAAAAACAAATAGGCTATTGCTATAAATAAAGCAATTCCGGCAAACTGAAAAAATGGAAAGTATCGTAGATTGCGAATCCAGTGGGGTTCTGCAAAATACACATTGTATGCCGTGCCATTTTCTAAATTCAATAAAATGGGCGGGTATTGTTCTGAACATGCGCTAATGGTTTTTTGTAAATAGCTTTTGTTTTTAAAATCAGTGCTGTCTTTGGAATTACTACATGAAATTAATTTCCCGTTTATATCTGTTAAAATAACCCGGGTATCGCTGCTGCTTACAGCTAATTTTTGAAATGATAATATTAACTGGTCAAAGACACGCTGAATATCCGTAAACAGCCTGCTGTCATTGTAATATAAATATCCTTTTTGATTTTTATAAAATTGAATTTCTAAAGGCTTGTATTTTAATTTCATAATGCTACGTTGGTTTTTTAGGTAGCTTGTATCATTTAAAGAATCTGCATTTAAATTTCGAGCTGTTAATTCCCCTTGTGCATTTTCCAGTATAACCGGTACAGTTGTATTATCTTGTAACACTTTTAAAATAAATTCATAGTCAATACTGATGTTTGTTGCGCTAATGGCTTTGGTGGCTTCGGCATACAAGAGTGCTTTTTTTCGTTCTTCTGTTTGAATGTCTTTAAATAATTTTGCAGCAAAATGTATTAAGTCGGCACGTTGCTGTATGGATGCTGCCCAAATGTGTACTTTTTGTTGTTCTTTTGTAATTAATGTTTTAACTAAAAAATGCGTGTAGCCAAACGAAACCAGAACAATAACAATGCCCAAAACAGCAAGAATAAATTTCCAACTTAATTTTTTAATATAAATACTCACTATTTAAAGGTACTGTAATATTATAAACAATATTATTTAAAAATCATCGCCATTGTCTGCGGGCTCTGTTTGTTCGCTATCGCGATGCATGGCGTTTCGTTTGGTTTTTGATTTGGGCATCTCAAATTCTAAAGTTTCATTTACAGGTTTAGAATGTATCGGTTTTAGGCTGTCTTTAACCCGTTGTAATAAATGTATTACGTTATTTTGAATCCCATTTTCATAGGGTTGGGCGGTTTGAAAATTTAAAGATTCATGTTCCCGGTCCCATCGCACCAACGGACGATTCAATGTTCCTGAAATTAATAATGCGGTTCCAAATGATTTGGTTTTTTCTCGGGTTTTAAATTTTGATAATGGATTTTTTATTTTGTTAAATAAAAGTTCGGTAAGAGATAATCGCACATGATACAAAATAGAATCTGAAAACGTTTGCTGGCCCCATAAATCTATGTTTAACGCATTATTACGCAATTCTGTTTTATTTAAAAATAATGTGTTATGCGCAATGCTAAAGTCTATATTAAAATCAGAAAATGTAATACGTTTTAACTCATTAATATGAATAAATTTTGAAAGGGCCATAAGCGGTTCGTAATTACTTAATATACCTGACTGAATATACGTTTTGGAAGAGACCATTAAGCCGGTATCTAAAATTATTCCTTTTAAATTGCTTTGCCATTGGGCGGTTGTTGTGCCGGTAATGTGCCCCGATACTTGCTGATATGTGATATGGTTTTGTCCCATATTATTGTTTTCACGAAGGGCCTGTTCAAGGTTAATATTTGAATAACGTGTTTGTAAAACATTTTGTATTGTTTGATTTCGTGGTGACATATTAAAATCAGCATTCATTTTTCCGTTCCACAGCTTGGCTGAAAGGCTCCCCTGTAAGTGTTCTGGAGCAACATTAAAATAAATGTCAACATCTTGGGCTGTATTATGATTGTATATCAGTTTATCACATGTCCAATTACAGTTGCCCTTAAACGGTAAAGGAAAAAAAGATGTTGTATCATTGGAATGTGATTCAAAATCTGTTGTATACATTACGTTTGAATGGCCTTCTACATCAAATTCTATTAACGAGTGGGCGTTCCACAAAGCATTAAAAATGTTGGGTATACGAGCCTTACACATTATATCCGACTTGCCCCTTAAGCCTTTAAACTGATTAATATTTAACGTCTCCCCGCTCCAGTCTGCATCTAATGATATGGCGTTCCAGTTCAACGTGTCTTGTTTAAATTTCACAAGGCCTTGCCGCCATACAAATTTACCCGCTGAAGATTTAGTGGCCCAGGGTTTTGTGTTGTTTATGCGCATTGCATGAAGCGATAACTGTGTTTTTAATTGTCCATTGAGTGTAGTTAGTGTGTCTATGGGCATCGCGTTAATCCACTGTTCTATATGCAAATCAGCAAATACGTTTAGGTGTAATTCTTCCTTATTGGATTTTGTGTATACCCCTTGTATGGACAAGCTATCTGAATGAACACAGGCATTTAAATGCGCCAACTCTACTTTATACAAATTTGGAGTCCAATACAGGGCGCCTTTAGCGTTAACACGACTAGCTGTTAAATTATTTTTAGGATTTTCAAAGCGTGCGTTTTTTAAGTTAAATACAGCATCTATTTGCCATTGTAGTTGTTTTTTTAAATTAATGTCAAGGTCAACTGCGCCTTCTACGTTATACGATTTAACGGTTTCAGCACTTGCTTTTGGTAGCCATGAAAACAATTCAGAAATGCTATTTGAATTAAGTTTGGCACTAATATCGGCATTTGTAATGCTGGTATCGTAGTGTATGCCGCCCGTAAGTTTAAATTCAACCCCGGCACAGTTTAAAACCGCATGTGTTATGGTATAGTGTGAATTTTGTTTTTTAACCCTTGATTTAAGTTCAAATGATTTTGGAGTCAGCTGTAGATTTGTACTTTCAAATTGTTTTAAAATACCTTTTGCGCTAAAATCCAAGTCTGCCTCTTCTGCAATAAATAAACCCTTGCTTTTAAATTGTTCTATAAACATATCGCCTTGTTGCATGGATTTATGATCTTTCCAAAAAACATTAATTTGTTTAAATTCTACTTTTTTTAATTGCACCTGTGAGGAACCGCTAGATGTAGCATTCGTCTTAAAACAATCGTATACAGGCTTACCATATTTATTTGTTACTAAATGCGCTTGGGCATTAGTACAATACAGCTCTCTGATTGTAATTGTGTCGGACCACAAATCAAAAAAAGAAAATCCAAGGAGTATTTTTTTTGCATATATAATGGTATCGGATGTTTTTTTAATATGCAGATTTACCTGCTCAAATTCCACAGCCATATCTGGAAAATTTTTAAATACCCTAAGTGTAATTTGGTCTGCATCTATAACGTAACCGGGCTTTAATATGCTTTGAACTTCAGATAGCACTATGCTGCGTGCCTTTTGCTCAAATACAATCCCCGTAATCAATAGCAATACGGCTAAGCCTAGTAGTATGCCGGCCAGTATAAAGCTCCCGCGTACTAAAATGCGTTTTAGTTTCGTTTTTACCTCTGGAAAGCCCGAAGATTCAATATTCATGCCGAAGCGAATATAAAGTAGTCCCACTTGGATTCGAACCAAGGGCCGCAAGTTTAGAAAACTTGTGCTCTATCCAACTGAGCTATGGGACCAATACTATTATGCGGTCAAGGGGTTTTACAAAAGTATAAATAATACCAATCAGGCAATTATATTTATTTTAGGGCGTTGAAATTCACATGGACTTAAGTGTTATCATAGTAAATTATAATGTTCGGCATTTTCTTGAACAATGTATAATTTCTGTGCAAAATGCTATACAGCATTTAAATGTTGAAATACTTGTTGTAGATAATAATTCGGTAGATGATTCGGTTGCTTATTTAAAATCTTGTAAGGCCCCCGTTTCTTGTATTTTTAACTCCGAAAATGTTGGGTTTTCAAAAGCCAATAATCAGGCTATTAAAATTGCTCAAGGAAAGTATATTTTACTGTTAAACCCTGATACTATAGTAGCCGAAGACACATTGGTAAAAACATTGGCATACATGAATCAACATCCTGAAGCCGGCGCCTTGGGTATTAGAATGCTTGACAGTAACGGCCGATATTTACCCGAAAGTAAACGCGGATTACCAACGCCCGCTGTAGCGTTTTATAAACTTTTTGGTTTAAGCGCTTGTTTTCCAAAATCCAAACGTTTTGGGCAATACCATTTAAGCTATCTCAGTGCCCATCAAAACCATCCGGTTGATGTGTTGAGCGGGGCGTTTATGCTTATTCAAAAAGCTGTTCTAAATAAAATAGGCGGACTTGATGAGCGTTTTTTTATGTACGGTGAAGACGTTGATTTGTCATACCGAATAACACAAGCAGGGTATCAAAACCACTATTTTGCAGAAAGCTCAATTATTCATCATAAAGGAGAAAGCACTAAAAAGGGAAATTTAAATTATGTACGCTTGTTTTACGGGGCTATGGCGCGTTTTGCCGAAAAACATTTACCTGAAAACAAATCGTGGTTATTTATACGTCTAATACATTTTGCCATTTGGTGCCGTGCAGGGGCTTCCCTACTATATACTGTGTTTAAAAAAATCCTGATCCCGATTTTGGACTTTTTTATACTCTTGACGGGACTATACTTTTGTAAAGAGGTGTACGAAATGGGATTTAAGTTATACCCCAATTTTTATTCGGCTGCCATGTTGCGCTTGTTTTTTCCGCTTTATGCTTTGTTATGGATGGGTTCCATGTATTTGTCTGGCGCCTACGATAAACCCTTTCGCGCGCAACCGGCCCTGCGGGGCTTATTACAGGGCAGTATTTTTATTTTATTGATTTACTCTTTATTACCAGAGTATTTTAGATTTTCGCGCGCGCTAATATTATTAGGCTCGGGTTTTGCGTTTTTATACCTTGTAGTAAGCCGCCTTATTTTTCGCTTGCTTTTTCATAAAAGTGAACGGGTGGGCGCTGTACTTATTTTAGCACAACCCGCCGAAGGCCGGCGAATAGAATTGCTTTTAAATTCCTCTACGCGTCCTCCAGAGGGCATATTTTATAATGTCCCCGAGTCCGATGCGGAATTTAAAAATACGATGCCACGCCTTGAAGAATATATCCGTATTCATCATATTACTGAGCTTATTTTTAGTGTTCCCGAATATTCTACGCGTGATATTTTAGCCTGTATGGCACATTTTACTAATTATGGTTTAAAATACCGCATTGTAACTGCTCAAAGTGATACCATTATTGGTGGGCAAAATCCAAATGTTAAAAACGATTTGTTTGCATTTTCGCTCAACGACTCAGGACAGCCGGTTAACCGGAGAAAAAAACGTCTTTTAGAACTTGTTTTGGTGTTTTTACTCTTTCTGCTGTCTCCTTTTTTAATCGGATTGATGTCCAGTCCTGTTAACTTTTTTAAAAATATATTTGCGGTAGCGCTTAAGCGTCGGCAGTTAATTGGCTTAGCTTCAGATCATGTTCCAACACCGGTAATAGATTTGCGCCAAATAGGTTTGGCTTCTAATGATGTTTTAAGCGATTATATGCACCATTACCGTTGGGAAAAAGACTTGGTTTATTGTTTTAAATACCTTAACAAACTCGGTAATAAATGTTAATGCACAAGCGGTATTAACTTTAGAATTTAAATTTGTAGAATGATTTTTCGTTACGTTTGTATTATATTTTCTGTGCTACATGCAATAGGACAAACGCCTGTAATATGGAAGGCCAGCACACAATATTTAAATTCAAATCATGCATTAACATTTACATTTGAAGCTGAAATTGCACCCGGCTGGCACATGTATAGCCAACACTTAAAAGCAGATGGTCCGGTGCCCACGCATTTTGATTTTTCTAAATGTCCGGGGTTTATCGCTTTAACTGGATTGCCTGAAGAAATTGGCATACAGCGTGAATTCGTGCCTGCTTTTGGCGACACGCTATTGGTTTTTCATAACCGTGCCCGTTTTATTCAGTCGGCTACGGCATCTGTATTAAAACCCTTTTCGTTTGATGTTGCCATTGACTATATGCTGTGTAACGAGCGCATGTGTCTGCCGCCTAAAACTGAAATTGTTCATGTTAAAAGCCCCGTAAAATAATTGTACCTTTAAATGATGCGTTGCTGCTTAATTTATATCCTGGTTTTTATAAACTCTTTATCATGGGCTCAAACTTCTCATGTTCGTTGGGCAAGTAAAACAAAATCTATTACTGCATGTGAATATGAACTTGTTTTTACTGCTGATATAGATCCCCACTGGCATATTTATTCGGTAACTCAAAAACATCCCGATGGTCCCAATGCCACTTCGTTTACATTTGCACCTTCCCCGGCATATACTTTATTAGGGCCCATAAAAGAGTCCAAGCCCAAAATGGAACTTGATAACGTTTTTGGCATGCGTGTTGCCTTTCATGAACATCAGGCGGTTTTTACACAACGCATTAAAGTACTGAGCGTAAAGCCTTTTACAATTAACGGGCAGTTTGAAGCCCAGGCCTGTGACTCGGTTCAATGTACATTTCCGCCAGCAGATGCATTTACTTTTACCATTGGCGCAAGTGAATGTGGTGCTGCTGCCGAACGCGATACCGCAGCCACATCAAATGAAAATGTACAAGATAACAATCCTCCTATAACACATACCGGTTCTTCTATTTCGCCTTCTGTATATCAAGCCGACGAAACCGATTTATCAAAACTCAACTGGCTAGAAATATTTTTGGCAGGACTTATTGGCGGATTTGCAGCGTTGTTTACTCCGTGCGTATTTCCAATGATTCCCATGAATGTGAGTTATTTTACCAAACATTCTAAAAATCGACGTCAGGGCATGCAAAATGCCCTACTTTACAGTTTGTTTTTAATCTCCATTTACGTAATCCTCGGACTCAGTATTACTCTGATATTTGGTGCCGGCGCTTTACACACGCTTTCAACAAATGTGTGGTTTAATTTGGGATTTTTTTTACTGTTATTAATTTTTGCGTTTTCGTTTTTAGGGGCATTTGAATTGGTATTACCTAGTACCTGGGTAAACCGCATGGATGCCAAAGCTGAAAAAAAAGGACATAGCGGTATTTTTTTTATGGCATTTACTTTAGCATTAGTTTCGTTTAGTTGTACCGGTCCCATTATTGGAACCTTGCTTGTACAAGCTGCCGCAGGCGGAGGTATTTCAGGTCCATTTTGGGGCATGCTCGGGTTTTCTTCCGCATTGGCAATTCCTTTTGGTTTATTTGCTGCCTTTCCAGGCTGGCTTAATGCACTCCCAAAATCTGGAGGATGGCTCAATGCCGTTAAGGTTGTTTTAGGATTTTTAGAACTTGCATTAGCTTTAAAATTTGCATCCAATGCCGATTTAGTTGTTCAGGCCGGCATACTTACTCGTGAATTGTTTATTGTATTATGGCTTGCTATATTTTTACTTCAAGGCTTATACCTTTTAGGCGTATTTAAAACGGCCCACGATACTGCGGTAAATCACTTAAGCGTTTTTCGTTTGATGATGGCCGTAATCACATTTGGTATGGTCTTTTATTTGTTGCCCGGACTATGGGGCGCCCCGCTAAAGCTACTTAGTGGTGTTTTACCCCCCGCAGAATATTCGGAGGCCCCTCATGGTTTTGGCCCTACTGAAACATCCGTACTTAAAAACACAGACGATGCATACAGCACTTATATTGAACGTAATAAGCATGGTATTTTATATTTTAAAAACGACTACGCCCGTGCGTTAGCTTATGCCAAAAAACAACACAAACCCTTACTGGTAGATTTTACAGGACATGCATGTGCCAATTGCCGTAAAACAGAAGACTATGTCTGGCCCGACCCACAAGTAACGCGATTACTAAACGACAACTATGTGCTGGTATCTTTATATGTTGATGATAAACGCCCTCTTGATCCTAGTGAATACGATACAGTTACCTGGTATGGTAAAACGCGAATAATTCGCGACATTGGTGACAAATTTAAATACATGGAAGAAACGCGTTACGGACAAAGTGCACAGCCCTTGTATGTAATCCTTAACCATGCTGAAGAGCCTCTTTTACCCGTACGTGGTTATAATGCCGACATTGCAGGGTATATTAAATGGCTGCAAGCCGGTATAGCTGCTTTTAAAAATTCAAATATAAAACCCTAAAAAATAAATCTTAAATTATGATTTCAGCACCTGTAAGTAAAGCCCTAAACAAGCAAATAGAGCTTGAGGGATCCTCTTCACAATTTTATTTAGCCATGGCCAGTTGGGCTGAAACCCAAGGTTTAAATGGTATAGCCGCGTTTTTATATCAGCATGCCGATGAAGAGCGCATGCATATGTTAAAACTTATACGCTTTGTGAATGAGCGTGGCGGACATGGTGTAATTCCAATGCTGAAACAGCCTCCTGTAACATTTAAATCGGTTAAATCGGTGTTTGAAGAAATTCTTAAACATGAAATTCGAGTAACTGCTGAAATTAATGGCTTGGTAGATGCAACTCTTAAAGTTAAAGATTATACAACTCACAATTTTTTACAATGGTATGTGAGTGAGCAAATTGAAGAAGAAGCCTTAGCCCGCCAAATTGTAGACAAGCTTAAGTTAATTGGCGACGATAAAGGAGGTCTTTATTTCTTTGATAGAGATTTAGAGCAGTTATCAAAAACTGAAGCCTCGGGTGAGGAAAATGAAGCTTAAAACACTCCATCGATTTATTTTTTAGATTTTTGCACCATTACAAAAAGTACCTCGCCATCACGTTTCATGTGGTAGCGTTCACGAGCCAGACGCTCAAGTTCTAAGGGATTGGTTTTTAAATGGTGAGTCATGCGCTTGCAATATTCAATTTCATGGGTGTAATACGCTTTATCCTGTTTTAATTTTTCACAGCGCTTGTACATCTCCCATTGACTAAAAGCGTCGTTTTCATCAAAACACAATACCCAAACAATAACCGCCAGTGCGGTAATTACATATTTATTTTTAAAGCATTTCCAAACTTGATGCATTCCTTGTAAATTTATATACAATAACATGCTTGTTTTAAAACTCAAATTCTGGCTTTTCCACTTTAGCATGTTAGTTATACTTGTTTCGTGTGCAGATACAGCTGCTCGGAAAACAAGTTTTGAACCCCCCTTAACAAAATCGCAAATGATTGCCATACTCAGTGAAAAGGCATTAATTGAGGCTGCTTTAAAAGATGCCCCCAACTTTGATAGTATACGTTTTAGTATTTCGTTTCGAAAATCGGCACTGGATTCGAGTTTACTTTATTATGCCGAACGCCCGGGTGCATTTAAAGACCTTTACATGGAAGTTTTGGTAGCTTTACAACAACGTGAAAGTCAACTTTTTAATTCAACAGCAAAATGAATTCAATAGGTAATATCCTTTTTAGTACCCTGGTATTGGGCATTATTATAAATCCGGCTTTTATTAGTGCGCAGTCTACGGCCGATGCAGCGGTTCAAGTATCTGCATCGGTACAAGCAAGTCCGCCTCAAATTATATTGTCTTGGCCCACTAACAGCACCACATCACAATACTTAATTTACCGCAAATCAAAAACATCAACATCTTGGAATGCCCCAATAGCAACACTTAGCGGAACGGCCACGCAATTTATTGACAACACAATACAAAAAGGTTTTAATTATGAATACCGAATTGTTCGCAGTGGTAATTCTTATACCGGTTACGGCTACGTACTTTCAGGTATTGAAGTTCCTGAAACCTACTGGCGTGGTAAACTAATTTTGCTTGTAGACAGTACGTTTATAATCCCATTGGCCAGTGAAATTAACCGACTTATTAAAGATTTACAGGGTGAAGGCTGGGATGTGTTACGTCATGATGTGTTGCGTAACGGCAGTGTAACGCATATTAAAAGCATAATAATAGCTGATTATGCAGCCGATTCGCTTCATGAAACCCGAGCCGTATATATTGTGGGTCATGTGCCCGTACCCTACAGTGGAAATATTAATCCTGACGGACATCCGGATCATTTAGGAGCCTGGCCAGCCGACGTCTATTACGGTGATGTAAACGGCATGTGGACCGATAATGGAGTAAGTTCTACAACGGTTTCGCCGCCGCGCACCCAAAATATTCCCGGTGATGGAAAATTTGACCAAAGTATAGTGCCGGGTGATGTTGAACTTATAGTGGGTCGTGCCGATTTTAGTAATTTACCTGCATTTTCAGCTACAGAGCAGCAATTATTAAAAGCATATCTGGATAAAAACCATGCCTACAGAACAAAACAATTTTCTGCTCAAAAACGCGCCCTCATTGATGATAATTTTGGCTTTTTTGGAACTGAAGCCTTTGCAGCTAGCGGCTATAAGAACTTTGCACCTTTAGTAGGCACAAGCAGTGTAGTAGCCGCCGATTATATTACCAGTATGGCGTCAGGCAGTTATTTATGGGCATACGGTTGCGGGGGCGGCAGTTATGTTAGTGCCTCGGGTATTGGCAGTACCTTTAACTTTACCAATACTGCTTTACAAGGTGTTTTTAGTATGTTGTTTGGTTCGTATTTTGGCGACTGGGATTGTACTAATAGTTTTTTAAGAGCGCCGCTTGCTCAAGGACAAATATTAACTAATTGTTGGTCAGGACGTCCGCATTATCAATTTCACTACATGGGCATGGGTGATATTATTGGTAGCGGCTTACTGCTTACCCAAAATAATCCTGGCGGCTTATATTTTGCGAGTCCAACAAATATTACAGGAAAATGGATTCATAATGCTTTAATGGGAGATCCCACTTTAAAACAAGATATTATGGCACCTGTAAATCAAGTTACTGCACTTATTAGTGGGCAGCAGGCAACTATAAGCTGGAGCGCTTCCCAAGAACCGGGATTACTTGGATATCAAATTTACATGCGCAACGACAGCCAAACGGTTTTTCAAAAAATTAATTCACAGCCGGTAATTTCCAATTCCTTTACGCTGTCGTGTTTGCTTTATAAAGGTATTTATGAATTTATGGTACGTCCTTTAAAACTTGAAACTACAGCCAGCGGCTCATATTATAATTTAGGCATGGGCGCGCGTGATACAGCCATTTGCACCAAACAGCTAAAAGCTTTGGCCCAATTTACTACTGCCTTAATTTCAAATACTCTACAAGCCGGCATAACGGATGTTTTTGCAGGCGCGCTGTACTCATGGGATTTTAATAACGGATTTTTAACGGCCGGTCCTACCGCATCGGTGGCATATACAAATAACGGTATTTATAATGTTCAACTTAAGGCTATTCACCCCTGCTTGCAAGATAGCAGCAATCAGTTTGTACAAATTATTGAGGCGCAAATTGATCCCCTTAGTGGCAACACTACACGCTTTAAACAAAATCCTACAAATTATGTTTTTGAAATATTAAATCTACCTGCAGGCGCAACAGAAATAAAAGTTTATAACGCTGCAGGTCAAGTAATACACGCTTATAAAGGGCCATTTACCAACACCTTTTGTGCGTCCCTTGACATGTCGGGTATTTACAGTATACAAATATGTTCACGTACAAAAACCACTTGGCTGCCCTTGCTAATACACATTAATTAATACATAAAGAGAATGTGATGGCGTTGGTATAACATTACATTATTATTAATTACAGTATTTGAAAACTAGGTCTTATATTAATATCTTGCTTGATTTTCGCGTAACATTGTTAAGTTGAAAACTATAATAGTATTAATACAATCTAATGTTTTAGTTGCTGTATCTGCGCTTGCCTTAACTATTTCAACACAATTTCAATTAGGTATAAATATATATTTCGAATCTTACCATTTTTTAATTTTCTTTTCTACTCTTTTTATATATAATGTTCATAAACGCATAATGCTATTAAATGGCATTAAGACAACTCCCTCTGAAAATTATAATGAATATAAACCCTCTTTAAAAGTAATGCATCGTTGTCTAGTAATGGCTTTGGGCGGTATTATAATAACGCTTTTTAAAACCAGTTTTAACCTGGTTTTTGTTTTAATACCTTTAGGTATTATTTCGCTTCTGTATTCTATTCCCTTAAATAAGGGCCAAAAAACATTCATCACGCTTCGGCAAATTCCATATTTAAAAATATTTTTAATTGCTTTTGTTTGGTCGGCGGTTACAGTTTTTGTTCCCGTAATTAATTATAAAAAACCATTTTTTTCGCTTCATGTATTAAGCATTTTTTTTGAGCGTATGTTATTTGTGCTTGCCATAACACTCCCTTTTGATATTCGCGATATGGATGATGATAAAAAAGCTGGTATTAAAACAATCCCTCTACGTTTAGGTGTCATCAAATCTAATTATATGGCTGTAGCAGTTCTTGTTTTATTTTTTGCTTTGGCATTAGCCCATTATATATATACAAGGCAATGGCTGATTTTAAGTGCATTTACAATACTATTTATGCTAACGCTCTTAGCATTAATTCATCCAAAAATTCAAAACTTAGCATTATACCATAAAGGGGTTCTTGACGGCACCATGTCATTACAGGGAATTTTAATTTTTGGATGTTATTTAATTCGGCCTTTTTTTAATGCGCAATGAATTTATAATTAACTATTATTTAACTGCTATTAAATTGCGTATTTAGTAAACGCAATTTAATTTGTTTTGATTAATAAAATAATTTTAAAATATATTTCCTAAAAAATGCCGCTGCATTGGTTATTGTCTTTTTAGACGTGCCATATAAAACCCATCACCTTCGCCGCTGGGATACAACATTTGCTCGGCCTCCAAAATAAACTCAGAATGTGTTTTTAAAAATTCTTGTACCTGCAATTCATTTTCATCCGGAAAAATACTGCAAGTACTATATACTAAAGTGCCTCCGCTTCGAACCAAAGAACAATGTGTGTGTAATATGTTATTTTGTATTTGCTTTAACGCGGTAAGCGCTTCTGCTGTTAGTGTCCATTTTGATTCGGGATGCCTTTTAAACACCCCGCTACCACTGCAAGGCACATCCATTAAAACCACATCCGCTTTAGCTTTAAGCTTTTCTAGTGTAACTGATTCTGTATTAAGTAATATACATTGAATATTTTGGGCACCGGCGCGTTTTGCCCGTTTTTTTAATTCCATAATTTTTTTCTCTACGGGATCTGCAGCAAATATCTGCCCGGTATTTTGCATTACTGCGGCAAAATGTAATGTTTTACCACCTGCCCCGGCACAAACATCAATAACTGTTTGTCCAGGCTGCACCCCAGAAAATGGAACAATATGTTGTGACGCAAAATCTTGAACCTCAAACCAACCCAAATTAAATGCTTTAGTTTTAAACAGCGCCGCGCGTTTATGCAGGCGTAGTGTTTCCGAAGGGCCCGGTGTTACACTAGCCTCTATACCCTCTTCTTGTAAGGCCAGCAATACTTTTTGCAATGGCGCTTTAAGTATATTTACACGCAGATATACTGGCGCCTCTCTGTTTAACGAAGAGGCTTCTTTATACCAGCGGTCGGCTCCCAGCATCTCCATGCCATGGCTCCACATCCAATCGGGATACGATTCGTAAATCTGGGGCTGTAATTTTAATTCTTCCTCTAGCGCTTTTAGCTGATAGGGATTTATCTTTGGAAAGTTGGGCCATGTTAGTTCCATATTATACCTGAAATAAATCCAGGCGCTGGTATGCAACCAGTAATTGGACTTACTTTTAGTAAGTTCAGTATAAAATCGATGGTATCGAATTAAATCATAAACAGCTGTTGCCACAAAATGGCGGTCGCGTTTGCCCCATTGCGAATGTTTTTTAAATTGCATTCGTAATGCAATATCCGCGGGGCATTCTTGCTCTAAAATAAATTTAACAAGTTCGGGAATGGCTTCTACCAAAGCCTTGTGCAATTTCATCAGCGCACCAAAGTTAAGCTTCCTTTTAAATAGCGTTTAGCAATGCCGCTGATGCGTGTTTCATATACTGTACACTGGTAAAAATAAACACCATCCGCACAAGGTATTTTACTTTGTGCAGCTATACCATCCCATTTAAAATAAGGATCTTCTGTTGAAAAAACGATATTTCCCCAACGGTCAAAAACACGAAGTTCAATCGCTTGTACATGTCTGAATGGCCAAATGGCCCTAAACACATCATTAGCGCCATCGGCATTTGGTGAAAATACATTTGGCAGTTCAAAGCGCGGGCAATTATCTACGCATGCCGCAGTACTCAAAGGTCCTGCATTTCCCGAAGAGTCAACGGCCTGCACCGCATAGCAGCCCCTAATAGTAGCGGTATCAGATTTAAAATATTCTAAAACCGTATCCTGTGGGTATTTTAAAAGTCTGGTATATGCTTCAGCAAGTATGGACTTATAATATACCAGATAATACACAACATCATCACTACACGTTGTGCGTATGTTGTTCCAGCGCAATTGAATTTGCCCGGCGGGGCAATCGGCTATAAGTGTAACCTGTGGTATGCAGGGTAATACAGAATCTAAAGGCGTAATGCAGCGTTCTTGCGAGCGGTTATACAAAGGATGCGGCAGCGTAGAATCTGAATAATACCCGTGGCTTTTAACATAATAACAATAGTTTTTACGGTTAACTATGGCGCCCGAATCCAACCAGGACTGTTGTGCCGTTTGACCCAAGTATGTATATCCGGTTTCGTTGGGCGCTTTTCTATATATATCGTAACGTGTGTTTCGCCAGGGGGTTTCCGAAATCCATTGCAGGCGTATACAACGGTCTGTTCCGCGACCGCTTAAAAAAACAGATGTAGCTTGTGGCGATTCTCCAACCGTATCATTGGCGGAAATCAGCTGAAGCCGGTACCGATGTTGTTCGTTGTAAGTATTAATGCCCACATGCGTCCATGTAGTGTCTAAGGCTAAAACAGATTTTTTAAATGCCGTTTGATAAACTGCCGTAAATGGAGCATTAGGTTTTGAGTAAAAAATCCGTATAGCATAAGGAGCAAGATATTGAGTTGTATCTAAATTTAATGTATCGCATAAAGGTAATTTCCATTTTAAAAATACCGAACCTGAAACTGAATGTGTTGTAATAACATCTGTATTAAGTAATACGGGAATATCGCGTTTTAATAAACCGCATTTTGGAGCGGATGCTATTGAGCGCACCCCGTCACTATAAACTGCATAAACGATATAGGTATAATACTGCCCCGCCACTAAGCCGGTTCCAAATCCCAAATCGGTTAAGGTATTTTGATTTACCCCCACAGAACCTACAAGGCGCCACAAATTATCAGGAGGTGCGGGGGCGCAGGCAGGGATATTTGAATTGAGACAATACTCAATACGGTACACCTCATAGCACTTAAGGGGATTTGTACTTGGATTACAATTTACCGGCTGCCAAGAAATTTTCATTGCACTTCCCTGTGGATATACACTAACTTGTTTCACTGCCGGTGGAAGTACGCGTATATTAAAATTTTGAAAACTCACCAGTTGAATTGTAGGGCCGTTATCACTGGCTTTTAAAACAGAACGGTAATATTGATTTTGAATATGCTGGCATCCCGTTTGCCATTCAAACTGTGCTTTTAGAGTGTTATTTTGAAGAGAATCCATCGTTGCTATGGTATTGCCAAGTACTGCGGGCGGCGCATACGCCTGAAAGGCCCCTGCCTCACCCTGCAAGCTTACTAACCATCCGGTATTAGGATCTCGAACTTCTAGCGAACGTTTTACAAGTGTTCCGGCTTCAACACAGGTATCGGCTATTGGGGTTATTTGTGGTGGCACATTTTTTGGACAAACATTAATAATCACTTGCATATCACGCATTACATATCCAACCAATTCGTATTGACCGCTTGTATTTTTACGCCACTCTAATACTTTAAAGGCAATATTATATTCGCCTTGATATGCCGGTACGCACCAGGATAATTTTCCGTTTAAGGGATCTATTGAAAAGGTGCCCGGTGCACCGGCAAAAGGAAATGTATATCCTGGAATTGTTTGTCCATTAAGTCCGCGAACGGTTGTAAGCTCATAGCTTAAACTGTCTTTTTTGTCCGGATCATACGCTCCCGGATTATGCTCAAAACAATACCCCACACAGCCGCGGTCAATGGGCGGAAAACCAAAAACCGGAGAACTGTTGGCGCCGGTAAAAAAATTAATTACCAGCATGGCCTCCACATAAAAGGGCTGCTGTACGGAATTGGGTACATTTAGGACTCCTTCATTTCTGTTGCGGTCAAAATTCCGAATATAATATGTGCCTGTATTACTGTATTCGTGTATAACAGAATAAACATTTTTTTTTACCACATACCCTTGTGCGCTTGATATAAGTTCACCACAGGTGGCCTGAAAATTACATTTATTACAGCTAAATCCGTTTTGACGGTATACTACAGCACGATTGCCGTCACCAAAATAGACAGTATCAACACAGCGGTCGGCAATGTTTGGACCATCATCGGTATACTTTACAAGTGTTATAGAATACATATATACCGGTACAACATTTCCCATTATCACTTTACTAAAGGGCGCAATACGTTTATAATAAATTTCACCGGCGCGGTTGTGGGTGGCAAATACCGTATTTATTAAAAATATACAAGCTATTGCAAGTAATGTGCGCATTTTGCTTTTTATTGCTTTATAATACGTGTTGCATCTATAAAAACACCATCTTGAAAAATCCTCAATGTATACACCCCTTTTGAAAGGTCTTGGATGCTAAAATGAAATGCGTTTTCTAAAATAACAACCCAATCGTTCCATAACACATCTACCAATCGGCCTTCGGCATTATAAAGTTCAAACTTCATATATGCAGGTTTTTTAAGATGCAGTGGAACCGATAGTACATCCACTGTCGGATTGGGATACACCCTCGCATCCGTGGACGCTAAAGGTTTTGCAATGGCTGTATAATCGGTTGAATCGCGTATTACCTGAGCGAGCCATGCCCCATGCGCACGGTATGTGCTGGGGCCATATGGTGCCATGTAAGCGTAATACCCGCTCATCCAAACTTCTCCCGATTTATTATAGCGGCGTTGCGAACCTGTATAGTCGCCCCAACGTTCTAAATTACTGCTTAATACATTTACGTATGTAGTACCGTTTTGTATGCGTAATATTGGTGAAAGTTGGCCTTGGCCATCACTTTGAATAGCCGAGCACCCTGTAAAAACTTTATTGGAGCTATGATTAAACCCAATTAAAGCACTGTTGTCGCCTACACCTTTACCTAAATACGATATGTTAGGATACGCAAAATCCATGCTGTCGTTAGGTATAATAATTCCTGTACTGCTAGGTACCGCCGCATAAGGGTTGGCAATACGACCATAATACACCGACACCTGATTATTGGATGGGTTTTTACAATTATGCACATATTGAATGCAATTATTTTCAATAAAGGCGCCCAAATGGCGTGCGTCGTTAGTGGCCAGTGATTGCGAGGCAAGCGCCTGTCTGCCATCGGGCGGAAATAAATAGGGAGGATTACACAATAATGGCTTTATTGTTACTGTTTGACTAGGAGCGCCTATTGTGTCTGAAAGGTGTACTAAAAATACCGTATCATTTTGGGCATCTAAATTGCGGTTTGATAAAAAAAACATATCCGGACCGCTTAATTGTGATCCCCCCCTAACCGGACAGAGGTTGCGAATTGCTCTGCCGTTTAGCGAAATGTTATGGTGCAAAAGGCTATTGAGTGCTGTACCCGCATAGCCCTTGGTTTTTGTAATTTGCCAAATAAGGGTTTCTTTAAACCCCGTTTGCCAAGAAGAATTATTGCTTAATAAGTTAACTGTAATAAAAAGTTCTTTTTTGCTTAGGCTTAACATAGGATAATCCGTCCAAAGCGAATTATTTAATGGATTGCCAGGTAATACATACAAATTCCACGCGCCATTGGGATCGGCACTTTGTGAAAATCCAACAATTATTTTACTCGTACTGTCCACAAAGCCAACTAGGCACACCAATACAAATCGGTTATGTTGCGGATCATAAATAACTTTTGGATCAAATTCTTCGTGGCGTCCGTTTACAGGGCTTGTAAATGCTGCTAAAGATTTATTAGGTGACACCGAATTGGTTTTTATGTCTTTTATATAAATATTGGTATTAACAACAGAAACAATCATGCCCGAGTCGGAGATGGCCATATCGTTGTCATTGGGCGTGCTTACCCCCCATGGGTTTGCAAAAAAACTCTGGCCCAATAACGGTTTAGGCAAAACTGCTGGTGGTGGCGCAAATTTATTGTCAATTGCATTAGGATATTGACCTTGTATTTTTTCAGAACTGTGCCGGGGCATTTCACGTATTAAAAGTTTCGGTTCAAAATCAAGGCTTTGCGCAGAATAGGTTACAACAGCAGATCGTTCAATTTTAAATACTTTAGATTTTGCCTGTGATAATCCTAATTCTGGTAAAAGCAAAACTAAAATCAGGGGTGTAAAAAAAACTGCAAACTTCATATACTTAAAGATACGAATAAAGGTCTTGAATTTAATCCTATTGAGTTGCTAAAAATATTTCTCCTGCATTCTGTAAAAGCGGTTTTTTTTTCATCTAATTTAGATTGTTGGTATGGCATCATCACATCATAAAGTTACTTGGGGAAGCCTTATAGTAACACTGGGTATTATTTACGGCGATATTGGCACTTCGCCGCTTTATGTAATGAAAGCTATAATTGGCGAAGCTCCCATTGATGCCCATTTAGTTAAAGGTGCTATTTCAGCTATATTTTGGACGCTAACATTACAAACCACTTTTAAATATGTATTGATCATACTTCAGGCTGATAATAAAGGTGAAGGCGGTGTATTTTCATTATATACCCTTGTACGGCGTTCAAAATTTAAATGGCTTATAGCTCCAGCTATTATTGGCGGTTGCGCCTTACTTGCAGACGGTATAATTGCCCCCCCTATATCGGTTTCGTCTGCGGTTGAAGGATTACGGCGCTACAATCCGTATATCAACACCGTGGCAATTACTATTTTTATAATTGTTGCTTTATTTGCCATTCAACGCTTTGGCACCAAGTGGGTAGGTCGTTTTTTTGGACCTGTTATGTTAATTTGGTTTTCTATGCTGGGTTTATTGGGTTTTATAGCATTACTCCAATTTCCATCTATTTTAGAATGTTTAAATCCATTGTTAGCCATAGATTTAATACAAGACCATCCTTCAGGTATTTTTATTTTAAGCGCTGTATTTTTATGTACTACCGGAGCAGAAGCCTTGTACTCTGACTTAGGCCATTGCGGCAAACAAAACATCCGCATCAGTTGGATTTTTGTTAAAACCATGCTGGTTTTAAATTACATGGGGCAAGGCGCTTGGCTTTTACTGCATGAAGGAAAAACCCTAGACGGAAACAATCCTTTTTTTGAATTAATGCCTTCGTGGTTTTTAATAAGCGGTATTATAATTTCTACTTTAGCAGCTGTTATTGCGTCACAGGCGTTGATTTCGGGTTCATTTACCCTAGTAAATGAAGCCATGCGATTAAATTTTTGGCCGAAAGTTCGTGTAAAATACCCAAGCGATATTAAAGGACAATTATATATTCCTTCTATAAACTGGTTATTAATGTCGGGGTGTATTGCTGTAGTTTTATATTTTAAAGAGTCTGCTAATATGGAGGGCGCTTATGGCTTAGCCATTATATTGGGTATGATTATGGATACCGTATTATTAAACTTTTATTTACACATGAAGCGTGTTCCTATGACTCTTGTAATTGGAATGATGGCGCTTTTCAGCAGTGTGGAACTTTCTTTTTTTTCGGCCAATCTTAGCAAATTTATACACGGTGGTTGGATTACATTATTAATTGCGGGTGTATTAATGCTTATTATGTTAATTTGGGTGCTTGCAAAAAAAATCGGACGGCAATACCTTGATGAAGTTTCGCTTAATGATTATAAATCTACGTTAATAGAATTAAGCCGCGATGAATCTATTCCAAAATATGCGAGTCATTTGGTGTATTTAACAGCTGTTAGCCAACAAGGCATGATTGATCAAAAAATCATTCATTCCATTTTACAACGCCGCCCAAAACGGGCCGATATTTATTGGTTTGTGCACGTGGATGTTATGGACGAGCCTTACCGGATGGATTATGTGGTGTCTCACATTGCAGATAACGACATTATACGTATAGATTTTAAATTGGGCTTTCGTGTTGCCCCACGCATTAACCTGATGTTTAGAAAAGTAGTTCAAGATTTAATTCAAAATAATGAGGTAGATATTACCAGCAAATACGAGTCTTTAAATAAAAATAACATCAGCGGCGACTTTAAATTTATAATTGTAGAAAAATATTTATCCTTTGATAACGATTTGCCGTTTTTACAACGCATAATTATGGATTTGTATTACTTTATAAAAAAATACAGTTTGTCTGAATCGCGGGCCTTTGGATTAGAGTCCAGTTTATTAAAGGTTGAAAAATTTCCAATGATTTTTAGTACCCCAAGCGATTGCAGCAATTTAAGGCGATTGCAGTAATTAATCCTCAATACCCTGTTGAAATTCAATTTTTAATATTGATTTTTAACTGTTGTGTCTTATTAATTTAGTGCACAGCTAGTATATGGTTTTTAGTTCTGTTATTTTTTTGTTTCTGTTTTTACCTCTAACCCTTTGTATACACTATATACTGCCCTTTAAATTTAAAAATCTATTTTTATTTACAGTTAGTGTTTTGTTTTATGCGTGGGGCGAAGGAGCATTAACTTTACTTATTTTACTATCCATTGGGATTAATTATTTGGCGGGATTAGGCATTTCATTTTTTCAAAACCAAAAGCCGGTATGGGCTGCCCTTTTGCTTGCATTCGCCATAACCCTAAACCTTAGTGTATTAATTTATTTTAAATACTTTCATTTTATAATTGAAAATATTCAACGCCTGGGCTTATTTACAAACCAATTAAATCCTTATATGCATTTGCCCATAGGCATTTCATTTTATACGTTTCATATTATTTCTTATTTAATGGATGTATACAGGCGTGATACGGCACCACAAAAAAATCCATTAGATCTGGGTTTGTATATTTTTTTATTTCCCCAATTGGTTGCTGGTCCCATTATACGATATAAAGACATATCCAGTAAAATTGCATCGCGATTTATTTTAGGAGAGGCTTTTTGGTACGGAGTTAAACGGTTTATTCGCGGACTGGCAAAAAAAATTATTATTGCAAACACCTTGGCCATAACTGCTGATGCTGTATTTAATTTAAAATTGCAACAGCCGGCTTCTATGATATGGTTAGGCGCAATATGTTATACCCTGCAAATTTATTTTGATTTTTCGGGCTACTCCGATATGGCCCTTGGTTTAGGAAAAATGATGGGCTTTCAGTTTCCCGAAAACTTTAACTACCCTTATTGTGCACGTTCTTTGCAAGATTTTTGGCAACGCTGGCACATCTCATTATCCACATGGTTTCGTGACTATTTATACATTCCTTTAGGCGGTAATAAAAAAGGCGCCCTTATAACTTATCGCAATTTATGTATTGTTTTTTTTATTACCGGATTATGGCATGGCAGCAGTTGGAATTTTATTGCATGGGGCATGTTTCACGGTTTATTTTTAATACTAGAACGAATTGGGCTTAAAACGCTTTTACAAAGTTGTCATAGTGTTTTTCAACACCTTTATACTTTACTTATTGTTGTAATTGCTTGGGTTTTTTTTAGAGCTGAAAACTTAACGCGGGCCTTACATATTTTAAAACAAATGTTTGTGCCGCAACAATCAGAAAATTATGCAGCCATTGAACAAATTAACGCCTATAGTTTATTTGTTTTTGTGCTGGCCTTAATTGTCAGTTTTAAGGCGCGCCACTATATTGCTATCCGGTATTATAATGTATATACTAAGCTACAGATGCCGTTTCAGTATTTAATTCAAAGTTTTCAATTTATACTTTATATGGGACTATTCGTATATTGTTTAGCCGAACTTTCCATTGGAAATTACAATCCGTTTATTTATTTCCGATTCTGATGCAAAAAGGTTTTAATAAATTTTTTTATCCTGCCGTTGTGTTGAGTTTTTTAGGCATTATGCTGTTGCCTTTAACTGACATGATCTGGCATTATGTTCCAGAGTCTAAAAACCATGAACAACGCTTGTTGGCCCCATTACCAGCACTATGTAAAGATAGTATGTCGGTTTTACCAAAACGTTTTGAAGCTTATTTTAATGACCATTTTGGTTACAGGCATTATTTGGTTCAACTATCTTCGGCTATTAAATTTTATGTTTTTGGCGCCTCACCTGTACCCGAAAAAGTTGCTGTTGGAAAACGTAATTGGTTGTTTTTAAGTGGTCGTTTTTACGGCATCACACAAGATCTTTCGCGCGAACACGCATATTCCGATTCAAGTTTAAATGCGGATGTGCAACTTTGGATAAACCGCAAAGCTGAATTACATAACAAGGGTATTAGATATTATAAAGCTTTTTGGCCCGATAAATACTATATCTATCCTGAGTTATTACCCTTTAGCATGCGTCTGGAAAATGCGTCACTAGCATTTCGATGCGATCAAGCGCTACAATATATAAATCAGCACAAGTCAAGTATTAATATTTTAGATGTAAGGCCATTATTAATGCAAAAGAAGCATCAATATAAAATTTATCATGCATCGGATTCTCATTGGAACAGCTTGGGTGCCTTTTATGCTTATACAGCTCTTATGCAAGCACTTTCTGTTGATAAGCCCGAATTAAAACCTATACCCAGTAGTTCCTATACTATTAAATGGCAATTAAAACCTCCGGGTGATTTGGCTACACTTATTAATGTTTATGAGCCCGAATATGAGCCTCAATTTAATGAACAATTTAAAAGTACTGTATCCGAGCTTACTGCAGATTCGTGTTTCCCAAAAAAAACCCGAATTTTTAAAAATCCCCATTCGCAAACACTGCTACGCGTGTTAATTTACCGCGACTCGTTTACAAATGCACTTATTCCATTTTTAAGCCGGCATTTTAGTGAAATGGTTTTAATATGGGATTCGCCTTATTCTATAGAAATGGTTAATAAAGTAAACCCCGATATAGTTATTGAGTGTTATGCGTCGCGCTATTTCAGATAAGTGATTTATTTAAATCGAAATAACATTCATCGCAAACTAAAATTTAATTTTTTAGCGGCAATTCCTAAACTCAAAGCTGCTCTAAATTAATTTTAAGAGTTTTATTACTATTAAAACAGGTTTGTCACCTGTTTTTAATTAAGTAATACAAAATTACTTTTTTACAAAAAAGATACGGGTAATGAATATTCCCTTACCATCTTCTTTTCCAGCATCAGATTCACAGGCGCTAGCCACATGTGCTATAGTCCATCCTTCGGCTACCAATGTGTTAATTTTTGCTGAAATAACAGCATCGTTAGACGCAATATTTCCAAAATTAATACCTACAAAGCTGTAAAAATTTACCAATTTGGTTTCTTTCATGTTTTCGCCCGATTCTTTAACATCATCCCG
>Ga0078894_10000550_pt1 | contig 26238 bp, 18 predicted proteins | sample LauGreSu1BDMLBSD_2_FD_67506 | JGI IMG/M metagenome (GOLD analysis project Ga0078894, IMG submission 67506) | Freshwater lake microbial communities from Lake Michigan, USA - Su13.BD.MLB.SD (version 4) (version 4) | ecosystem: Environmental > Aquatic > Freshwater > Lake | place: Lake Michigan... | reverse complement strand
TATTTAATATTTAATATTTCAAATTATTATATAATTGTATTATAATTGTATTATAATTGTATATTTCATATAAAGAATATAAATATTATCAAACATGTTAATATAAAAAAATGATTTATAAAAGAAAAAGAAATACACTTGATCCAACGAGAATTAGTAATTACAATAAATTTTTGACCACAATGGATCGCAAAAATATACAAATAAATAAACTTCCTATTTTTTATAATACGAAACCTATAGTAACAACTCCTATAAATTTTAAACCGGTTAAAAGTGAAGAAGAAATTAAAAAGGATATTGATTTTATTATTGATCAAATCACTAATAATTTTACCATAAATGATTTTGGCTCACATAACTTTAGTGGTCAAACTAATAATGATATTGCTATGGCAAATGTAAGGTTTGAAGATCCTAACTATTATCAAGATAATTTAAAAAGAAATTCTACATTTTTTTATAGACCAACCAAACAACGAGATATTTCAAATTGTGAAATAGATACCAGAGATACTATATTTATAGATACGGAAGTAAATAATATTAACGATATATTGGAATTGATAAAAAAATATAATATTGATCCTTTGATAAAATATAATATCAATATGAAAGCTTTACATGATATAAAACAACCATTAGAAGAATTGAATAATATGATTGGAATGAAAGACCTCAAAAATAATATTGTAGATCAAATATTATATTTTATTCAAGGTCTGCATAAAAATAAAGATGCTTCTGGTGATTTTATGCACACTGTTATTTATGGACCACCTGGAACAGGTAAAACAGATATTGCAAAAATTATGGGTAAAATATATAGTAAAATAGGTGTTTTAAGTAAAGGGACATTCAAAAAAGTAACTAGAAGTGATTTAATTGCTGGTTATCTTGGTCAAACCGCATTAAAAACACGCGATGTAATAAAGGAGGCGATTGGTGGTGTTCTTTTCATTGATGAAGCTTATGCACTTGGAAATACAGAAAAAAGGGATAGTTTCTCGAAAGAATGTATTGATACATTATGCGAAGCCCTTAGTGATAATAAAGAAAATCTTATGGTTATCATAGCAGGTTATGAGAAAGAATTGAAGGAGTGTTTTTTTAATTATAATCAAGGTCTCGATTCTAGATTTGTTTGGAGATTTAAAACAGACGAGTATTCTGGTGAGGATTTATACAATATATTTATTAAAAAAGTAAAAGATATTGGATGGGAAATAGCAGAAGATTCAAATGTTAGCATTGAATGGTTTAATAAAAATAAGGATCATTTTAAATTTTATGGAAGAGATATAGAAACAGTTTTAGCAAAAACTAAAATTGCGCATAGTAGAAGAGTCTTTTGTAAAAATGAAACTGAGAAGAAGAAATTAAATCTACAAGATCTAGAAAAAGGTTTTACAATATTTACTGATAATGATGATGCGAAATCAAGGAGAGAAGAAGAATACAAAAAACGCGAATTATATAATTCTTTATATTGTTAAAATATTAGCTATTTAAACTTATTTATATTTTTATTTTTATGTGTAGAATTCGATTAATTATTTTTATTTGATATTATAATATGTCAAATAAAACTATTTCCATAAATCCATCTATATTTAGTGTTGGTTTATCAAAAACAAAAAAAAATAGATCAAAAAAAGAACGCCCTAGTATTACACCATTAATCTCTCCAAATGTCTTGAAAAATAAATTGTTAAAAAGAATAAAGGAACATAAAACAAGAGAAACTGAAAATTTAGATAATAATAAAAAAAAATTAGATAATAAAGGTGATAATAGTAGCGAGACTAATAAAATAAATGATGATTTTACATTTACTGACGAATTTAATGATTCTATTAGCTATTTGCAAACTTTATCAAAACAAAAGAAGGTGAATGATGAAAAAGAACGATATGAAAGAAATAAACAGTTAAAGCGCACGGAATTAGAGAGAAAAACAGTAAAAAACTACCATTCGTTAAATAGTGATATGCCAATAGTGAATATAGATTTGCCTGAAGAATTAAAACAACCATTAATAAATATAAACACCGAACATTTTGCATCTGGAGCAAATAATTCATCGCCTTTAGTTCTAAATAAATATAATTATAACCGTGACGCTGTTCCTTACGGAGTTTTAAAAAATGGTTTAAAACCCACTTATAGAGATTGGACTAGAACACAACGCAGTTCTGTTGTAACAAATCCTAATTCTTCATTAGTTATTGATAATAATGTTAATAATATAAATAATAATGAGAGAGAAACACGTTTAAAAAATTTACGAGATAAATTAAAATTAAAACAACTCCTAAATGAAAAGCCTATTGAACAAATGGAAAACTCATTTATGACACAAAACTTAATACAGAGACCAAAAGTAAATGATAATCCTTTAATCCCAATTATTAATACTGTAGCAGAACCAATAATTCAACCTATTGTAGACAATGTTATAAATGATAATATAAATAATATAAATAATATAAATTTAAATTCAATAAATAATCAAACTACAAATACAAACCAAAGTATTTTAGAACCAATGAAAACAAAGAGAATCATAAAAAAAACGATTAAAAGAAAATATACTCTTGGTAAATCACAAATTAAAAAAACCGTTGCTGTTTTATTGAAAGATAGAGGAACCAGAAAGAAAGTATTAACCGCCCAAAGAGATTTGAAAAGAAAACCGATGAATGATATAAAGAGTTATTTAAGGGATCATAATTTAATTAAAATTGGTAGTAATGCTCCTAACGATGTATTAAGAAAACTATACGAGACATCTATGTTAGCAGGTGAAATTACAAATAGTAATACAGAAATATTGTTACATAATTTATCTAAGGACGATAAGGAACTATAAGATATAATATATAAAAAAGATTAATATTTTATACTATTTACTTTTATAGTATTAATTATAATATTTTATTAATTTAGTATGGAAACAACTAAAAATGAAATGTCACCTTATGCAAAACAATTTTTTGATAGGCTCGGCAAATATTTAGATACAAAAATTTATTTTTATGGAAGTGTCCAGAGATATGATTATTTCCCTATGTCTAGTGATATTGATGTTGATATATTTACTGATAATGAATATAGTACCGTTTCAAAACTACAACATTTTTTAGGCGTTAAAAGACAAGAGTTTAAAAAAATTGTTTATAGATTAAATAAGTCTAAAAAAGTTGTTTATGGAAAAAAAATAAAATATTCTGATCCAGATAATAATTTTGAAACAGAAATATCTATTTATGATGAAAAATATAAATATAATGTTCTAGAAGAACATAATTCGAAAATGATATTACCCTTTTATGTATCTACTTTATTAATAATAGCAAAATTTCTTTATTATAATTTAGGGATTATTTCAAAGGAAAATTATTATCATTTTAAAAATTTTTTAATGCATGATATATTTAGTAGAGAAACTAACGTAAAATTTATTGTTCTTGATCAAAAAGTAAATTAAAAATTTATTTAATTTAATTAAATAAATTTTTATTATTTTTATTTTATCTTACTTATAATCTTTATTTACAATTTACTATTTACTATTTACTATTTACTAAATTAAACAACTTAATTTATTATATCATTTAAAGTTGATTCTGAGTATTGTTGTGTAGCATATGTATTGTTAAGTAAGTCTGGTTGAGTTAATTGTGGTGCTAACTTAATTACACGTGTAGTAGTTAATGGTGCGACAATAGATCCATCCCATGCTACTGATCCTACAGATAATCCAAATTGGTTAACATATTTGTGGAATGGTTCAAGATGTATAAATGCCCATTTTTGCTCGTCATCATCTACTTGAAATAAGTCAATCTTCATATTAAGTGCTGTTGTACTATTACCAAAAGTCCATGCTACATAAGTTGTAGTTCCTGCATAACTAGCATCTGTAGTCCATGTTATTGCACTATTTGGTATTACAGTGTTATTTAATAAATTATTATAATTCCAAATACTTGTTGGTCCTGATGGGAATGTGCTATTAGTTGATATATCAAAATCAGCGTAGCTTCTAGAATCAAAACTAAAATTAAATGTTTCAAAGCCAGTCGTAATTGCGTTACTGGAATCTATATCATAAGATGCTGGTGTTGTATATTTATATACACGTCTTTTATTTACTTGTGTAGAAGCATCATTAACATCTACAACTGTGTATAAGGTAGGTTTTATGCCTGCAGCATCAGCATTAAAGTGTGTTATTGGTGAGTTATCATTAAACCAAGCTGTATTATCTATCTTGAAATCAATGTTATACCATATATTTTGATCACTTGTGTGGAATATGTTTTCGTAACTTGAATTATTATTTGGATAACCAATATCACTAGGATATTGTATGGCGGAGAAATAAAGTGCTCCTGAAGCATCTCTACTTCTTAATATTAATGGATTGCTTTGAACGTTTGCTGTAGTAGGAATACTAGTAACAGGTGCGTTCCATATAGGATTTGTGTGTGCGCCTGGATTTGTGCTGTTATATAATCCTACATATAAGTTAACAGAAATATTTGTTCCTGGGAATATTAAACCATATCTTGTTGTATCAGGATCTTGAACAGCAGCATCGATACTTGGTGCGTTTGTTAAAGTAAATTCAATATCATTCAAAAAATTTGCATTAGTTGTAACGGTTGTAACACTGGCATTAATATCTGGGTATGATTGTGTAGTAGCGAATGGATTAAATATGTTATCTAGATCACCACTGCCAATATTAAGATAAGGCATGTATCTATATGTTATATTTTCTAATTCATCGTTATAATCATAAGGTATTACAGGGCAATTTTGTGTAGAAATTTGTTCAAATTTATAGTATGGTGGAACTGATATAATATATACAACATAACTTTTTACTTGTAATGCAAGATTTTGATAAATTGTTTTTCTGCCAATGTCTATTCCATCATACATTTGTGTGATAGTTCTTGTGGCAAATAAAGTCCAATCGCTTGAGTTTGCTGGAATGTTTGGATCTTGAGCATCATGTAAAGCAGGGTTACCTAACCAGTTGAAACTATTATCTGTTGCTTTAAATATTTCTACAGGTGTAACAATGTATTGTATTCTATAATTCAAACTTGTATAGTTATATGCTGCATTTTGTAATTTAACTCTACTAGGTCTAATAGACATTAAGTTATTATTTGTGTACCAGTTCTCTCCTGAGAAAGTATACATATCATTTTGTCCAAAATCTTTTAATGTCATAGAATCATTATATGTTGTTGGATCTGCAACTGGTGTTGCTTGAGCTGGGACAGGAATGTTCATAGCACCTCCTGCATAATTTGGATTACTAATTGTAACATCTACACTGTCACCTGTTACTGTAACAACAAAACTTAATACACTTCCTGTTGGTGGTATTGAGTAAGGGAAAAATCCACTTATATTAAGATTAGCTATTAATGTGTTATTAGTATCTCTTAAATCATCAACAACGAAATTTTCAAGATAATACATGTTACTAGTTAAAGTGTCTTGTAATGCGGTTAATGGACCATTTGCGGATACATCAAATGTTACAACAGTTGAATCTCTGTTAATAGTTAAATATTGATAACCAACATAAGTTTGGTAACCTCTATACTTAGGGAATGTAAAAATAGCGGAATAGTTATCATCATTTGCACCGATATATTGAAATGCAAGAGAACCACCGTTATACGAACTTAAACCAAGTTCATAAGGAGATGTTGGAAGAGCAGGACTAGGGCCTACTTCATTTATTGTCATAAAATCACCTATAACTCTAAAGTATTGATAACTTCCATTGCTTGGGCGAGCACTAACAATTGTTTCCATATCTAATGGTGATCTTATTAATACACCTGGAACATAAGCATTTAAGTTAATAGTACCAGAAGTGGTGTAATTTTCACTGTAAAAGTTTTCTTCGTAATTACCTTCTACATCTTCATCTCCTAAAACTCTTTCAACGCGGTAAACATCGTTTGGAATGTAAGAAACAACATAATCACCTAAGAATACTGTATTATTTTTGGCAATAATTGTAAATACAGTGTTATTATTTGTGTCTTTAACTACAAACGTTGCGTTACTTGCATCTTGTGTTACTGTTAAATTGTAATTTGTTGTTTGCCATCCTGTAACAACTGAATAATTATTTTCTACAGTCAAATAACCATCATTATTAACAAATGATGATGAAGCAATATTAGTATAACTTGGATCTTCTAATAAAGCAGGTGTAGAATTAAAAGAAGATAATGAATATGATATATTCTCTGGTAAGTAAATGAATGGTATATAATAATTCTCTTGAGTTAATACTACAATAGTTGATTCTTGTGTTGAATTACTAAAAGGTGTGTATTCTATAGAGCAGTTTAATACACCTGTTCCTAATGTTAATGTAGCTGAATTATTTACACCATAATATACATCTGTATCGAAAGAACTAGATATTGTAGTCCATGTTGAATCTGTATTTTCACCTTGAACAACCGAAGTAAATGGTTTTAAATCATTGGCATAAATTGTTCCTGATATTGAAAGTGAATTTCCTGTTGCTGGAGCAATGTTTTCATATACATTATGTAAACCAGGAATTGAAGCATCACTAATATGAGATAAAGCAGATTGTGGTGCTAAATGTCCTAAAAGTTTATTTCTAATAGCATAGTACTCATCTGTTTGTGATATGTTACTAAGAGTTAAATTTAAATTACTATAAGGACCATATTTAGCAGGGAATGTAGCATTATAAACACTATTAGCAGTTACATGAACTAATTCCCAGGCTTGTTTCTTATAAATACTTCCACTGAAATTGTAAGAAGCATCTGGAACTACACTATATGAAACATCACTACTTGTATATTGTCTAGTTATTTCTGTTTGTGGAATTGTAAATTCAACAAGACTAGAATCTGTTGTGTAACTAACATTAACATAATCACTTAAACCACCAGGTCTGTTTGCAACTTGTATAGTATTGTAAACATAACTGAAACTAAGATCTGTAATATTTGTAGAAGAAATATAAATAGGAAGATTTGTCTCTGAAGCATAAGCATTTGTATTGTTTGTGTTCAAATGATTATCACTTACATCACTGTAATTTAATGCCCATCCACTTACATTATCAACAGCAGTTTGAAGACCTAAATCTTCTTTTTCTTTAGATGTTAACAGAATTCTATATGAATTAAAATTTAAAGCTTCTGTTAAATTAGTTATAGCGCCAGATGTTGCGATACCAGTTTCAACAACTGTATAACTAGCGTCATTATAAAAAGATTGAGAATTTAAAATAACATTGTTTAGAACATTTAATCTCCATAAATTAACATCTTGTGTGTTAAATAATGTATTGTTGAAGGAAAAATCAAATTCAACAGTATTATAGCAATTATCTACAATTCCACCAGAATACAATGTCATTATAGCATTGTTTGAATCTAATAAATAATTGTCTGTGCTTTCATTGCTTGATTGTTGAGCAACTTTTTGCCACATTACTTGGAAATTTTGTGTTGTCATTTCTGCACTATTCAAACTTCCGGCAGGATTTGAGTCGGTAGGATAATAAACGTATGGTATTGTAGTGCTACTAACATCTACATTATTTAAAGCAGTATAACGTGTGCTAGGTGTGTTTGTATCTAATATTATTTGACCATTAACACCAGCGTATCCGTTAAGTAATGTCTCGCCTGCTGTTAAATCTACATCAATAGAAGCAGCATCAACTGAAGAAGCATTTGTACTAGCATCAACAACAACTATAGCATCGCTAATATTGATAGTGTGAGTTTGAGAAACATAATTTTGCATGTAGTATGGATTATCAAGCAAGTTAGAGTCATCTAAGTTAGAAATAGGAATACCGGAAGAGTCTTCTGGTAAACTATAACCACCGTCGTTACTTGAAACATTGATTGTAAATGTCCATTGATCAGCAACTGTATTTAAGACATCTGGATCTAATAATGTTTGAAATTGTGGGAAAGTCATTGTACCAGGAACAGGTAAACTATTTTTTGATGAGGCAGCTGAAATTCCACCACCAACATTAAACAATGGCATATTGTTCAAGTCATTACTTTGAATTGTATTATATGAACCATCATCTAATGCTACCTGAGTATTAACTATATTATCAGGATGTTGAATTCTAAAAATACCTACATCTTCGTATGTATTTAAGGTTACTTCTGTTAAATCTCTTGGAGCTACAAGTAAATTATTTGGAACAGGTTGATATGAAGCATCAACTAATGTAAAATCAATTGATCCATCACTAGCATCAACTGTTGCGTAATATGATTGATATGAAGCATCTGTTGCTCCAGTTCCTTGTTGAGCAAAAGCATTATTAGTATTGAAATTTACAAGTTGTGTTATAGCGGTAGGATCGCCGCCAACTGTTTCTAGATCAGTATAAGGTCCAGTTGTTGTATTCCATCTTGATTGCATACCATATTGGATTTTTGCGTTTGTATTATTTACATCAAAGAGACCTTCTACTGTGCTTCCATCACCTTGATTGTCACTTAAATTAGCAACTAAACTTTGTGTAATAACGTAATTACTATCGTAAAATGGAGCACTTGTGTCTAAAGTTGCAAAGTCATATGTATTATTAGCACATGATGTGCTAGATATATTTGTTGTATAAGTATTTTGTGAAACATCAGGAGAATGTAAAACAGTTGAAATTGCAGAGAATTCTGTAACAGAACCTGCTGGGTAGTTTGAAATAGCACTAGTGTTTACATAATTAGCGCTTAAATCTAAGGAAGACCATGAAGTTGAATTTGCTGGCGAAACGTAAGTTCCTGAATTAATTGTTTGAGCTTCTACTAAACTTTGTGCTATTGCTACTTCTAAATCTGTATAAGTAATACCACTGTAAGAATTTAGTATCGTGTAAGAGTCTGTTTCATCGCTACGAGTATAACTGCTAGCCATTATATTATAGTTAAATAAAAAAATATTAACAACAATATTTATTTATTTATTTATTTATTTATAATATTACCTTTCATAACTATATTACCTTTCATAACAACAGTTCCTTTTTTAATATCTTTTCCGTTATTAGAAATATTAGGTTCATGATTTTTACTGCTTAATGTTTCATTGTCTTTACCGCTTAATGTTTCATTGTTTAATTTTTGTAATACAGGTCTTTGTAATCTTTTTACATTTTCTATATTTTTATTGTAAAATGATTTCAACATTTGTAATCTTTGATTTCTAACTGTATCATTATGCATTTTATTATACTTGCTCATGATTGATACGTTCATATCTAAATTCATTTTTATAATATTAACGCAGAAAAAAATATATAAAAAAATTTTATCGTAAAGATAATATTATAAAAAGTTAATTCCTATAACTTTTTACTTTCAATTTAATAGATACAATTAATATATTTCTAAATCAATTAAAGAGAGATATATAATAATATATAATGGCACTTATCAAAGAATATTTTGAATTAACAAGAAAATACCAAGAAGATTATGGAGAAAATACAATATTATTAATGCAAGTGGGTTCTTTTTTTGAAGTTTATGGATTACTAAATAAAAAAACAGATGAATTAACTTGTAGTCGTATTGTAGATTTCTCTCAAATATGTGAATTAAATATAGTTGAAAAAAATACATGTGTTGGTAAAGATAATGTTATGATGGCAGGATTCAAGGATTTACAAATTGAAAAATATGTGAAAAAAATACAAGAGGCTGGATTTACCGCAATAGTATATACTCAAGATGAAGCCGCTAAAAATACTACTCGGTCACTTGCAGGCATTTTTAGTCCAGGAACGTATTTTTCACCAGATACACCTAATTTGACAAATAACCTTACATGTATTTGGATTGATCTAGTAAATAATAAAATGTTACTCAAAGGCAAATATGTAGTAGTTGGAATAGCAAATATAGATATATTTACTGGTAAAACTAGTATATTTCAATTTAAAGAAAGTTATATTCACAATCCAACTACTTATGATGAATTAGAACGCTTTATATCTATTTATAATCCAAGTGAGGTTATATTCATTTCCAATCTTTCTCTCAAAGAGATGGATGATATTATAAATTTTACAAATATTAAATGTAATTTAATCCACAAAATCGTTTTACAAGAAAATCTAACAAATGAAGATAATTTACAAAAAAATCTTTCTAATAATGTAAAAAATGCAATAAATTGTGAAAAACAAGTGTATCAAAAAGAAATCCTCAATAAATTTTATAAAATAAATGACTATGACATATTTATTCAAACATTCAATGAAAATTATATTGCTACACAGGCTTTCTGCTATTTACTCGATTTTGTTTATCAACATAATCCATACTTAGTGAACAAAATAAGCGAACCTATTTTTGAAAATTGTAGTGATAGACTTGTTTTGGCAAATCACTCGCTAAAACAATTAAATATTATAGATGACAATAATTATAATGGAAAACTATCTTCTGTATTAAAAATGCTAAATATATGTTTAACGCCTATGGGTAAAAGAAAATTTGATTATAACTTTTTGAATCCAACAACAAATGAGCATTATCTTAAAAAAGAATATGATATTGTTGAATATTTTTTATCAAATTACACTAATTTTAATACATTTATAAAGACAAATTTAACACAAATAAAAGACATATCTAAATGGGAGCGTCAAGTATTTATTAAAAAGATTACACCCAAGTCTTTTTATTATTTATATAGCAATATCAATATAATAAAAAAAATATATGAAAAAATATATGAGGATAATACTATTAAATCATATTTGGGAGAATATATAAAAAATATTCACCAAATTGGTATTTATTGTGAAAATATTATGAAATTTATTAACGATAATATTGATTTGAGTATTGCTAGAGAAATAGATCAACTACAAAATTTTGAATTAAATTTTATCATGTATGGAGTTGATCCAGAATTAGATAAAAAAACAGAAACGCTGCGCGAATCAGAGTTTAAATTAGAGGCTATTCGTGGTTACTTGAGTAATTTGATTGAAACTAAAGAAAACAAAACGAAAAATGAAAACAAAGTAACTGAATATGTGAAAGTCCATGAAACCGAAAAAAATAATTTTAGTTTAATATCAACAAGTAGAAGATGTAAAATATTAGTTGATGCATTACCGAATGAACAAACTATTGTTCCGTTAAAGTATGATTCAATAAGTAGCAAAAAATATGAACTAAAAGTGTCAAAGACGCAATTTTCTTTTGAAAAACAAACGGCAACTAATAATTGTATTGTGGATGAGCAAATTAATTCTTTATGTAAAAATATTTCAAATATAAAAGTTTCATTAAAAGATCTAATTGCTTTAGTATTTAATAAATTCATTGAAAAATTTGAATCTTATCAAGAACAATTAGAAAGCATTATACATTTTGTTACTTTAATAGATATTTTATATGCTAAAAGCACATTAGCCAAAAAATATAATTATTGCAAACCAGAACTTGTAGAAGCAGATAAATCTTTTGTAAATATAAAACAATTGAGACATTGTTTAATAGAGCAATTTCAAAAAAACGAATTGTATGTTGCAAATGATATTACCATTGGTAATGGCTCACTCGATGGCTTGCTACTTTATGGAACAAACGCAGTTGGCAAAACTAGTTTCATCAAAGCATTAGGTATCTCTATTATTATGGCACAGTCTGGTCTTTTTGTCCCATGTGCTGAATTTATATACAAACCATATAAATATATATTTACACGTATTCTTGGTAACGACAATATTTTCAAAGGATTGTCTACATTTGCCGTCGAAATGTCGGAGCTTCGCACGATATTACGTTTAGCGGATGAAAATAGTCTCATACTGGGCGACGAATTATGCTCTGGAACTGAAACATTAAGCGCAATAAGCATTTTTGTAGCAGGAATTCAAGAACTACATAAATGTAGGAGCAGTTTTATATTTGCTACACATCTACATGAAATCGTTGATTATGAAGAAATAAAGTGTTTGGAAAGTGTTGTCTTAAAGCATATGAGCGTTATATATGATAAAGAAAAAGGGGTTCTTATTTACGACCGAAAATTAAAAGATGGCTCTGGAAGTAATATGTATGGATTGGAAGTATGTAAATCGCTCAGTTTACCACAGCATTTTTTAGAAGCAGCACATAATATAAGAACAAAATATCATCCAGAAAGTAGAAGTATATTAGAATTGAAAACATCACGTTATAATGCTAAAAAAATTGTTGGAACATGTGAAAAATGTGGGGTGAATATGGGAACAGAAGTTCATCATTTACAGCATCAAGCAGACGCAAATGATGATAATATTATAACAAATGAAACTGGAATATTTCATAAAAATAATCTGGCAAATTTAATGACCTTATGCGAGTCATGTCATAATGAAATACATAAAACAGAAAAAAAAACAGGTATTAAAGGTAATAAGCGTGTTAAAACAAATAAAGGATATCAAGTATTAGAATTATAAATATTAAAATTATAAATATTAAAATTATAAATAATTAAATTATAAGTATTTATTAAATTCCATTATTAATTCTTGCTTACTTATTGAACGCGGCCCTACCGTATTATTATGATTAAATTCTATAGATTTTAATAATTCTATATTATCATCTATACTCTTATTATTTTGGAACTTGATAAAATAATGTGATTGGTCACTTTTATCATGAATATTTTTATGTATTGTTCCAGCATTCACACCAACACGTCGAAATGAAATATCTGGATTATCTTTTTTTTCGACAAATATAAAATGTGTGGGTTCTAGTTTTACGACAATTTCTCTATTAAAGTCTTTTTTTTGCCAAATTTGAAATATAGATTCAACATTATATTCTACACCATCTACTAAAAAGGATTTATCAGGTAGATCTATTTCAAAAATTAGATGAAAATTTAATGGGAACGATTTTTTCATACTATCTTTTTTAAAGCTTTTTGGTAGAATAAACGATAAACTATTACAAAATTCGCATGATTTTTTTATAAATTTAATCGCTAGAGATGATTGTCTTCCAAATGGTGGATTTCCTATCACGTGAATATTTGTATATTTGTTTTTGAGTTTATCAATATCCAATAACAAGTAATCTTGTTTAACAATTTCTGTATTTTCTGGTTCTAAATCATAAAACAGATGGTTTAAAGATAAACTTTTTATACCTGAAATGAACGACCCATTACCTGCACTAGGTTCTATTAATAAATCATTTTTATCGTTTATATTTACGTATTCTTTTACATAATTTAAACATAATTGAACTGCTGTATCTTTTGTATAGTATTTATCTATAGTATTACGTTTTAATCCTTTCGTTTGTTTTGGTTCTGTCATTTATTTAATTAATATAATCTTTCTATATTAATTAATCTTTGAATTATTTTTTGAATCAATTTTTTAAAATATTTCTATTTTCTATTTTCTATTTTCTATTTCCTATTTTCTATTTTCTATTTTCTATTTTCTATTTTCTATTTTCTATTTTCTATTTTCTATTTTCTATTTCCTATTTTCTATTTTTTCTATTATTTTTACGTGACTTATTTCTTTTAGATCTCGATTTATTTTTTTTTGACAGAGCAGTTACACTTTTTATTCCTAAATCCAAACCTTCAGCCATTGTATTGTAAACAACAGAAACACCTTTTTCTATAATAGGTGCAGATTTTACAGCAACATCCTTTGTTGTTTTACCAACGGTTTCAAGACCTTTATTTACTGCTGGAAGTGTTTTATTAGTAACATTTTTAATATCTTTCAAAACTTTTGATCTATTGTTTTTATTTCTACGCGATTTTGCCATATTGATTATAAAATATATAAATATTATTAAATAAAAAATTGAAATAAAATAAAACTATATAAGAATAATATACTCTAAATAATATATAAGAAATGATTATTCCAGTTAAATGCTTTACTTGTGGAACTGTTATAGCAGATAAATATAGATTTTATGTCGAAGAAGTGCGTAAGAAAAAATTAGCAAAAAAAAGCAATAGTGAATCTATTGATATTGATAAAGTTCTTTATCTAACAAAAGAGTTTCATGAAAAAACACCAGAAGGTGAGGTTTTAGATGAATTAGGAATGAGAAAAATGTGCTGTCGCAGACATTTCTTAACTCACGTTGATATTGAATAATTTCTTTATAAATTTCTTACTATAATATATAAAATGGGCAAAAAACGTACAAAACATCAAAAAATGTATAAAATGAAAGGATGTTCTAAAAAAACACGTAAAAATCATTTAGGAGGAAAATCAAATTTATATTTAGCATATCCTTCTAGTAATGAAGCTACTGTAAATAATCCTTTTTTTGCTTATACTGGAAAAGGCGGTTCTAATTTAGCATCAGGTGTCTATCCATCACAAGGACCACCTGCGAAAGGTTTTGATTTTTTAAATATTCAATCTAAACGAGGTGGCGGTTGTGGTTGTGGTATGAAATTACCTTTTATGTCTGGTGGATGTTGTCCAATGTGTAATGCTGGAGCAAATTTAATGACTGGTGGTAAAAAAACCCATAAAGCAGGATGTAAATGTAGTGTGTGTAAAATGATAATGAAGGGTGGTCTAGGAAATAATGGAATCCCTTACCCTAATGGACTTGTAGGTCAGCCATATAATATTAATACAAATTTACCAGGCACTAGACTCCCTGGTGACGCTAATTATTATCCTCCAAATCAATACGATGATCAACCAGGTTATAGTAACGCTACTGGTGCAAATCGCCCTTATAGTATTGGAGGAGGCAGAAGAAGAAAAGGTCAAAAAGCTGGTGGGTTCTCTAATTTCATGTTTCAAGACTTGGTAAATTTAGGAAGACAATTTCAATATGGTTTAGGTAGTGCGTATAATTCTGTAGCAGGTTATCCAGCACCAGTAAACCCATTGCCATGGAAAGGACAAATGCCAAATAGTCCAAATCTAAATAGTGTCCAAGCATTATCTCCATAGATTCAATTCACACAATAGAATTATTTTTTTCTATATATATTTCATAACAATGGCTAATTTTCCAAAATCATTAAAGGAATTATGTACTCCTGCTCAAATTTATTTTTTTATTTCTATGATAGGATTATTAATACTATTTTTTCAAAATTTAGGGTATAATAATAGTTATCATATTGGTTCTTTTTCTTGTCGTGTTCCTAGTACAATTTTAGTATTTATTGTTAAATTAATATATATTCTTTTCTGGACCTGGGTTCTTAACTTAATATGTAAAGATGGTCATACCACTATATCATGGTTATTAGTTTTATTACCATGGATTCTTTTATTTGTAATTATTGGACTAATCATGTTAAACATGTAATATATTTTAGAATAATCTGCCAGGATAAATACTGTAAATAATATAAAAAACTATTTAGTCATTTTATATTATTATTGTTGTTATTGTTATATTCTAATCTAATTATATAAAACAATACTAATTTCAAAATAATTAATTAATAAAATGTATAGATTATATATATATATTCATGATAATTAAAAATGGTTATTCTTTTGATGAATCTGGGTGGAAATATATATCTATAAGTGGAAAACCAAAAGACAGAGGCTATGCATTTGGTTATTTATCTGCCGAAGATTTTATTGGTGTCCAAAGAATGTTAAAATATTTAGTATTGGAGTCATATGGTTACACTTGGGAAAGTATGATTACAAAAATAAATGATGGCTTCAAAGATATGACAAAGAAGGATTTTCCTGAGCTTTATGAGGAAATGGAAGGTATTGCGGAAGGTTGTAACGCAAATAATTGTAAAACTACATTAGATGAAATTATCGCATGGAATTTTTATATTTCTATGTCTTACTGGTTATCATCTGTTACTGGTGCGGCTGCTGGTAAAGAAGGTGGTGCAAGAGATAGATGCAGTGCATTTATTGCAAATGGTGATTGGACTGCCGATGGCAAAATCGTAACCGCTCATAATTCATTTACAGATTTTTTAGATGGCCAATATTCTAATTATGTTCTTGATTTAGATCCAGAAGAAGGTTACAGATTCATTATGCAAACATCGCCATGCATGATATGGAGTGGAACCGATTTTTTCGTTACTGAAGCAGGTATTATTGGAACAGAAACTACTATTGGAGGATTCCAACCTTACGAGAAAAAATACCCAATCGGTTACAGAATTAGAAAAGCAATGCAATATGGTAAAACATTAGATGATTATGTAGAAATATTGAAGAAGGAAAACTCTGGTGATTATGCTAACTCATGGTTATTTGGTGATATTAATTCAAACGAGATTATGCGTATTGAATTAGGTTTAAAATATGTTAATGTAGAGAGAACAAAGAACGGTTTCTTTATTGGTTTCAACGCTCCGTATGATCCTAAAATTCGCAACTTAGAATGTGGTAATACTGGTTTTTATGATATAAGACGTCATCAAGGCGCTAGAAAGGTTAGACTTGCTGATTTAATGGATCAACACAAAGGTAAAATTAATATTGATATTGCCAAAGAAATAATAGCAGATCATTATGATGTTTATCTTAAGAAAGAGAATAATCCTTGCTCTAGAACTGTTTGTTCGCATTACGAATTAGATGCTAGAGAATATATGTCTCAAGCGGATCGTCCTAAGCCATATGATCCACATGGTGCAGTAGATGGCATTGTTTGTGATACTAATATTGCAAAGAAGATGGGATTTGTAGGACGTTGGGGTAGTTCATGCGGTATGGCATTCGATAAAGAAAAATATTGCAAAGAGCATAGACAATTTGAAAACTTTTGTCCATATTTAAATGATAGACCTTCTCAACCATGGGTTGAGTTTACATGTGGTCAAAAAGAAGAAGGATCTAAAAGTAATAACGAAAGTGACGATAAAAGTGACAATAAAAGTAAAAAAAATAAAGGTGAAAAAAATAAAACTGTAGGCGGAAGAAAAAGAAGAAGTTATAAAAAGAAATCTAGAACACAAAAAAAACGTTAAATTTTATAATAAATTATATAAAACTATTATAAAATTCTATTATAATGAAAGTCATTACTGCTGTTATAAATAACCCTATATTTATTGAAATGCAATATTATACTTTAAAAAAACATATGAAATGTGATTATGAATTTATTGTTTTTAATGATGCTAAAAATTTTCCTGATTTCTCAAATGGTAATGATATACACGTTAAACAAATTATCATAGATACATGTAATAAATTAGGCATCCAATGTATTAATATACCAAACGAAAGGCATAAAATAGAAACACAAGCATCCATTAGAACCGCAGATTCTATGAATTATATTTTGAAATACCAACGCGCAAATCCAGATAAATATTTACTTATAGATAGTGATATGTTTCTAATAGATGATTTTCATATAGATGAATTTGAAAAATACAATTGCGCATTCGTATTACAAACACGTTATGAAGAGACAGTAAAATATTTTTGGAATGGAATATACTTTTTAGATATAAATAAAATGACCAATCTTGAGATATTTAATTGGAATTGTTCCCCTGGTTGTGATACTGGTGGAATGACACATAAATGGTTTAATAGACAACAAGATAAATCAAGGATTTATTTTATAAAATATTTACAAAGTTGTACATGGGATGAAAATGATTTGCCAGAAAAATTCAAAAAAAATAAAAAGCTAATTACATTTTTAAAAGAAGATCCCAGAAATATAGATGATAAATATTTTTGTGAAATTTATGAAGACAAATTTTTTCACTATAGAGCTGGAGGTAATTGGGAGCACAGAAAAATGAAGGACCACGTGGAATTAACATATAAATTAAAAAATGCCTTACTATAATACTTTTATTATATTCTTACACCTTTGCGCATTTAATATGCGCATGGCAACGTTACTTTTCTATTTGAAAACGCAAATTAATGGGCGTTTTCAAAGAGAAAAGGTGTAAAATATTTCGATTATTATTAGAATTATTATTTCGATTATTATTAGAATTATAATATAATTATAATAATATTTTAAAAAAATATGACTATTATAATATAAAATGGAAAGAGAAAATATATCTTGGAAACTAATTGATAAATATTTTAAGGATAACCCAAATAATTTAGTTGCGCACCATTTAGAGTCATATAATGATTTCTTTAATAATGGAATTAGAAGAATCTTTAAAGAAAATAATCCTATTAGATTTGTTGAGAGAGAAAATGAAACGAATCAATCAACTGGTCAAAGAAATGAATGTTTATTATATTTAGGTGACAAAGATGGTTCTAAAATCTATTTCGGCAAACCAATTATTTATGACGATAACCATGCCCATTACATGTATCCAAATGATGCACGTTTAAGAAATATGACATATGGTATTACGATACATTATGATGTTGTTGTAGATTTTATTTATTATGTAGGTGACGAGAGAAAAGAGCATCAAATAACATTAAATAAGATTTATCTTGGGAGATTTCCTATCATGCTTCAAAGTGATTTATGTATTTTAAAGTCACTTGATAAAAATGTGCGTTTTAATATGGGCGAATGTCGCAACGATTATGGTGGTTATTTTATTATTGATGGTAAAGAAAAAGTCCTTATATCACAAGAAAAATTCGCAGACAATATGCTTTATATTCGAGCAAACAAAGACGATGATATATATAGCCACTCAGCGGAAATTAGATCAGTATCGGAAGATACTTCAAAACCTATCAGGACATCTGCAGTAAAAATTGTCGCACCATCACCCAAATACACCAATAACCAAATCGTTGTTGCTGTGCCAAATGTAAAGAAACCTGTGCCTCTTTTTATTTTGATGCGCGCATTAGGTGTAGCATCTGATAAAGATATTATACAAATATGTTTGTTGAATAATTTAGATGACGAAAATGAGAACAATAAAAATATGTATATTGATTTATTTATACCATCTGTTCATGACGCAAATAAGATTTTTAATCAACAAAACGCACTTGAATATATTGCTGAATTGACAAAAAGAGGCACTGTATCTGGTGTATTAGAAATTCTAGCTAATTATTTTTTGCCACATATTGGCGAGTTGAACTTTCTAGAAAAAGCCTATTTTGTTGGTTATATGGTAAATCGTCTATTAAAAGTATATACAAAAGAAGAAAAACCTACGGATCGTGATAATTTCCGTTTTAAAAGAGTTGAATTATCTGGATCGCTTATATACGATTTATTTCGCGAATATTATTTAATACAGAAAAAGAATATAACCCTTAAAATTGATGAGGAATATTATTACCATAAAGGTGAATATAAAGATGACGATACTCTCTCTAGAAAGGAAAAGAAACAAATAAAAGATAAAACCAAGGATTCTGGAGAATCAGATAAATATAAAGATAATTTTATTAGTTTGATTGAATCCAATTTTAAAACGTTTTTCAAAGATAGAATTGTAGAACAAGGATTTAGAAAAGCATTTAAAGGCAATTGGGGTTCTGAGGCTCATACCAAACGTCTCGGTGCTGTTCAAGACCTAAATCGTTTAAGTTGGAACACATTTATTTCACATTTGAGAAAAATCAACTTACCTCTTGATTCCAGCGCCAAAGTAGTAGGACCACGTCTTTTAAATAGTTCTCAATGGGGTTTTATTGATCCTATTGATACACCAGACGGTGGTAATATTGGTCTTCATAAGCATCTTGCCATTAGCACTTCTATAACTAGTGGTTCATCGTCTTATCCTATTATAAAATGGTTAAGAGCAAATACACCCATGAGAATTCTTCTAGAATGTAATCCAAAACAATTATCTAGTAATAGTAAAATTATTGTTAATGGTAATTGGATTGGTGTTATTGATATACCATTAGAACTAGTCAATATGTTAAAATTATACAGAAGAAATGGCATTATACCCACTTATACAAGTATTTCTTTTGATTATGAACATAATGAAGTTCATATTTATACAGATTCTGGAAGACTTACTCGTCCAATTTATTACATAGATAATGGAAAAGAAAGTTATGACAGAAAAGAAGTAATAGAATTACTAAATAAAGGAAGTATTCAATGGGAACAAATTATTTCTGGAATCAAAGAGAAGGCAGTCGATAATTTTTCTACGAAAAATAATAAAATATATGACTTAAACAGTTTGTATCCAGACATAGGAACTACAAAAGAAGCTATTTTAAATAATTTGAAAAAATATGCAGCTGTAGTAGATTATGTTGATACGGCGGAAGAAGAATCCGCATTAATTGCCGCAAGTGGTGAGGATATTAAAAAGAGTAAATACTATACACATAGCGAGATTGATTCGTCACTTATATTGGGTGTAATGGGCAATCAAATTATTTATCCTGAAAATAATCCTGTTACACGTAATTCTTTTTCATGTGGCCAAAGTAAGCAAGCTGTTTCTGTTTATCATTCGAATTATCAAATGCGTATAGACAAGATGGGGGTTATATTAAACTATGGTCAAATACCTTTGATTAAATCTAGATATATGGAATATATTAACAATGAAGAGCAACCATATGGTGTCAATGCTATTGTTGCTATTATGTGCTATACTGGTTACAACGTAGAGGATGCTATTTTAATCAATGAAGGAGCTATTCATCGCGGCATTTTTAGAACAACATATTATTCTATGTATGAAGCTAGAGAGGAAAGTTCAAAAATAACTGGTATGACTAACTCTAAATTCGCAAATGTTGAAAAGAATAATGTTATAGGTAAAAAACCATTACATGATTATAGTTTATTAGACGATCATGGTTTGGTAAAAGAAAATACTGAACTAAATGACAAAGTTATTTTAATAGGTAAAATCCAATCTAGTTTGACCAATAAGGATGTTTGGACGGATGATTCTGTAAAACCTAAAAAGGGACAGTTAGGATTTGTAGATAAATCATTTATTACTTTAGGAGAGGAAGGATTTAATATCGCCAAAGTAAGGGTTCGTGAAGAACGTCTTCCAGCAATAGGTGATAAGATGGCTAGTCGTGCTGGACAAAAAGGCACACTAGGTCTCATCATTCCTGAAGATGATATGCCTTTTACGGAAGATGGTATTCGTCCAGATTTAATTATTAATCCACACGCAATACCATCACGTATGACTATTGGTCAAATTGTAGAAAGTCTTTTTGGTAAAGTATGCACTAGTTATGGTGCATTTGGAGACTGCACAGCATTCCAAGTAAAAGGATCGAATTTTTCTACTTATGCGCCTCTTTTGGTGAAATCAGGCTTTCATTCATCAGGAAATCAAGTGATGTATAATGGTATGACAGGCGAACAACTAGCTGCAGATATATATATAGGTCCAACCTACTATATGCGTTTAAAACATATGGTTAAAGATAAGATCAATTATCGTGCTAGTGGTCCTATGACTGTTTTGACTAGACAACCTGTTCAAGGTCGTGCTAATGATGGTGGTTTAAGAATCGGTGAAATGGAACGTGACGGTGTTTTAGCTCACGGTATGTCTTATTTCTTGAATGAATCGTTTTTGGTTAGAGGCGATGAATATTATTTGGCAGTTTGTAATAAAACAGGTGCTATTGCTATATATAATGAAGCACGCAGCTTATTTTTAAGTCCATACGCAGATGGTCCAATTCGTTTTTCTACAAATCCAGATGGAACACAAAATATAAAAAATTTGAGTAAATTTGGTAGATCTTTTAGCATATTAAGAATTCCATATTCATTAAAATTATTAATACAAGAATTACAAGTAATGAATGTCCAAATGCGTATTATAACAGATGAAAATGTCGATCAATTGTTAAGTATGTCTTATTCAAATAATATAAGTAAATTATTACAAGAGGATGGTGATAATAATAAAATTGTAGTTCAAAAATTTATTGATAAGGTGAAATCTACATTAAATGAAGATACTTCAAAACAAACAAGACCACCTCAATCTATTAATGAATCTCCAGAAATTCCAGAAGAAGTTAAAATAGGTGACACAGAAGATTCTCAACAATATCAAACGGAATCACCAGTGTTTAGACCTGGTTCTTCACCAATGCCATCACCAGTGTTTGATCCTAATTCACCACCTTATGCAGCCAGTTCTCCATTATGGAATCCAAATTCACCTCAATATAATCCAAATTCGCCACCCTATGCACCTAATTCGCCACCCTATGCACCTAATTCGCCACCATATGCACCTAATTCGCCACCCTATGCACCTAATTCGCCACCATATGCACCAAATTCTCCACCCTATGCACCAAATTATGCTTCAACCCCTAATATTTCACCAATACAAACAGAACAGAAACAATCTATTTTAGAAGTTGAAACTCCAAAAGAAGAGAAAACTAGTGAAGATGAAAATAAACAGAACGAGTCTAGTAATTCTTCTGGAGAGAAAAAAGTAATTTTTCAAACTCCTGAAGAATCTAGCAGTTCTTCTTCCAACCAAACAAAAAAAATAATAACTTTATAAAAAAAATGAAATAAAAATATCACAATAAAAAATAAATAATAATATTAAAGTATGACAAGCCAAAATTCAAGCGTTTTAATTTCACAAATATATAATTCTAGAAAAACTATTTTAGAACTTATGAAAATTCAAGGTTATAATGTTAAAGATTATGAGAGTTTTAGTATCAATGAAATAAATTCTATGAAACAAAATAATCAATTAGACATGCTTTTAGAAACGGATGAAAGCTCAGGGAAAAAAGTTAAAAGAAAAATTTATATCCGTTACTACTTAACTAAATCAATTAGACCATCTAATATTAATGAGATGATTGATGATTTATTTGTATTAACAGAAACATTAAAAAAAGAAGATTCGCTATTTATTATTACAAAAGATGAAACAAACGAGACATTAACAAATGAATTAAAACATATTTGGGAAAAAGATGGTTATTTTATTGTGATGGAAAATATAAAGAGGCTCCAATTCAATATATTGAATCATACTTTAGTTCCAAATCATAGAGTAATGGAAGATAACGAAGTTGTAGAAGTAATGAGAAAATATAATATTACAGATAAAGTGCAATTTCCTGATATTTCACGTTTTGATCCTGTAGCACGCGTTATTGGTTTAAGACCAGGCCAAGTATGCCATATAATTAGACCTAGTAAGACTGCCATAGAAGCAAATTATTATCGTGTTTGTGTTTAAAATAGTTGTTATTAATTCATTTTATAGAAAATTTGTAAATATTTTATATTCAATTCTTAAACTTTATAAAATATTTTTTTTATTTTTTTTATTTTTCCTAGTTTTGCGTAATTTGCGTTTTTTATTTTTGACTGTTTTTCCTCCTAGTGATACATTTGGTTTAGATTTTTTAACGTTCATATAATAAGGCGAAGAAGCATCCATTGATTTATCTAAAGAAGAGGGTAATCTATTTAAATTTGTTTTTGTAACTTTAAGGTAAGCAGGCGAAGAAGCATCCATTGATTTATCTAATCTATTTAAATTTGTTTTTGTAACTTTAAGGTAATCAGACGAAGAAGATGAGGATGAATCATCTGAAGAAGAAACAAAGGAAAAATGAGACTTAGCTGATGTATTATCAAAAGTAATTTCAGCAGGCCATTCAACCAAATTATAATCCAAATCAATATTAGATATAGTAATTAAATCATATTTCTCTCTATTCCACCATTCATAAATATTATTTAGTTCATTATTTTTGTTTAATAATGATAGTTCCTCATTTTTGCGTAGTTTAAATACTCTTACTAATTCTTGTAAAATCTTGGGGTTGATAGCTAAATTAATATCAAATAATGGAGATTGTGCATAATTAACACTATACAAATATTTCACTTTTAGTTGTTTATAGAAATCAACACATTTCATAACATTTTGCTCATTTATTTCTTTATTGAATAATTCTAAAAGAGTTTCAGCATCTTTTCTTAAATTCATTTTAGCGACCATACCCCAATCAATCAAAATAGCTCGTCCTGTAATATTTTCATTAGGATTGTCGCTTCTATAATAATGTTTATAATTAGATAACCATTTTATATTTCCCATATGTGCATCCATATGTATATAACCAATAGTTCCAGCTCTAATTAATTCGTACATACCGCTAGCACAGTGAAAATCGTTTTTATATTCTAAATCATCAAATTCACCTGGTAACATTTCCATACCAATTATTCCAATAAAAGTTTTATTTTGATCAGTATTAAATAATTTTAATAAACCATCATATAACATAGCCATTGACGTGTCGTTTTTCGATCCGTTGATTTCCATATAATTATTAATAGCATGAATAAATAAAGTAGTTAATTGTGAATCTTCACTTGCTGAAGGATTTATTAATTTATAATATAAAATTTGAGGAGTAACAGAGGCCAAGAAGTTATTAGTCTTATTTGTTATATCAATCTGACTAATAATTTCACCCATAAATTGGTTATAACTAGTATAGTTTAGTTTTATAGTGTCGCTAATATAAATAAATTTACTAACGTCGTTGATTATATCAGCATTTTTGATTAATACTAATTTAACAAATACTCTTTTAGTTTCTAGCATTCGTTTTCCTTCATTATATATGGTATCACCATTTATTTGTAAATAGGGTGTGTGAATACTATATTCACCAAGATCAACATCTTCATTAAATTCAAAAACAATTTGAACTCCATAAGCAGAAGTAATTTTGATTGATACGATAGATGCATTTTGTAAATAAAATAAGAAGTCTTTTTCGATTGTTTTCTCTCTTGTTAATTTAATAATTTCACCGCCTTTTGTCATTTTAATGAAATATATATTATGTTAATAAATTATTATTGGAAACATAATAATTAATAATTATTAATTATAATTCTTTATATTTTTTCTTCGCAACGTATAAATGGCACACCAAATAACATTTAGTATTCCTAAGGAAAAAATTTGTGATATATATAATGTTAAAACAAAAATAAAATAAATAATAATACAAAATATATTTTTATTTTCTATTATAAAATGGAATTTATTGAGCCTTCAAAAACAGGTTTTACTATTTATAGTAAATGTGGTTGTATAAATTGTAACAAAGTGAAAATGCTTATAAAAGAAACCAGTAAAGATGTGGCCGTTCTTATTGTTGAATGTGATGATTACATTATTGAGGAAAAAGAAAATTTTTTATTGTTCATAAAAAATATTGTTAATCAAGATTGCAAACAATTTCCTATGGTATTTTATGATGGTGTATTTGTAGGTGGATATAATGAAACCAAAAATTTTATCAATAAAGAGTTTCTTAATTTTGATTTTTAACTTTTATACTTTACATTTATTTTTCAAATAATATTTATTATACATAATTATATATAATGTCCAATATTACAGATAATACACCAAGCCAAAATTTTACAGATCCAAGTATTTACATTCAACAATTACAAACGATAAAACAACAACTAGCACCCATTTTAGATGATTATAAACAAGCATATATTAATTATAACATGGATCCAGGCAATCTTGAATATCAGCAAGTATATTATAATTTACAAGCTAACTTAACCACTATTAGTAGTGGTTTAGATAGCCTTGAAACAGAAGTTCAAAATAGCACAGACGAATTAAATGACTCTTTAGCAGGAATAAACGAAGAAATTATTGCAGAAAAAGAAACTAACGCTGAATTGAAATTACAATTAGGTATGGTTGAAAATACTAATAACGCTTCAAGTGAAATGATTAGTAATTATAAGCAAATGTATGAATATGGTTATTTGAAAAATTGGGGGTTAGCATTAAGTATATTAGGTGTTCTAATTGCTATATCAAGGGTTTTTCCTGGTAGGCCAAATATTCCTATGAAATAAAAAATAAAAATAATAAAAAAGTTAAAATATAAATTTTTTTATATTTTAAATTTTAAAGATGCTAAGTTTTCTAAATAGCAAATACCCTCTTTATCCTAAGGATAAGGAATTATCTATTTACTGTATGAATTCAACAAAAGATTCAATTCAAAAAATAGTTAATAATTATGAGAAGAAAAAAGATAGAGTAGTACGTTTTAAATCCTTTCTAACTTTCAATAATGATGACACTAGTATGAATAACAAAAATAATAAAAATAATACTAATGAATCTTATAATGGTGAATTAATTCAAGCATTAAATCAAGGGCAACATTTATTAATAACTAGTTTGACAGCTCTTCTATAT
>Ga0078894_10000549_pt1 | contig 26242 bp, 27 predicted proteins | sample LauGreSu1BDMLBSD_2_FD_67506 | JGI IMG/M metagenome (GOLD analysis project Ga0078894, IMG submission 67506) | Freshwater lake microbial communities from Lake Michigan, USA - Su13.BD.MLB.SD (version 4) (version 4) | ecosystem: Environmental > Aquatic > Freshwater > Lake | place: Lake Michigan... | reverse complement strand
TTTGTTTTCTACGCCCGCCAATCATCAGATTTGGTCTAAGTATTTCATTTTTACGAAACAACTGGATTTGATCTTTTCCCCACGTCACCATCTTTATTGGATCGTAAGATAGTAATCGGCAAACAGATAAAAAAATTGAAACACGTCACGGCAAATGTATGAAGTCACACTCCAAATATGCGCATCATCAGCTTCAACATCAACGGTATCAAGTCCATGACCAATAAACTTAAAAACGGGGAGAAAAAGGGCGGACCCACGAATAATGTATTAACAGCACTCATTGAGGAACAACAACCTGACATCTTGTGTTTCCAAGAACTCAAGACGCAGAATCCAGGTGATCTCGGCTTTCTCCGCCAATATTACCCCCATATCACGACGAGTCTTTCTACGCACAAGAAGGGTTACAGTGGCGTTGCCTTCTTGTCCAAGGAGAAACCGGAATGGACGGAGACGAATTTCACCAGGTATCCGGAGGAAGTGATCGGAGCCTACGGCGATCATGAATTCATTCAAGAGGGTCGGATCGTGATCGCAAAGTTTCGATCCGCAATTGTGATCACTGTTTACACGCCCAATGCTCAGCCCAAACTGGCAAGACTTTCGGAACGGATCGCTTGGGAACAAAGTCTACGGATGTACATGATCGAAATTCGAAAAGAGTTTGATCTTCCGGTCATCCTCTGTGGCGATCTGAATTGTGCTCCGCAAGAGATCGATATCCATAACCCAAAATCAAATCGTACCTCTCCAGGATTTTCCGATCAAGAGAGATCCGAATTTCAGACCATGATCGATTCTGGATTTACAGACTCCTTCCGATTTCGGAATCCGGATCAAATAGCATATTCGTATTTCTCTAACTTTGCAAACTCGAGAGCTCGGAATGTCGGATGGAGAATTGATCATATTCTGGTTTCAAGATCGGATCTGATCCGGAGGGCAGAGATCCTGAGCGAGTATTTCGGATCCGATCATGTACCGATATTGATCGATCTGGATTTATAAAAACATAATACAAAAATGGATCATTTATGTATTATTTTTATGATATATGAGAAAACTACACTATTCCTTGATCCGCCTGAAGTTCAGACCTGCTGCACGATTATGATAAGTAGGCAAGGAAACAACGGCTTCTCGTCCATATTCAGTAAAAGGTACGGTTCCATCCCAAGCGACACCTGTATCAACCCACGAACTGATCTGTTGTTTTAATGCAAGAAATCCAAGCGAATTTCCACGAACACCGCCTTCTTTTAATTGAGTCAAGAGACTGAGCCCTTCTTTGAGACGTTCCTCTTTGGGTTTCACCTGTTTCACCATCCTAGACGTACTTTAATATGACAGTTTAGGTCCTTACTGAAGACGAGTATATTTAGAACTTGTCATGATATAAGATGGTGAATGATCTACCAAGAGACCATTCGCATAGACACCATGAACCGTTCGAGGATCACGTGTATCCAATGAGAAGTTATAGAGTATCGCCGCACCCACTGTACTAGAGAGAGCCGCATCGGCATGGGCGCATACAGCTAAGCAAAATTTACTATCAATTACGGAAAGGCGACCCATCGCATCAATTGTACATTTCTTCTCCGCATCGGTTGTCTGATCGACGAGGATCCCACGACGCCCACTGACAGTAAGATCATGGGTAAGTATGGGGAACTTGTCCTTTGACAGCGTGTAAAGACGATCCGCGGAACGATCTGCTGATTCCGGAATGGTAACAGCGCGAGATCCGATGATACCAACAGCATGGAAACCTTTAGAGGTCTTGACCAATGAGCCCTTACGCAAATCCTGAACAGCAACCGATTGTTCTACGTCACCGACTTTACACGAGATCATTGTACCTTCGGTAAATCCGACAATGGGGAGAACATGAGCAACATGCGGCGCCGGCACGGCATTAGCTTTCGCCTTAGCGTTCCCATTCACACGAGGTGTAAGCATGGGATTAGCCTTCGCATGCGCTTTGAGTTTGGCAGCATCACGTGTAGCCCGGGTGGCGGGTGCTGCGGGCGCGGATGATGCGGCGGCAGGACGCGTCGCTTGCTTCAGCTTTGCTGCGGCGAGGGCTGCAGCGACCATTTCGTGTCGTTTGCGGTGAACAACTGGCACAACGGGTTCGGCAGACATATTCTATCTATTGCCTTGAAATTTAACCCCGCAAAATACCTCACATCGAAATCGGCAAGAACTTCATGCTGCGGTGAGGAATCGTGATGAACCCAGGATCCGTATCGTTCTCTGAAAAGAAGAAGCAGAACGAGCCATCGCGAATATGAAATCCAAGACAGTATTCGATCGCCGTCTTACGGAAACAGAATGGCGGAGAGTACTGCTCAGGCTTCATTGTCTCGCGATTGAACTGGACCACGGAATGGTAATAGACACGAGGAGTGCTGTATTTCACATAATGAGTGACACACCAAAGCTTGCCGTCGAACTCGCACAAAGGAGAAGAACCGCGGAAGCGTGAGAAGATGGTCGGTGTATTATACTTGGTATGAATGAGGAGTTGATTCTTATCGTTCACTGCTCCAATCTCTAGTGGATTCCAGCCGTAAATGAAATTCATCTTGTCCTTGGCGGCCATAACCTTGCCAAGCGACGTCTCGGGAATCGCAATCCAGTTCTTCTCGCATTCAGTTGGCGCCGGCGGCTGAATAACACGAACATTCGTCATACGATGATCCTCTGGATGATAGTCGCCAATCGCAATCACTACATTGCCAGTGGGCGTCAGATTCTTGGAAGACGCAGAGAAGTGTAGCTGGCCCTTAAAGGTAAAAAGACGCACATCTTCTAGTCCCTCCACGTTACTGGGATAGGTATGCGGCAGCTCCTCGTTCATCATAACGATCTCTTCCGTAGGGAAATACGTCGAATTGAGATAGACTAGACCGTTTCGTGTTTTGACGTTACCGTCGGCGGACCGCATATGATAGCACCCTTGCGAATCAATAGAATAATTCACATAACGAGTATTCATTAGTAGACGGTCCTCGGTATAAGGCACGACGCAGCACGATGACACCTTATATTCTTCAAACTGCGGAAAGCTGAGTTTGGTATAGGTACCACGATAGGTGGGACTGAGAAGCGACTCGATGTAATAGTGCATATTATCCCATACATTGTCCACATAATGCGGAATACCACGGTTAATATAAGACACAATATCGTACAAAGAATCGTGTCGTGTTTTGCCATTGACATAGCAGGCAAGAATGGTATTTTCATAATCAAACAAGCCGTTGTACACGGCGTCCTCGATGAAGAGCACATCGTCCTTTGGATAAGGAATGTCCTTGCCCTTCAAATAATAATGATACGACTTGTGGTGCTGAGAAACTTCGCGAAAGTAACGCGTCATGTGATAGAGGGGCTCGGAACGGCGGGGATGAAAGGTGAAGGCGCGATTCATCCATAGTTCCATCTTGCCGATATCCTTCAAGAACTCGTGGCACTTGGCAATCTGGTAATGAGCGTACCATACTTCTTCGTACCATCCGCCGAGTTCGATGCGACGTTTGAAGTGGACAATGGCATCCTTGAATCGACCGAGATCTTTGAGACTTTGACCGAGATAGAAGTGAGCACGGGCATTCTTGGGATCTTCGATGATTTCTTCAGTGAGTAGACGGACGTCACGCGCAAACTTATCGGACTTGCAACCACCATCGTTTTTGTCATCGATGGAGAAGATTTCAAAGGGAAGCTTGGAGGTTGGATCGCCAGACCAATACTCGTGCGTCGCACCGATACACTTCCAAGGGTATGCGCACTTCATAAAACGAGTATTGAAATACTTGATGTGACCGTTCGCCTGAATGACAGTGTATCCATTGGAGGTCAGAGGAAATGACTTGAAACCAGGGGAGGCGACAATATTCATATCGGCATCGACGGCCATCGTGTATGTCTTTTCAGGGTCCCAAAGCAATTCATTGCATAGCTGTTGGGCTTTCTGGAAGGAAACGGAGCGATTGTGGCCGAAATTCTTGAATGGCTCGACGCTGATTTTGAAGGGCTTGCCGCATTTAGACAAAAACTCCTGGCAGCGCTCGATGGTATGATCGGTGGAACCGGTATCGAGAATGGAAATGGCGTCTACGTGAGGGAGAGCGTGAGAAAGACAGCGTTGAATGATTCGCTCTTCGTTTTTAATCATAAGGAGAAGAATAATATTGTTGTGCTGGTGTGTAGGTGAAAGAGGTGCAGAATAGGGTGGGACAATAACCTCGTTTTTAACCTCCGTTGTATCGCTTTTAGTCGCGTCGCTTTTAGTCGCGTCGCTTTTAGTCGCTTCGCTTAGAACTTCATTTACCGTTTCGCTTTTAGTCGCGTCGCTTAGAACTTCGTTTACCGTTTCGTTTACCGCTACGCTTGGAGTCGCCATATTTTACTTATATTGTCGAGACAACCGTTTAAGTTATTAGATAACAATAAAAGGCAACTGCACCAATGGTAATAGTACACCATCTGGATAATCTAGTAATTGTACAACACACTGATAGTCTTGCATTTGTTGTTCGCTACTAAGCCCGATGATCTGATTATGAATATTATAGTAATGGTAAAAGAAGATATAAAGCTTGTTATCAATTTGTTTTAGCGTAATGGGATGAATTCCATACGGATACTGATATCCGTCATTAAAATAAAATACAATCATCCGAATATGTGAAATGCCTTGTCGGGCGAGAAGAGATTCCACATATACAAATTCAGAAATGGGTTGACGCTTTTTTATTTTTTTGTTACAATACACAATTTTGAATTCGATAATGGATCGCGGTTCCATTTATTACTTCCTATAATCTTATTTTCGACAACAACCGCGATTAGCAGCGCCATTAGCGGTGCTATTAGCGGTGCCATTAGCGACGCCATTCGCAGCACCATGTGAATGGCAATCCGTGCAACAAGCACTACACGAAGGAAACGGTGGCTTATGGGTGGGAACAGGATAGGGTTGTCCAACATTCGTCGTGAGATTGATGATCGGAGCAGGCGACGGAGGCGGATAGTATTTGATCGCGGATAATGATATAAAATCAGGATGTTGATAGATGTTAACCTTATCAGAATAACAAGAAAATAGCGGTGGAATCTTACTACTCATAGTTCTATCCGGATACGATATATTATTCAATGTAGATAGAGGATGTATGTCCCAATCGTGTGTATGATCCTATTGGCGATCGTCGTATGGGTTCATTATAGAACGGAACCATTTTCGGCAGAGCCATCCGCGAAACCTCCTATTATTCCTGCGATCGATCCAAACCTCGTCAACGCTTATCATGAATTTGCAACAACTGTCTACAATCCGTTTCTAGTGACGTGGCAAAAGGCAATTGTTTCCTCGATCAGTGCAGAACAACCTCAACAACCCCTCACAAGTCCGAGTCAAATCTCCTCTGCAAAGCAGTCTGCCACACCATCGATCCCACCTCAAAAGAACATGAATGCCTATATCGCAAACCTATCGCAGAAACTAGGGAAACCACTCCCGAACATTACGGATCCGCTGCCCGACGCAATTGATATCGCATCATTTCCCACGATCGCTCCAAACATTCCAACGGATCCTGTACCTTATACGAATGCACTGACTTGGATGAATCAACAATTAACGGAAGCGCAGGCGAAACTACAATCTGCATTAAAAGGGGAAAGCTTTACGAATCTGGAGGGGTTTGATAATCAAACCTGTCAAGATTTGTCGCAGTGCTTTGAAGAGAATCCTGAGTTGATTCGACAATGCGGACTGGCTCTGAAAAAACAAGGGCTACAAGAACAATCGCAAGTATTGAACCAGATCAAACAGTTTATGAAAAATAAAGAGTTCGTAAGCGCCTTACAAAAAAATAAAGAGTTGGTGGAACAATCTAAAAAGATAGAGGCACAGGCGAAGAGCGGCGATTTGTTGAATCAGATGAATCTTCCTACCGAACCTGGTATTAAATATACACTTCCTTGGGGATCAGATAAATTCAAAAAGATGGATTATGCCAAGCAACAAGAGGTGAAAGAGACAGCGCCGTCTATGTTTTCACTGAAAATCATGATGGATCAAATCAATGCAAGTCTTCGTTAATGTTCTTATTGCGTTTATTACGTTGTGTGCGTCGTGTACGAAGTACACGGCGATCATCCACGTGATATTTCTTTTCCGCTTCTTGTAAAATTCCCTTAATCTTTGACTTCTTTTTGAAGGTCATACGCGCAAGTTTGGCACGAATCAATGATGCAATCCCGTGTTGATGGCCAACGCATCGAATGGAAACAAATGGGAAAATAAACTTGTCGGGCTCTCGACGGGCAAGAATAGAGAGATCCACTAGCTGATTGGCGAGACAATCCATTGCTCCGCGATCGAAAAAGGTAGATTGGACGAATCCAAGGGTAAAATAGAGCGTAATCAGTGTATCCATCGATGCAACACGAAGTACATTGTGAACTAGCCCATTTCCAAGCACGGTTCCATCTTTGATGGGAAGATTAATATAGGAATGGCACGCGGACTGCTCGATAATGATCACAAGAGGGGAATGGTTGTGATGGAGGACGTGAATGGAGGGGATGAGATCGAGACCTTGATTTCGGTAGATTTTGGTCTGGATTTTTTTATGGGAAAGCGCACTGAGTTCGGAAAGGAGTACGCCAGAATCGTGAACGGGCTCGGGAGAGAAGAAGAGGATGGGTTTGGTACTGCCAAGAATCCAATTCAGCTTCGTGCTTCGTTTTGTCACCGCCTGTTGATAAAAAGGGAGGAGATCGGCCCCCGCAATCATTCGTCGCTGTTGAATCACGAAGCGGAACACGAACTGTGCTTGAGGAAGAGTGAGCGCCGATTTAGAGAGTTTCTTTCTAGAAAACGCACGACACGGTACAATCGGCACGTATTCGTTAAACAACATCAGGCGCTCAAACACTTTCTCCCAGCGTCCTACTTCGCCACGAGGGCGACTTAATTCTAAATGCATCAACATACGAAGAGAATTCGGATCAATATACGATATTCCGTCGATCCGTGTTTCGCGCTTCGATAAGATCCGATAAATCCGAGGATCCATTGCGGTCAGATCGGCAACGGGAATGAAATTCACGTAAATTTTGATCGTTCCTTCGTGCATTCCCTCTCGCGCGGAAATCTCAGTAAACCCTGCTTTGTATAGATCCTCTGCAATCTGTTTCAGATCCTGGTGCTGAGAAGGGGTAAAGAAATCGTAATCAGGGATCGAATATTCGGGATCGTAGAATTTATGCTGTGCGGGCAAATACGCATTGATAGCCTGACCGCCATAACAGATCCGATGTTTCTTCCGTAAAAACTCTTCGATCACACTGATCGCCAATAGGGTATCATCGTCGTGTGCCGAGAAATAATCGATCTTATCCTGTGCCATATCGGAAGCTTGTTTGATGATCGCAATTTGCCGTTTTAAATGATCTTTGTCAAATACGTGAGATGGAAGATGATCGATCTCGGATTCCATTCTCTCTAGTATAGGGTAACCTAAATCGATCACCTGTAAATCACATGCGAATCGTAGATACGTATTCTCTGTTTCAAAAAAATAGAGAATACATAGATAGTCAAGTATTAATAGGTTTTGCAATAAATTTCTTCGTATTTTTTCATTTCAGCGGATTTCACCATAAGATACCGCTTACAGCGGTGTCGCATCACAAACGTCCAGTTCTCTTTGTTTTCATTTTGTAACGTAATGCTTGGTACCTTTTCGAGGCGCACAAGAAGCAAGTCGGGTGACAGATTGTGCTGGGAAAGGAGATCGATCGCTTCCGTTTTGATAGACATGTGATGTGTGCGTTGCTGGTGCGACATTTCTACTTTTTATCCGTCGATTTCAATTTTATATGATAGGCGCACGCAACATACCACGTTTGGCATCCGTGGAAGGATTCGGCGTAGCAGGGGTGATCACAGGTGGTTTAATGTAGCGAAGTTCCTTTGGTTTGGGCATGAATCCGTAGGTCTTAAATGTTTTATCGGTAAACATATAATCATTTGCAGAAGGATCAAAGAGAATGGCTGGAACACAATGAACGCCTGTTTTACCTGTAATTTGTTGGTAGACGGCTTCGGACACGGGCTGACTGGGATCGCGGGACAAGGCAACGGTCCAGCAGAGCTTGGTCTGTTCGACGACGGTATCGGTGCGGTCGGGAGGAATGGTAGTAAAATCCTCGGCCGCCTGTAAGACGCCATACATGGTACCTGATTCATTGTCTGTGACCCCCATCTTGGTTTGGGTATAGGAGAGACGAAGATTGGTCATAAAATCCAAATCCTCGGAAGGATCATAAGGAAGTTCACGGAATCCGGACGTATTCGCATTACTAAAGATAAGTACTTTACCGTTGTAATCGGTGATCTTATTGATCAGAAGACGCCCCTCCTGTTTTTGGCGGTAAAATGTTCCACCATCCAATTCGTTCGCAAGAAAGCGATTCTGAAAGGGAGCCAGTGCTTTCGCAACGTGGGAATAATAATCGAGAACGACCTTTGATTTATAGGAACCAGGTGGCTGGCGAAGGAAATGAAGCACGATAATGATCGGATCCGTCGATTGTTGACAGGAATCGGCAAAGGCGTATAGATTGATCTTATCGCATACGGTTCGTAGATTGGAGCGAGTGGTATCATTGCACATAGGAACATTGGACGTGTAACGAACGATCAGTTTTCCCTGCGCATCACGTACGACCAATTGAGGGAAGTAAGCAGCGTCTGAATGATTGGCACAGTCGTCCAAGTAGTCAATATCGAGTACAAAGACACGACATCCCGCATTCACTGCCATTTGAACGGCGATATCGGGATCCATATAGCCGTTACTCATTGGACCAATGTACCCTGTAAAACGACAGGCGTGTGCATAGAAATTAACAAGGCACTGTTCGGAATCGGGCATCACATCTTGCGCCAATAAATCACGCACGGGACGTTTCGAAGTGGCCGTTGGATTATATTTCTTCGTTACCGCTTCCACTTGACTTTTATAGGCCGCCTCTTCCTTAAATGAATCGTTCGCAAAGGGCTCTACCTCATTATTTCGACGAACCATTACTAAAAATAGAAGAACAACGCCGAGGAAGAGAATCGCATAGTGAATCCTCTGCATACTATGACGGCATAAGAAGTTTATTTAGAGGCAATCACACAAGTTATTTTCCAAAGAAGTTAGGTTTTTCCGTAAAGTAGTACGCTTGAAATTCGTCGAGTAAAATGTCATGGTTGTTCGGATAGTTCATTTTGAGAAGTCGCTGAATGGTGCGTTTCTGGAAAGAAGAAGAGAAGGATTTCCATAATTCTTTTACTTCACATTGAAACACAGGATCCATATAATATTTGGCGTGCTGTAGTTCGTGTCGTTTGGTAATAATGTCCCGTTTCTGATATCCAATGAAGTAGTCGGCTTCATAGGATAGCAGCGGTGATTTGGGATCCACTCGTTTGACAACCGCCATAGGGAAATTGAATCCGATACGGTCTTTGATAGGCCCCTCGTATGCATCGCAAATTGAAATGACAAAGTCGGGTACATCCGTTACGTGTTGATAGATAAGATGGAGAACACGCTCTTTTACGCGAAATGTCATGGTGGCCTTGAGAGAGAGACCGGTTCATTTTCAATTTTTTTAATCTCGCGGTAGGGTAGATGGTAATGACATGACGCACCTTCGACACGTACGAAATTGTGACAAAAAGTATATCTTTGAATTAGGCAAGATCCTCTTTCGAGAAGAAGATGAGATTCCTCTCCTCCAAAAGGCCTTATTACATTATGTTCCATCGCTGTCCTATGTGGCAGTCGATGGTAATAGCATTATAGGATTTACATTAGTCTGTACCATTCCGACTAACGTATATTATGCATTTATGGATCATATTCCACACGGGTATGAATTAGCATTTCTTGGGATTTCTCCTCAGTATCAAGGGCGCGGACTAGGGACACGATTACTAAAAGAAACACTGTCGACATTATATCGCGCTTCTCAGCAATTCACCTGCTGGCTGTTGGTCGATCTCATCAATGTATCGGCCATCAAACTCTATCAGAAGTGGGGGTTTCGACGATGGAAGGATACTCTAACAGGGAAGACAGCTGGATGGATTATGGGCCTGAGCCATCGACGGTATGTTCCACCCACCCTATGTCCTAAAGCCATCCGGATCACTCATCCTCTTCCTGCAGTGCTTTGAGACGCTTTACGATGATTCCTGCTGATTTTGCCCAGGTATATTCACCCGCCTTCTCTTTTCCCAGTTTCGAATGGAGCTTGCGTAGATCATCGTCGAACACATAGCGCTCCATTGCCTTTGAAACGGCTTCGGGATCCACCAGTTGCGCTTCGCCTGTGACAGAATGATGGGCCTGCGGAACATAGACGCGTGCGGACGGCTTAACCAGAAGGGAATGGTTGGGTTGGCAATATTCGGTGTATCCGTTAATCTCTGGTACAATCTGCGGAACACCGACCGACATGGACTCAAAGGTACAGAGTCCGAATCCTTCGCCCTCGGCACACGATAGGTTGACATCCGCGCAATTGTAGAGCATATTAATGTCCTCGTCGCGATAACAGGTGTCTTTCGAGGTAATCATAAGACGATTGCCGAACATATCGACGGATCCACCATGAAGCTTGATCTCACGTGCAAATATATCAAAGAGAGCGAATCCGCCGTTTTCGCCTTTGTCTGCCACAATGAGTCCAAAGATAGACTTGGTTGGAAAACGAGTAATGAGTTTGACGAACGAAATGACCCAGAGATCGAGACGTTTGCGGGGGATATTTTTATTGAGGGAGGTGAACAAGAAGACGTCCTTGGGGAGTCCCAATTGTTGACGAGCCAGATCCTTGGGAATGACGCGAAACATAGAAGAATCGGCCGCGTGAGGAAGGACATCGACGGGACGAGTAATACCCTGCGACTTGATGGCCTCTTTCCACGACTTGGTAAAGGTGAAGACGCGTTCTACGTCACGATTCAGCACGTCAATCATTGCGGAGGAGGGAGAGGTGTAGACAATGTCGACGTAGGCCCAGATTTTAAAGGAGCGTCGCTCGATGGATTTACGAATGTTTTCGATATAGGCGCAAACGACGGATAGATCGTTGTACAGAAAGACAATGTCAGGTTTTTCGGATTGAATGGAACCGGCCAGTTCGGAAAGGGCAAATCCAGGTGTTTTTTCCTTATCAAGGGCTGTACCGTCGATAACCTTTACACGCGAGGGATAAGCACGACCGAGATCGGCAGTCGCCATTTTCTGGGTTCCGAAGTGGACGATATCGATCCAGGAATTCTTCTCGAGCTGTTGAATAAGGTTAAATACGACTTTGCTGTATCCGTTTACTTGGTTAACGTGGGTGGAAACGATCATGATTTTGACTGATTTTTGATGAGAAGAGACGCTTGAAGCTGCGCTTGTAGTCGCTGCGCTTGGTGCGCTGCTTTGGGTCGCTGCGCTTTGAGCCATCGACTGGATTTCGTTTACAAAGTTGGACAAATCGGACATCCTCTACGGTAGATATTTTGTTTACGCTTTAGGTGTGTAAAAATATAGAGTATAGATAGAGATGGCCAAAAACAAGAGTCGTAAACGTAGCACGCGTCGTAAGCGCGGAGGTGCCAGCAGTCTGGCGGCCACCGCCGCCCCCGTGAATGCCCCAGTTGCGCCAGTTGCGCCGGCTGCGGCCCCCGCCCCCGTCAAGACGGGCGGCAAGCGCAAGACCCGCAAGGTGTCGAAGGGTGCCTCCGACTGGAACAAGAAGGTCATGGAGGTGTACCGTGAACTGAAGAAGAAGAATCCGGCCACCAAGCTCGGTGATGCTATGCGTGAGTGCTCGAAGCGCAAGAAGCGCGGTGATTTCTAACGTACTTTTTACGAATAATTATCATAAATGAGATTGGACCTCAATATCATTTATCATATTCATAACTATATCTTATGAAAAGAGTGTTGTACATGCCACTTTAATCGCATCTTTCCAGACATTCCATCGACGCTCCACCTCAAGTCGCGTCTCTTCCGTGATGGCAGTCGAACTCAACACGGCAGACGGATGGGTCCAGTCATACAAGGAAGAAAGGCCCAAATGCTCTTCGATCCACGCCAGATATCGCACATCGGTAATGGTGGTAACAGGCAAACAACCCGCCTCTAGCGCTTCGTACAATCGAAACGTTTCAGAATTCTGGCCCTTCAAGATAGGACAGAATTTACTGTTTCCGAGAAGGCTCAAGTAGAGTTTTTCCTTGGTAGCGGTGGGATGATTCCAGTGGGGCTGAAGATGACAGCTATACGGGGTAAAGGTGACGAATTCTTGCAACTGTGTGGACCGATCGAACCAATCGGTGCCGTGAAAACTCCATACGAGATCACGTTCGTCCAAACGCTTGGCCGCTTGTGTCGGCTGCTGATGATATCCGAGAGGGATAGTAAGGACGTGTTTCATATCGCGCACTTCCTCGCGCACATAATTGCGTAGCACGGCGGTACACATCGAATAGGAATAAAAGGACAAATCGTCTGTACCGAATTCGTCGCTAAGGTGAATGACCTTAAAGGGGATGCAATTCGCTTCTAGTTGTTGGAATAAGTGAATCATTTGTGGAAGATGAGGACGCTGGACGAGAAACCAGAAATGATGGCCGATTTCGGTTTGATTCTCGAGAGGTGATAATTGAAAGGGGCGAGGAAGGATGGTATCGAGCCATTTCTTTTCGTAGAGATCGGGTGTTACTTGACCGTCTGTTGGAAAGAAATAGAGAGGTTGCTCTTTTAAAGGCGTAGCGGAAAGCGGAGCAGAAGGCAAAACAAGTGTTCGAAACGGAGCCAGATCCGCCTCAGTAAAGCACTCTTTATTGTTCCAGATGTCGCTATCGAATGTGTCTTCGCGATGCAGATCGTTGAATTGAGAGTTCACATAATTGGTATCATCCTCTTGAAAACAATAGGAAAGAAGAGGATTTGTATAATATTTTTTCAGGCCCACGGATGGATGGCCGAGAAGATGATCGCTGACGGTGAAAGATTTCTTTTCGGATTCGAATAGATAGGACATTAGTTTCTGTGCACCGGCCCGTGTCAAAATGTAACTATAGGCGCAGAAATGAAAAACGGGAATGGGGACAGGGCTGAATAATGTATTGGGTTGAATAAATGACCAGTGCTCGTTGTATTTCTCAGAGGCCAGTGGGAGAGCTGCCTTATTGGGAGGGAGAACACCGCCCAAATACAACAGATCCGCATCAGGAGGGATAGAGGAAAAGCATTGTTTCCATTGGCTCATCCAGTTCTTTTGAAAACGAACGTCGTCTTCTAGTACCAAAAAGTAGTTACCCTCCGTTGCCACCGCGATCTTGCTCCACACGGAAATATGGCTCATATTGCATCCGATAATCGATTTCTTCCATTGGAATTCATTCTTATCGAAGAGATTATAAATCACAGGATTCATTTCAAGAGTTTTTCCATTGACACCTGATACGCGTTCCACTAAGGGCTCCAAATAGGGCTCTGCGTCCATTAGTTTCTTCCAACGATCTGGTCGTGTATCTAAATTGATCACGTAGGTTTTTTCGATACCTTCGATGGCAGAAGGTGTTGTCGATGGCGCCTTTAAAGGCTCTGCCAAAGGCTCTGCCAAAGGCGCCTTACAAGACACAAGTGACATCAGTCGTTGGCACATGCGCGTCAATAGACCCATCGCCTTCTCCTTCTTTGCGGCATCCAGGATGGGAGTCGCAGCGATCGCAGCACACATTGCAGGGTTCGTCTCGAGTTTCTTGAACACCTCCACGACCTTCTCAGATGCGGTCAAGGCAGACAGATTCAAAAACGAATTCGGGGCAAAATCCGTATCGGTATTCGCGTCACCCCAATAGATCGGAACACATCCTGCCATCTTAGCGTGAAGCACTTTCTCGGTAATATAGCCAGGAACTTGAGCATTTTCGAAACTGATGCTAAAGCGGCGTTCGGAAAAGAAGGCGTGCTTGGAAAGATCACCACATCCACCGCCAGGATATTTCAGAGCGAGTGGTCCTCCAATGTTATTATACAGCGCGCCACCGCTGTCAACGGTCTTATAGGCATTCACCGCGTGAAACGTTTCATTTCGAAAGGCACAACTGGGATTGGTGACAACAAACCCGCAGAATGCAGTACGATCCGCAAATCCAATTGAATGAGGAGTGGTAGCAAAATGAAGAGGAAGGCGAATAGGATTGTCTTCCGTGTTGGTGGGAAGTGAAGTCGATCCTGAAAACCAGTCGATGAACGTCATCCAGACAGGGAGACGAAAATGCTTTTCATCCTCTTCACGGGAAGACGTCAAATACAGGTCAAATCCAGGAGGCGCAGCCCAATGTTCGGCGGTGAAGAACACTTTGGGAGCGGAAGACGATATGGTCTTCCAGGATTCGCTGTAGGGTCCACATAGAATCAAATGAGGAGAAAGAGATGCATCATATGGCACTCCGCGGACAGGTTTTCCAAGATGGTTTCGAAGAGCATCGGTGATGAAATTTGTATCATAGTTGAATCCAGGCCACATGTCTGAAAAAGCAACAACTAGTTGATCGATAAATACAGGGGAAGAGATCGGCACACTAACAGAGGCGGGCGCGGAGATCACCTGATCAATGATCACCTTCCATTCATCACGATGCGCAAAGATTCCATAATGTACCAAGATGGCAGCACGAATGTCGTGAAGAGCTGCACAAAAAGAAGAAGGCGCCCCTACAAACGCAGAAAAAGCCGCACACATTCCGCTAATTTCATTTCCAGTATAGAACATCTTCTGAAGAAAGGGATGGAGATCGCGTAGGACAGGGCTATTATGGATCAATGGGATACCCATCCATACTGCATGGAGAAGACCAATTCGAAGAGGAGTGAACCGAGAATGAGAGAAAAGAATGGAATGATCCGTCAGCCACGAATAAAAAGGTTCCTTTGGCACCATCTCAAGAGGCAACTTCTCGCTTTCAATATTATCTAGAACGTTCTCTTTCAGGAACCGATTGTCTTTGATCGCACTCATATTATGAACCAAATAGCGGGCATTCAATACTTTTTTATGACAGAGTTCCTTGATAGCAACGAGAGGCAAGACAGCAGAACTGGTATTTTCCTTGTTTTTCTCGGCAATGTGGACCCGCCACGTGGTATGTTCGTCGCCCGTGGAGATAGCAGACTGACTCTTTGAATAATGATCCGCAACGGCAGGAGACCAGATAAAGGGTACACGACGGATGGGACAGGGAAACAGGGTCTGAATGGATGGGATGGTATGAACAGGGTTAAGAAGGTCCCAGCACCAGATTTCGTGCACATTCTTCATACTACGCGGGACATAAGGGGTCTCGATATAGACTGACGCGTCCATTTCTGTAAATTGAAGAAAAGTTCGAAGAAAGACAATGGTTTTTTGCGCGGCTGCCACGCGTGCATCAGGGTGAATCAATCCGTCGATATCGATCAAGAGGTCGAGATCCTTCGTTTCGTATAAGTTTGCGGTAGAAACACGCTTCGGATAATCGGGCCACCATTTGGTATCACTGTTACTGGAATCGACGAGAACGACATCCACCCCCAATAGGGTAAAAAGTTCAACGAGCAAAAGCGAGGTTTGATTCCAGCCACTGTAGAAGAGATCGTCGTTGGGTCGGTAGGAAATTCCTACACGTGGCATTCTATTAGAATCAAATCGAGTCTAATCTTTATGCTGAATTGTACCCTTCACAATATGATTTATTACAAAAGTTCTTTCCAGCGTCGCTGGATATCAGGATGATGAACACTATGTTTCCAGATCAAACGTGCCGAATGAGTCTGATAGATATGCATATTCTCTTGATGGTTTTGAATGGCGTTTGCCAGCGTCTGAATCGCCTTTTCCCACACATTGATGGAATAATGGTATCCATACTGGCTCCATCCTTCTGAATTATGCAGAATGGGATAATTGGCATACAGTAGCTCAAGCGTCATATAGTTGTAGTCATTATTCCACTGATGAGTCAAGAAGCAGGCCGAGCGATTCTCCTTGAGAATCGTGTGGATCTTCTTTCGTTCATAGAGCATCACTCGTCCCGACCGATACAATTCCAAAGAGGGCAGTAGATTATTGTGAGCATTGGAGGAGAGCTTGAGGCGATCGCCGTTAATGATCTGAACCTTTCCACGCCACTCGGGATATTTCTTCGAAAATGCTTCCACGAGCAGCAGAGAATAGAACGTACACTTCTGGAAAGAAATATTGGGGTCCACGATGACGACATCCACAGTGCGCCAATCGGTGGGCGGAATCCATTCAAACTGCTCCTTATTTCCATATTGAGTCATAAAACACGAGTCCCATACATAGGGTACAACACGACTGTTTTCAATGGGAGTACGATTCAGAATGGCGGCGTATTCAACGTGTTGCTTGTAGTGAGGGCTTGTCCAAATCTCGTCAATCTCGCCGACAATGTGATGATTGAAAAACATAGTACTGTAGTTCTGGATGGTTTCGATATCAATGTTGAGAATGTTTCCGAGATACAGTTTGACAATCTTGGCACCGATGGTACGAAGGTATCCGCGGGTCACGGAATCCAAGCTCATCCCGATTTCAATGAATGCGTGAATGGGAAGCTGCTTCATCACCATTTCCTGTGTGGTGATGGTACGATAGGATGAAATAAATGCTTTCTTTTCGGTAGCTTGAACGGAATGTTGTAGCAAGTACGAACGGTATCCGAGGCTCTCAAATAAATGATAAAGAACGATGATGTTTTGTGTGAGCCCGTTGATAAAAAGGGTCTGATCATTGACTTCATTTGTCGCTAAAATGATGACTTTACGTGTCAATGGTAGATCCAAAGAGGTTGCTGGATTTGTTTCATATTCTTCGGCCGGTAGTACCGTATTACCAGGAAGGTAATCCATATGATAAAGACAACGTAACAATATCTTTAGATTATAGAGATGTCTATCCCATCTACGTTTCCCAGTACCAATTCCATCCCACCGACGTGTTTTTACGATATACGAGGGATTGCAAATTGGTTGAATAATAATCCCACATACAAACAATATTTTATTAATTATCCGAATGTCTTCCCTACGCTGCTTTCAAATACAGGCGCAATCAATTATGACGGGCTTTCTGGTTATGACGTTCAAAAAGTACCGCTCGCATCGAATATCACATCAATGTCACAGGTTCAATTAATGAGATACACGGATCAATTGAAATTGTTTCGACGAGTATATGCCTATAATTCAAATGCATATGTGAATTATGTGACAAATGGGACCACGCCGACCTATTATCGCTTTCAAACCTACAAGGAACATAATGAATTCAAATCATCGGTGGCATTGGTGAATAAATTGTACCCTTTTCAGGCAATGGCAAATGGGGCAAATGTAAATGGTTCGACGCTGGGATGGATCATTCCGTTCCCACTTTAAAGGGTCCTAATGAAGAGTAAAGAGATACTGAAGCTGATTGAGATCGGCGACCATTTCATCACGAAGATTGAGAAGATCCGAATCCGCGCCCGCGCGAAGCGATTTGGAGAGTCCTTGCAGATATTTAATGCCTGCTTTGATCAACCGCGACGCACCCGCTTCGGTAAGATTCTGTAGCGTAAATGCCGCATTTGCACCTGTTAACCTGGGACGACTGTATTTTCCAATATAAATTTCAACGAAGGAGTCAATATTTTTCTCGAGTTTTTCGAGGATCTGATCGGTTGCAATGTGACGAGCGTAGACTCGAGTTTGCCAATGGTAGAGTTTGATCTGATTTCGTAACTGCAAAAAGAAATGAATGTGATCAGCTGACATATCTGATCAGATCTCTGAAATAAAATTGAATAAATGAATCACATTGATCATTGATCACCAATCCCGTACGATGTGTAGTATTTGCAAGCCGATCCTGAAGGATGTTCGGAACTCTCATATCGAGTCGCTGTGCCCGATCCGAAACAGCCGATATTGTTCTACGTGTGCACAATATGGCCATTTGACAGCATCGTGCCCTGCCAAACCATCGCGATATTTTACAGAACCGATCTTTATGGAACAATTGATCAGTCCGTCAGATCTAAAAGAATTCAAGATCACCACTCGGACGCCGATACCGATCTTTATCCGAGACGAGCCTCAACAGATCTTGGAAATCCACGATAATGATAAAGCGATCGCGGCGTATTTATCAGCCAGATCGATCAAGGGGAAAGGATCCAATAAAAGAAGAATACTGGAAGAATATGCGGAGACGAATCATAAAAGAGTGGTTTATATTAAATAAAAAGTATTAGTAGAATGCGGAAAGCTAGAACCCATAAGAAACGTAGCATGCGTAGCATGCGTAGCACTCGAAAAGTAAAACGTATGCGTAGTACACGGCATGCAAAGTGTGCAAAGCGTGTAAACCGATCGCGTGGCGGAGCAATCAGTTATGTCGTAGTTGCAGGAACGGATGGAGTCATGAGTGAAAAGGAACATGAACAGATGATGCTCAATCAAGATCAACAGGGACCCGAATAGGCGTATCCGGTGCCATATGTGTTTCTTTTTGATAGGAAACGTTCTTTTTATCACTAGACAGATGGCGGCATTACGTGAAAATGCTCCACGGAATCGTATTGAATATGCTATGTGGGACGAAGTAGAGGTCATACCAGAGAGTTCATTGGGTACAATAAATGTGCCAGGAAAATATCGATCCACCGTTAGCAATATCTTATCAAAACATTGTACGGAAGTCAAATTACTATCGGAGGACATGATCCAAACGTCATCTCATCTTTCTAAAAAGAAACTCAAAGATCTGATCACGAAACAAAATAACGAGATCTTTTCATTTATGGGACATTCTGCAAAAATACCAGAATCATTAGGAGTCGCAGAAACGATCTTTCGAAGATATGGTCGTGATATTCCATCGATCAAGATCCAGTCTTCGATCACGGACGATTTGAAGCTGGATGTGACACTGGATCGTACTTTGTTAGAGTTTAATGATGAATTGGTAAAACATCGTACGATTGACAGCGTTAGTGATTATATTACACAGACACGATGGTTATCTGGACAATACAAGACGATCGGCGAAGAAGTGTTACGACTAGAAACGACATTATTTCAGAAGATCGATCTGCTTGATAAACTTCACCAGCGTATTCCGATGATTACAAGTTTGACACATAATGATGCATTGGCCGATCTGGTGGATTCGTTTTCAAAGTATGCAGAATCGGTATATGCATCATCTCATTTTGAAGAGAACTATCATCAGTTGGTGGAGGCCTATAAAAAATGGAATGTATGCCGAGAATTGCTGTCGGTTCAATCGGTCATGAAAAAAGATAGCGCGGAGCCACCTTGTTCTATTTGCTTACTGGAATCGGTTTCGTATACCATTGTACCGTGTGGACATACGTATTGTAGTGGATGTTCTAAGAAACAGAATACGACGTGTTTTATTTGCCGTGGTCCAATACGGGAACGGGTGAAGTTGTATTTCGCGTAACGTGAGAAAAATTCTTTCATTTATTGAAATATACATAAGAAGAATGCTCCGATGCCATCTAGAGCCATTTGAACACACTGCTGTCCCTTTAGCTATCTTATCTCATATACCACATGAACTCGTCCATCGTGATGATGCAGAAGTTGTTATCTCTACACAAGTTCCGTGGGGATCAATCGATCATACACTGATTCAGTCCGTTCTGACCTCTTATATCTCTTCAAACAAAAAGACTCTTGTATTTATGATATCGGATGATAATGAACCGTTTGATATTCCGCAGACGGTTCTCTTGTTCCGTACAGGAATGTATCGTAGATACAAGCACCCGAATGAACATCTGCTCCCTTATGTATGGGTTCATCAGGAGCTCGGCGCGAGTACGGATTCATCCCCTTTTACACCCTGTCCCAAAATATCACGAAAACCGATCATTGGCTTTTGTGGTCTCCTTCATTCCTGTCGTATGAATCAAATTGCACTTGTTAAATCATCTCCACGAGTTACAAGTAAAATTATCCTCAATACCCAATATTGGGGAGGAGCACCAGGTCATCCTGATGTGATTCGACCTTATAAACAAAATATATATGATACTCAATTCACACTTTGCGGAAGAGGAGCAGGTAATTTCTCTGCAAGGTTCTATCATACTCTCTCATTGGGACGCATTCCAATTGTTGTGGATACGGATATGGTATTTCCACTGGAAGATCGCATTCCATGGAATGATGTGATAGTCCGATGCGAAGAGAAAAATGTGGTATCTGATACGGTTACCTTCTGGAATCAACATGATATCATAGAGGCTCAGAAGCAATGTAAGGCATTATATGATTGTTATCTGGCACCTGATCGATGGTGCCATATTCTCGTGGAAGAAATCATAAGACCCTTTCTTCTAATTCCTTCTGATACAAAGGAACAACCTTGTTAAAAAATAAACGATAAACTGGTTTAGCACTTAGAATCGATCTACTGCTCCACTCGCACCTGGAAATCATTCGGACGCAACGCGACGTTTCGTAATGCCTCGCGTTGTTCCTCATTTAGCTCTGTGACATCACATACGCGTTGAAAGAGGGTTTCCGCCACAGAATACCACAATTCATACAGAATGTTCTGTGCAATCGATTCGTTACTTGACATGGCTATGATTCACGTATGATCACAGGATGGCATCAAATTTTACAGAAAGGGGTTTAAACCATCCATTCCTTTTATTCATAATTGGAAATGTCAGAAGAAGAGTCGCAGGCATTGACCACTCCACAAGAGAGTGAACTGTCAATGCTCACGCATTCGATCATTGAATGGCGTCGTTTGAAAGTACAAAATGACTCAAGAAAACAAGAGATGCGAGAGGCAAATACGAAGATGAAGGCACTGGAGGACATTATTGTTCGCGTGATGAAGAGTCATAACATCGGTGCTCTGGATTTGAAAAATTCGGGCGGCCGTGTCTTGTTTAAGAAGCAGAAACGTCAAGGAGGACTGGGTCAGAAAGCAATGGAGAAATTGATAGCAGAGCACTTGGAATCACAAGAGAAGGCACACCATTTGATGAAGTACATTCAGGACCATCGCGAGGTCGTTATTAAAGAATCGATCCATTACGAAAAAACGGACGAGTAGATAGAAATGCTTCAAGGTCTCTGTCTCGCAGGAGTCGAATGTATGACGGACATGTCCGGATCATCATCGCACCGTCAGGAAACGTATAAAAATCTCGTCGCCTCGCTGTTGGCATTCGTCATTGCCATTCTCATTCTGTCCTTTGTGGGCAAGTACCTGTGGAATTCATCAGTAGCGGAACTGTTCACCTTTGCCCGTCCGGTCCAGTCCGTCTGGCAGATCATCGCATTGATGCTGTTGATGTCAATCTTTCGCTAAAAATGTATCCATATAGGTAGTGTAGAACAATGGATCTGCTGTTGCCCATTCTCATTCTTATTTTTATCGCGATTGTGATGTTCATTGGTTATGCAAATTGGCCAGCGGCTGCTACCGTTACTCCTCAGCAGACGTGTCAGTCGTGTGGAGAGCCACCCAAGCGATGCGGATGCAGACCGCCTCCGTGTGGACAGTGTGGTATGCCGAAGCCGCAGTGTGGCTGCCCGAAGAAATCATCGTGCCAATTTTGCTAATAAAAGATAATATGTACAACCTGTACATTATATCTTTTTCATTATTATATGATGTACCCATCGTTCTACGCTCATGTTCTGAATGGTATATTATTGTTTATCGCAATCGTACTACTGTATTCAAACTATTCAAAAATTACCCATCTTGAACCTTATAAACTGATAAGTATCACATTATTGCTATCTCTTACGGTTGGCATTCATGGACTATCCCATCTGGGACTAGAGAAAGAGTATGGCTATAACCCATTAGCTATGAATCGTCTTTAAAAACGACGTGTTATACGACGTGTTATACGAAGTGACATGCGACGAATCATCGCTTTCGCTTTCTTCGCAATAGCGGTATATTTCCACTGTCGAGCGCGTGAAAACGCGGAATGAACGCCGCGCGGATTCACACGGCAGGTGCGACGGGTACAAATGGGGAATGAATTCTTAGGTCCCAAAAAACATTTCTTGCCGCATTTCTTGAGCATGACCGTACGCTCGTGTACGCTTGGCTTTTGTTTCTTCCATCCACGAGTAGCAGAGCTTTTACGAGTAGCAGAGCTTTTACGAGTAGCAGACTTTCTTCTTGTGTGACGCATTCTACTATATTATCTTATAAAAATACCTAACCAGAATGTTGTCTCAATATAAAGACGATCTTTGTTTTTTCAATCCCCTTATATGGATTGGCATCGATTGATAGATCAAAATCGACAGGTCTAGAAGTAGAATTGGTTCCCTCTCGATCATAACCCCATCGCTCACACGATAATAGTTTCTTGATAGGGACGACTAATTCTTGATCAAATAAACAACCGTGATCTAATGTTGGAAAGACTTCGCGACTAAATCTTGTTTTATGATAGGTACCATTGTGTGTAAATGCATGAATCAGGTACTCTTTAGCACCTATGTGATCTTGTGGCATATCGTCAATACTTATAATATCGAAATAGACCTCATTAAAATAATCGTTTTCATCGTTAATGCATCCGTTATGTAACATCGAATCGATTTGATCGAAATTGGTTTCGTTGATCTGTAAAACAAGATCGGACAATAAGATTTTCAAACCGATGGACGCAGTGACACTCTCACACTTTCCCATTATTTATCCCATTTAAAAAAAATGGGATAAATAAGTAACGATTCCATATTACGCCCCTCGCTTCGCAATCATATGAAATCCTTTCATTTTTTTGCCTTTCATGACATCGGCTGACTGACTCTCGCCTGTCATAGGGTTTTTCCAGCCATAAAAGCGTTGGTATGCATCTTCCCAATCCGACTTCTTCATGGAAGGAGAGAATGAAGTGCGCGGTACATAGCAGTTATCCAACATAAAATAGGCATAGTCGGTTCCTAGTAGAACAGGGTAAGGAACATCGCTGTTTCCAATGAGCGAAAAATAGGAATCAATCGTATCTTCCATTTGAAATTCATAGATTTCGTGACCGATGTAGACATATTTGTTTCCGGAAACGTGCAGCAAGATGGAATTACCAATAGCAGAACCTTTACCTTTTCCAAGATAGACCTTCTTAGGGGCAATCTTCTTGACCAGAACATCGTAGGCCTCGCCTTTATAAATCGAAACCGTGGAATGATCTAGGTAAACACGATAAGGACGACTTCCATTATCATGGATATCGTAGTATTTCCCTTTTCGCTTTTGCGTACCTTTTTTTACCCATTTGTATACACCCTTTTTATCGGCTTGAGATATGTAGATACCATCCTTTCCTTTCTTCTGAAGCCCTTTGCAATCACCCGCATGAAAGGCAGGCGATTTACGTGTTTGGTATTTTGGTGATTTGACTTCGGTACACGGCATCTCTACTATCACTTTGTAGGAAAAAGTGAAAACAGAAGGTAACGCGGCACTGTCTTTAGACAGCGCCATTCTACCGAAGGGTACTGTGGCACTGTCTTTAGACAGCGCCATTCCACCGAAGGTATTGCGGGGCGATATTTATACCGCCCCGTTCCACCGAAGGTATTGTGGCGCTGTCTTTTAGACAGCGCCATTCCACCCACTTGCACTGGCATCTCCGTACTTATATTCGTACGTGCGGCGATTCACCATATTCTCGGGAAGATATCCACTAACATCACCGCTGTTATGCATTCCAACATCAGTCTTGAGGCACTTGCTGGTGGACAGATGATAGACATCGTCATACAGAGCAGCAAAGAGTTTCTCGGCCTTCACGACATCCTTCTCAGCAAGATGAGCTTCAATGCTGAGTGCGCGAATGAGGACGTTGGCGCGATCGCGCCACGTAGCAAAGCTGATGTCCAAATCACGAGCACCAACGGATTGATTCAGGCACATTCCACAGAGTTCGGCGACGGCAACGCGGTCGTGCGCGGTTTCAAACGCCTGGCTACGCGTAGCATCCACGATTCCGCTTGGAGAAAGCAGATCCTTCTTCAAGCAGGCCAATTTACTAAGAATCAAGGTCAACTCGCGATAGTCAGCCGAGCCCGCGCCACGGCCTGATAGCAAGTCAAGTAATTCTGAAGCCTCAGGAAGGGTCCGGAGACAATCAGGAATACCTGCCCCACGTGAAACTCCGCCGTAAAACCCTTCATTCACCTGGTAAAAGGACGGCGTGAATATTGTTGTTCGCACAATCAATCCCACGATAATAGCAACAAATAGAATCGTAATGATCCAATCATAAGGAACTTGGTCCATTCTCTATTAAGTAAATGGAGATTTTCTATTGAATTGTTTTACAATAATAGAATGAATGCGAGTGACATTGTGAAGAACAAGCAAAACAAAGTATTGTATCAAGCGTATTATCGCCCGACCGTGTTTCAATCAACGGTAGTAAGCACAGTATCACTGATTAGTTCTGCTACAACGGTTGGTAACAGCTCTGAATCCACAGTGATTACGGCATACAATTATGTGTGCCAGCCCACGTTTCTTAGTTATGAATTATTGAATGAAGTGAAGAATGGAAAGGAGGCGTGCACGAATGCGTGTGCAACGCAAGTCACATGGTCGAATTTGACCAGTACTACAAAGTACATGTATTCTACCATTTATTCTACGCTTTCCACACCGTGTACCATTATTGTTACTTCGACGATTGTGCAAGACAATAAAGGGCCTGTCATTTGCCCTCTTATTAATTTTTATCAGGGCACGAATGCAGATAGTTCCTATCCTACGTGGAATGAGCCAAATGTAAGATATTGATATCCGGTTAGTAAATAGAATGGACTCGAGTGAACTCTTACGATTACGAACGGGAACTTGTAATCGTAATGAATGTGTAGTAAATCCAATATGCCAAGTGGGCGCCCAAGGAGAACAGGGTCCAGCGGGCCCACAAGGCCCACAAGGTCTTCCAGGTCTTCCAGGTGCACCAGGTCGAGAAGGTGATGTGGGGCCGCCAGGTCCAGCGGGTGATCAGGGAGCGCAAGGCAATCCAGGTCCACCAGGCGGATCAGGTCCGACAGGATACACGGGCTCTACAGGTCCACAAGGAGCACAAGGTGACATCGGTCCACAGGGAGCACAGGGTGACATCGGTCCACAAGGAGCGCAAGGTGAATCAGGTCCCACAGGTTCCACGGGCCCTACAGGTCCACAAGGCATAGAAGGCTCTACAGGTTATACAGGTCCACAAGGCGCTATCGGGCAAGCCACGAATGTAGCCGCATCATATTATTCTATGGCCACGCAGACAATCAATATCTCAACAGAGATACCCACCGTGTTTCAATTTGAACGCACAAGTGTGGAAACAGGCATTCATAAGAATGCAGGAAATACACAAATGGTGGTAGAAACGACAGGAATTTATGAGGTGTGGTATTCGTTACAGCTTCATTCGACGGTATCTCAAGATGTATTTACTTATATTTGGCTTCGTATTAACGGAATAGACGTACCCGATTCCAATGGACGCGTCGAAACAAAAAGTAATACATCGGATTCGCTTCCGATTGTCCCTTATATTTTAAATTTAAATGCAGGAGATACTGTTAGTTTTGTAGCACAGACAAACGCTCCCGAAAGTAACGACATAGAGGGTTTATCATTGACAGGAGTTCCAGGTCCTGATATTCCATCGATTATCGTGGGAATCAAACAAGTCGCAGCAGATATTGGTGTACCAGGAAATACACTATACAATAACCTGATTACCACACCTAGTACGACCATCAATGCTATCGCAAATCAATATTACATCCTGACGGCATTAAGTACACTTAACCTACCTGCAGTGCCAACAATGGGGACCATGATCGGTGTGACCAATGCATCAGGTGCCTCGTGTACGATTCAGTCGGCTACAGCAAATATTTATACAGTATCTGGGATTTCTACGACACGTTCGCTGACATCGGACACACAAATCAAATTATTATTTGACGGATCGAATTGGTATCCTGTAGCATAAATCATAGGATAGGATAGGATGTTTCGATCGAGGCTCTCGCGGTATCGCACGATCGATTGTCAACAGGTGATGCCT
>Ga0078894_10000548_pt1 | contig 26253 bp, 22 predicted proteins | sample LauGreSu1BDMLBSD_2_FD_67506 | JGI IMG/M metagenome (GOLD analysis project Ga0078894, IMG submission 67506) | Freshwater lake microbial communities from Lake Michigan, USA - Su13.BD.MLB.SD (version 4) (version 4) | ecosystem: Environmental > Aquatic > Freshwater > Lake | place: Lake Michigan... | reverse complement strand
GGGCCGCACTGCCCACATCGCGCTCGCGTCGCTGCGGTTCCTGCTGCTCGGCGAGCCCGATCGCCCGCTGCTCTGGGGCGAGGGAGAGGCCATCCGTGCCTCCGGCGCCTGACCGCGTCTTCGTCGCGCTCGGCGCGAACCTCGGCGACCGGGTCGCGTCGATGCGCGAGGCCATCGCGCGGCTCCGGGCCCACCGCGCCATCGAGGTGCTCGCGGTCTCGAGCGCCTACGACACCGCGCCAGTCGGACCGCCCGACCAGCCGCGGTACCTGAACGCGGTCGCGGAGCTCCGCACCGGACTCGCTCCGGAGGAACTGCTGAAGGTCCTGCTCGACATCGAGAAGGATCTCGGTCGCGTGCGATCCGAAAGCCGCTGGACCGCGCGCACGATCGACCTCGACATCGTGCTCTTCGGGGAATGCGTCCGCACCTCCGGCGATCTGTCGGTGCCCCATCCCCGGTTCCGGGAGAGGGCGTTCGTACTCGTTCCCCTCGCGGAAATTGCCGCAGATGCACGCGATCCCGTGACAGGGGAACGGGTAGAATCTCTCCTTCGTGCCTGTCCCGGCCGCTCGGATGCGGTCCTGGCAGGGCAGCTCGAGTGACGGTCCGCGTGAATCGGCGAACGCCTCGCCGGCGGCCTCCCGAGAGCGAGCAGGGCGGCTTCGCTGGCCGCAGAGCACGAAGGCGTCCCGGACGCCAGCAACGGAGACTCTCATGACGACCCCGATTTCGTTCGCCCGCGCCGCCATCGTCGCCGGTCTGCTCGCTTGCGGCCTCGGCGCAAGCGCGCTCGCGCAGGGCGGCGCTCCCGCCGGCGAACTCGGCGCCGGTGGCGCCCCTCAGTTCGAGATGCCCAAGGCGCCGGACATCGCGAAGGACTTCACCGACGCGATGAAGTCCGCCGACGCGATCAAGGCCGGCGAAGAGGCCCTCAAGAAGGTGGCGAAGCTCTACCGCGAGGCCAAGACCCTGAGCGACGAGATCTCGCTCGAGATCGACATGATGGGTCAGAAGCAGACGCAGGTCATCGCGATCGCGCGTGACGAGGGCGGCACCAGGCTCGACATGGGACCGATGGGGATCATCTCGATCAACAAGAAGGTGTACCTCGTCAGCGCCGACGCGGCCAACAAGTACTTCGCGCTTCCGTTCGACGGATCCATCGCGAACACCCTCTCGAAGGAGTTCGGCCAGTTCGATCTTCCGATCCCGGCGTGGTACCTGAGCAGCGCGGACTCGACCGACCTCGCGAAGGACCTCGGCGGTGCGATGCTCTCCGGCGCGAAGCTCGCGGGCTTCGATGCCTCCGGGAAGGTGCTCCTCGCAGGCGAGGGCGGCTCGCAGGCCGTCTTCACCTTCGACCCGAAGACCAGCTTCCTCACCAGCGGTCGCATGAACATCGCCCCGCCGGGCGCGCCCGAGGGCTTCATGCTGCCGATCACGCTCTCGATGAAGACCTCGACCGAGCCGCTCAAGACGAAGGTCGCCTTCGACGAGGCCGGCAAGAAGCAGGTCGAATCGCCCGATGGCCTCCAGCCGACGGCCGTGGAGATCGGCACCGAGGCGCCGGCGTTCGCGCTCAAGACGATCGACGGCAAGGATGTCTCGCTCGCCGGGCTCAAGGGCAAGGTGGTCGTGATCGACTTCTGGGCCGAGTGGTGCGGTCCCTGCAAGCGCGGCCTGCCGCATGTCTCCGACTTCGCGAAGTGGGCGAAGGAGTCGGGCAAGGCGATCGAGGTCTACGCGATCAACTGCCTCGAGTCGAAGAAGGGCGATGAGCGCATCAAGGGCGTGACCGAGTACTGGACCAAGTCCGGCTTCGCCATGCCCTGCCTCGTCGACATGGACGACGACGCGATCCGCGCCTACGGCTTCAGTGGGATCCCCGCCACGGTCGTGATCGGACCGGACGGCAAGATCGCCGCCATCCACCAGGGCATCGACCCGCAGAACCCTGCCAAGATCATCGACGACCTCAAGGCCGAGTGCGACAAGGCGCTCGCGCCGAAGGCCGGCTGACCGGCCGATCGAGGACAGGATCCGACACTCCCACAGCCGCGCGCGGGCCCTCCGCGCGCGGCTGTGTTTGCTCGGGTCGCTTCCCTTCGAAGGCGAACCGGCCTACATTGCGGCCGGAGGCTCCATGCTCGCCGTGACGCTCATCCTCGCGTGCTCGCTGCACTTCGCGCCGGTTCAGGAGGCCGCGCCCGCCGCACCTGCCGCCCGCGACGCGGCGGCCGACCGCAAGGCCGCGGAGGAGGCGCTCGCATCGATCATCAAGGCCTACCGCGATCCGGCGGGGGTCGCGCTCGAGGTCTCCGTCGCGGTGGCCGCGGAGAGCGGCGGAGGCAGGGGCGCCGCCGGTGGGGTGAAGATGAAGGCGACCTTCGGCGAGAAGCGCCGAGCGCTCGTGAGCCTCCGCGACTACCAGCTCCGGATCGCAGGCGGTCGCATCGTCGCCACCCACGATTCGAATCCGCTCGCGTACCTCGATGTCTCGGACCACGGGTCGCCGTACTACGCGCTGTTCAACGCGTTCCAGGCGCTGCCGATCCCCGAGCTCGCGCTCGCGCTCGGCGAGGATGCGCCCGAGGAAGTCTGCATGCAGCTCATGCCGCAGATCCCCGATGTGCTTCCCGCGCGGGTCGAGGACGACGAGATCGACGGGCAGGCCTGCAAGGTGCTCGTCCTCGAGTCGGACGACGCCACGCAGGAGCTGCGCATCGCCTTCGATCCGGATTCGAAGCTCGTCGAGCGCTCCATCGCCTCGAAGCGAGGCGGCGGCGAGGTCGAAGAGGGCGCCAAGCTCGAGTGGCGTGTCGAGTCGAAGGCCGCGCGCCCGAAGAAGGCGCCCGACGACGCGACATTCGCCCTCGATGTGTCGGGAAAGCAAAAGGTCGACGGCCTCGCGGCGCTCGTGAACCGCGACCGCGATGCGGCCGCCGACCAGTCGGTCGAGGCGCTCAAGGCTGGGGAGCCGGCACCGGCGCTCGCGCTGCCGCAGATCGGTGGCGGAGACTGGGATCTCGTGGCTTCGAGGCCGAAGCCGGTCGTCGTCGACTTCTGGGCGACCTGGTGCGGTCCATGCAAGGCGGCGCTGCCCGGGCTTGCGAAGCTCGCGAAGGAGTTCGCGGGCAAGGCCGACTTCATGATGGTCAACTCAGGCGAGCAGGGCTCGCGCGAGGAGCGCGAGAAGAGCATCCGCCGGGTCTTCGACGAGCGGAAGGCTGAGCTGCCGTGCGTCCTCGACATGGACGGACAGGCCGCGCGCCGCTGGCTGGTGAGGGCCTTCCCGACGACCTTCGTGGTCGCACCCGATGGCAAGCTCGCCGGCGTCTGGGTCGGGAGCTCGCCGCGGAGCGAGCGCGAGATCCACGCGCTGCTCGAGAAGCTCTGCGAGAAGAATGCCGCGCCCGCAGCGGAGTGAGCGCCGCACTATCCTGCCCGCATGTCCGAAGTGGCCTCGCCGGCGCGGAAGAACTCGATCAGCATTCCGCTCGCGGAGCGTGGCGACGCTGTCGATGCGCTGCGCCTGCGCGTGTCCTCGGCGCTTCGCGCGTGCGGGGGCTCGGATGTCCGCTTCGGTCGGCACGACCGGATGCTGTACGCGACCGATGCGAGCATCTACCAGGTGGAGCCGATCGGCGTCGTCGTGCCGCACACGATCGCCGACGCGAGGCGCGTGCTCGCGGTGCTTGCGGAGGAGGGCGTCCCCGTGCTGCCACGCGGGTCGGGGACTGCGCTCGCGGGTCAGAGCGTGAACCGGGCGGTCGTCGTGGACTTCTCGCAGCACTGCCGCGCCATCGAGTCGATCGATCCGGTCGCGAGGCGCGCGGTGGTCGAGCCCGGCGTCACGCTCGACCAGCTCAACGAGGCCCTCGCGCCGCACGGCCTGATGTTCGGTCCGGATGTCGCCACGAGCTCCCATGCCACGATCGGCGGAATGGTCGGCAACAACTCCGCCGGTGCGCACTCGATCCTGTACGGACGGACGGTCGAGAACCTGGTGGCGCTCGAGGTCGCGTTCGCCGACGGCTCCGTGCACCGCCTCGAGGAGGGCAGCTGTGACCGCGACCCCGCGCAGCGCGCGCTCGCCGAGCGGCTTTCCGCGATCGTGCGGCCGATCGCCGCGGAGATCCGCGCGCGGTTTCCCCGCATCCTCCGCCATGTCGACGGCTACTCGCTCGACATCCTGCTTGACCAGCTCGAACGGTCGACGCCTGGCACCTTCGACCGGGTGAATCTGGCCCACCTCGTCTGCGGTGGCGAGGGGACCCTCGCGACGACGCTGCGCGCGGAGATCGCGCTGGTCGCCCGGCCGAGGGAGCGCGGGCTCGCGATCCTCGGCTTCGAGACCGTGCGCGCGTCGCTCGCCCGTCTCGCTGCGATCCTCGAGACCGGACCTGCGGCGGTCGAGCTCGTGGACGATGTCGTGATCGATGTCGCGATGCGCAACAACGAGTACCGCCAGTATGTCGAACTGATGCCGAAGCCGCCGAGCGGCGGGCTTGGCGCGGTCCTCTATGTCGAGTACTTCGCTGACACGCAGGCCGAGATCGCCGAGCGGTTCGACGCGCTGCGCGCCGTGATGCCCGGCGAGCCGATCTCGACCTACACCGGCGCTGCCGAGCGCCTCAAGGCCTGGAAGCTCCGGAAGGCGGGCGAGCCGCTCCTGCACGGCGTTCCCGGCGCCCGCAAGCCCTTCACCTTCGTCGAGGACACCGCGGTATGCCCATCGAAGCTGCCCGACTTCGTCGAGGACTTCCGCACGATCGTCTCGCAGCACGGCACCACGGCCGCGTACTACGCGCACGCGTCGGTCGGATGCCTTCACATCCGGCCGCTGGTCGCGATCCATGACCCCAAGGACCGCGCGATCATGGTCCGGATCGCCCGCGACATCGCGCAGCTCGTGGCGCGCTACGGCGGCGCGCTCTCGGGCGAGCACGGCGACGGACGGGTCCGATCCCCGCTGCTCGGTGAGTACTTCGGCGAGACGGTGTGCGAGGCGCTCCGTGAGGTCAAGCGGGCGTTCGACCCGCGCGGCGTTCTCAACCCTGGCAACATCGTGGAGACCGGACCGGCGGAGCGGATCATCTCCAATCTCCGCGTCGCCCCTGCAGGCGAGGACGCCCATCCACCGATCGTCGACACCTACTTCTCGTATCGCCGAGAGGAGGGGTTCGACCATGCGGTCGAGTCCTGCAACGGCGCCGGTCTCTGCCGGCGGATGTCCGGCGGGACGACCATGTGCCCGAGCTACCGCGTGCTGAAGGACGAGCGGCATGCGACGCGCGGGCGGGGCAACGCGCTGCGCCTCGCGGTCACCGGACAGCTCGGGAAGGACCGCTGGTCCGAGCCGGAGACGATGGAGACGCTCGACCTCTGCCTCTCGTGCAAGGCGTGCAAGACGGAGTGCCCGTCGAACGTCGACATCTCGAAGCTCAAGGCGGAGTACGCGGCGCAGCGCCACGCGGAGCGCGGAACGCCGTTTGCGACGAGGGTCTTCGGGCAGGTGCGGCGGCTCAACGCGCTGGGCTCGCGCTTCCACGCCGTGGCCAATCTGGTGAACCGCACCGCGGCCGCCCGGTCGCTCGCGCACGCGTTCCTCGGGATCGACCCCCGACGAACGATCCCGTCGTTCGGACCGTCGCTCTTCGACTGGTTCCGCAGGCGGCGGCCGGAGCAGGGGACGCGAACCGTGATCCTCTTCGGCGACTGCTTCAGCGCGTACAACGAGCCTGGCATCGGTCGCTCGGCCATCCGGCTGCTCGAGGCGTTCGGGTACCGCGTCGTGCTCGCGGATGCGGGCTGCTGCGGGCGCAGCCTCATCTCGACCGGCATGCTTGCAGAGGCGCGGGTCGAGGTCGATCGCGCGGCGCGCGCGCTCTGCCGGCTCGTGGAGTCGACCGGTGCCGATGCCGTCCTCGTGCTCGAGCCGAGCTGCGCGAGCGCGATCCGCGACGACTGGCTGGAGCTTCCGCCCGAGATGCCCGACGACCGCGCGATGGAGGAGCGTTCGACGCTCGCGCTGCGCACCTTCCTCGTCGAGGAGTTCCTCGACCGTTCATGGGACGCGCATCCGCGCAGGCCCGCGCTGCCTGCCCAGCCCGACCGCGTCCTGCTGCACGCGCACTGCCACCAGAAGGCGCTCTGGGGCGCGGAGTCGTCGGCGAGGTTCCTCCGGCGGATCTTCGGCGCGAACATCTCGGTGCTCGACACCGGTTGCTGCGGAATGGCCGGATCGTTCGGCTATGTGGACCGGCGATACGACCTCTCGATGCGCATCGGCGAAGACCGCCTCTTCCCCGCGGTGAGGAATGCTCCCGATGCGGTGGTCTGCGCGCCGGGAACCAGTTGCCGCCACCAGATCCACGACGGCACGGCGCGGGAGGCGCTGCACCCGGTCGACCTCGCGGCGAGGGCGCTCGGGCTCTGACGCGGGTCTGCTAGTATCCGGCCCATGTCCGCTCCGCTTCCAGCCATCGACGAGAACGCGCTCACCGACCTTTCGAACGCGCGCATCCTGCTCGTGGACGACAACCAGCAGAACCTCGAGCTCATGCTTGCCTACCTCGAGAGCCTGCCGTGCCGGCTCTCGACCGCGCGCGACGGGCTGGAGGCGATCGAGGCCGTCCAGCGCGAGAAGCCCGATCTCGTGCTGCTCGACGTCATGATGCCCAAGATGTCGGGGTTCGAGGTCTGCCGGAAGCTCAAGAGCGATCCCGCCACGCGCGACATGGTGATCATCATGGTCACCGCGCTGCACGAGGTGGGCGACCACGAGCGCGCCGTCGAGAGCGGCACCGACGACTTCCTCACGAAGCCCGTGAACAAGCTCGAGCTCCTCACGCGCGTCCGCAGCCTGCTTCGGGTCGCGCTGCTCAAGCGGAAGCTGTCCGAGCTCCTGCAAGGCCGGTAAATCCAGCCGGCCGTCCAGTCGGATTCAAGACGCCGCCGCCGCCGTGCCGATCTCCGCGCACGGAGGTTGCCGTGCCGGACAAGTCGACGATCATCGCTTCCATCTGTGAGATCAACCCGAGCGCGTCGCCCGATTGGCTGTCGCGCTTCTCGGCCGAGGATCTCCGGGAGTACCTGAACCACCTGATGGTGGCGATGGAGCCTGCGAAGGTCGCGCGCTGGATCCGCCGCAACGACCGTTCGCCGATCGTCACGCGCGAGGCGGCCTGACGCGGTCGCTCCGCGGGGTCTCCCGCGCGATCTGTCCGGGCCGGATCAATTCGAGCCGGATCGACTAGAAACTCGGCGCGTTCGGATCCCGCTCTTCGATCAGGTCGAGCTGGATGGGATCGTCGAGGTCGTCCTGCTTCACGCGAACGCGCCCCTGGCGGACGAGCTCGAGCACCGCGAGGAAGAGCCCGATGCGCTCGGAGTGCGAGCGGCCCTCGAAGACGCTTGGCAGTTCGAGGCGGTGCGCATCGCTCCGGGTGAGCCGGTCGACGAGATCCTCCTGATGCAGCGAGATCGGCGTGTCGTCGTACTCGATCTTGTGGTCGCCGATGCGGGAGAGATCGATCGATGCGGCGATGCGCTCGAACGCCGAGTACAGGTCGCCGAGGTGGAGATCCTCCAGCTCCCAATCCGCCTGCTCCGCATCGACCTGCTCCGCATCCACTCGCTCCAGGGCCTCCGCAGCACCATCCACGGGCATCGCAGCGGACGCCGCCTCGCCCGCCCGCACGCGCACTGCGCTCCGGTCGTTGAACTCGCGACGACGCTGGTCGAGTCCCTCGGCCGCCGTGCGGAACCGCTGGTAGGCGAGGAGTTGGCGGATGAGCTCGGCCTTCGGGTCCTCTCCCGCGGCAGGCGCGGCGCCGGTCTCGTCTCCCTCGGCGGGCGTCGCCGGAGTGAGCGAGCGCGACTTGATCTCGACGAGCGTCGCCGCCATCACGAGAAACTCGCCGGCGACATCGATGTCGACGCGCGAGAGATGCCGCACATACCCGAGGTACTGGTCGGTGAGCGTGTGGATCTCGATGTCGTGGATGTCGACCTCCGCCCTCCGCACGAGGAAGAGCAGGAGGTCGAGCGGACCCTGGAACACCGGGAGACGAACAAGCCAGTCAGTCTGCGACATTGCCCGGTAATCTACCACGATCCGCGTCGTTCTTGCGCGATATCGCAGCCATTACACTAGCCGCATGGCCGACACGACCGCCGCCGCCGCCGATCCGCACATTCGAGCCAACGAGCGCGCGTTCCTGCGCGAGGTACTCGCCACCGAGGCCGGCGCCATCACGCGATTCGCGGCCCGGGTCTCCGGCGGGGAAGACCTCGGCATTCATGCGGCGGTCGACCTCTTCGAGTCTTGCAAGGGGCATGTGGTCGTCAGCGGGATGGGCAAGTCGGGCCTGGTGGGCGCGAAGATCTCCGCGACCCTGTCGAGCCTGGGCCAGCCTTCGCACTTCGTGCACCCCGCGGAGGCCGTGCATGGCGATCTCGGCTCGATCCGGCCGGACGATGTGGTCTTGCTGCTCTCGTGGTCTGGCGAGACCCAGGAGGTCGTGGCCCTCGCGTCGATCCTCCGTATGGACGGGATTCCGACCGTCGGCATGTCCGGGAAGGCGCGGTCGAGCCTCGCGCGCGCGTGCACCGTGCATGTCGACCTCGGCGACCTGACCGAGGCCTGCCCGCTGAATCTGGCGCCGACCGCGTCGACCACGCTGACGATCGCCGTCGGGGACGCGCTTGCTCTCGCGCTCGCGCAGCGGCGCAACTTCGGCAAGGACGACTTCCACAAGCACCACCCCGGCGGGATGCTCGGGGCCGGACTGCGGCCGGTGACCGAGGTGCTCCGGTTCCGAGTGGGGCAGAACCTCGCCGCGGTGCCCGACACGAGCACGGTCCGCGATGCGCTCCGCGCAGCGGGCGAGGGGCGCCGCGCCGGTGCGATCGTCCTCGTCGATGCGTCGGGCCGGCTGAGCGGCATCTTCACCGACGGCGATCTCCGCCGCCATGTCAACAGCGGCGGACTCGCGGCGCTCGACGCGGCGATCGCCGGCGTGATGACGCGCCACCCGACCACGCTCACCGTCGATTCGCTCGTCCGTGACGCGGTCGCGCTCGTCCAGGCGAAGCGGCTCGACGAGATCCCGGTGGTCGACCGGGACGGCCGCCCCGTCGGACTCGTCGATGTGCAGGACCTGATCGCGATGCGCGTCGTGAAGGAGTAGCGTCTACCTCGTGATCACGCCGCGCGCGTCGAGGAATGCCATCACGCGTTCGACCGCGGTCCGGAGCGCTGCATCGGGCGTCCCGAGCTCGTGCAGCGGGATGGTGAGCTCCGCCTCCCGCGGCGACTCGTAGTCGAAGTCGACTCCTGGCACGCCCGACACCTTGCCGGCGGCGAGGTCCCGGTAGAGCCCCGACGGATCGCGCCTGCGGCACTCCTCGAGCGGCGTCGAGACATGGACGATCGCAAAGCGGTCCGCCCCGACGAGTTTGCGCGCGCGCTCGCGCACAGACGCCTCGGGCGCGGTGAACACCGCGAGCGCGATCAGGCCCGCCTCGTTCATCGCCTTCGAGAGCTCCATGCCGCGACGCAGGTTCTCGCTGCGCTCGCCCTTCGAGAAGCCGAGGTCGCGGCTCATCCCCGACCGGAGGTTCATGCCGTCGACGACCGTCGCGAGGCGTCCGAGGTCGAACAGCCGACGCTCGACGGCGCGCGCGATCTTCCCCTTGCCGCTGCCGGAAAGCCCGACGAAGAGGAGCGTGAAGGGGCGCTGCCCGAGGCGGGCGGCGCGCTCGTCGGCGGTGACCGTCGACCGGACCGGCCGCGCACGGTCGATCTGCGGCGCGTCGGACCAGTGTCCCTCGGTCTCGGACGGCTCGAGCAGCATGCCCGCGCCGGCGGTCGCGTTGGTGAGCCGGTCGATCAGGATGAACGCTCCGGTCTGGCGGTTGCGCGCGTACGCGTCGTAGACCAGCGGTCGCTGCGTGCGGATCTCCACCTGCCCGATGTCGTTGAGCGCGAGGGCGGGCGCCGCGGACCGCTCGAGCGTGTTCACATCCACCCGGTGCGCGATGCGCACCACACTCGCCGGCGTCCGGTGCGGTCCGTGCTTGAGGAGGTACTCCTTGCCGGGAACGAGCGGCGACTGGTCGTCCATCCACACGACCATCGCGTGCACATCCTGCGCGACATGCGGTTCGTTGCCCGGGTGGACGAGCATGTCGCCGCGCGCGCAGTCGACCTCGTCGGCGAGGGTAAGCGTCACCGAGAGCGGGGGCGTGGCCTCGGAGAGATCCCCGTCGAAGGTCACGATCCGCGTGACGGTCGTGGTCCTGCGGGACGGCAGCACCATCACGCGGTCTCCCGACTTGACGCAGCCGCCGGCGACGGTGCCCGCGAACCCGCGGAAATCGAGGTTCGGCCGGTTCACCCACTGCACCGGGAAGCGGAAGTCGACGAGGTTCCGGCTCGTCCCGAGCGGCACGCCGTCGAGGTGCTCGAGCAGCGTGGGGCCGTCGTACCAGGGCATGTTCGCGCTCCGGTGGACGACATTGTCCCCGTTGAGCGCGGACATCGGGATGAATCGCGTGCTGCGCGCGGGAAGCTTCGCCGCGAACGCCGCGTAGTCGCGCGCGATCTCGTCGAAGCGCGCCTTCGAGTGGCCGACGAGGTCCATCTTGTTGACCGCGACCACGATCTCCCGGATCCCGAGCAGGCTGGTGATGAACGAGTGCCGCCGGGTCTGCACCGCGACGCCGTGGCGGGCGTCGACGAGCAGGATCGCGAGGTCGCAGGTGCTTGCGCCCGTGGCCATGTTGCGCGTGAACTGCTCGTGGCCGGGCGTGTCGGCGATGATGAACTTGCGCGCCGCCGTCGTGAAGTAGCGGTACGCGACATCGATGGTGATGCCCTGCTCGCGCTCGCTCCTGAGACCGTCGACGAGCAGCGCCATGTCGAGCGCGCCCGACTGCGTGCCCATCGACCGCGAGTCGCGCTCGACCGCGGCAAGCGTGTCCTCGGCGACCATGTGGGTGTCGTAGAGCAGCCGACCGATGAGCGTGCTCTTGCCGTCGTCGACCGAGCCGCAGGTCAGGAAGCGGAGGAGCTCCTTGCGCTCGTGGCGCGCGAGGTACTCCTCGATGTTCGTGTCGATGAGGGCCTTCTCGGCCGCCTCGCGCCCGAGCGACATCAGAAGTAGCCCTCCTTCTTCTTCTCCTCCATGCTTCCGGCGGCATCGTGATCGATCACGCGGCCCTGCCGCTCGCTCATCGTGGTCTGGAGCATCTCGCGGATGATCTCGGGCAGCGTGGAGGCGTTCGATTCGATCGCGCCCGAGAGCGGATAGCAGCCGAGGGTGCGGAATCGGATGGTCTTCATCTGGGGGACCTCGCCCGGCTCGAGCGGAAGCCGGTCGTCGTCGACCATGATCGGCACGCCGTGCCGGTAGACCACCGGCCGCGGCGCGGCGAGGTAGAGCGGCACGATCGGGATTCGCTCGAGCCAGATGTACTGCCAGACATCGAGCTCGGTCCAGTTCGAGAGCGGGAACACTCGGATCGACTCGCCCAGCTGGCCGGGCACGCGGTTGATCTCGGTGTTGTAGATGTTCCAGAGCTCCGGGCGCTGGCTGCGCGGGTCCCAGCGGTGCTGGCGGTCGCGGAAGCTGAACACGCGCTCCTTGGCGCGCGACTTCTCCTCGTCGCGGCGCGCGCCACCGAACGCGGCGTCGAATCCGTGCGCGTCGAGCGCCTGCTTCAGCGCCTGCGTCTTCATCACATCGGTGTGCTTGCGGGAGCCGTGGGTGATCGGGTTGATCCCGGCCGCGAGCCCCTCCGGGTTCGTGTGGACGATCAGCTCGAGCCCGAGACGCTTGACGACGAACTCGTCCCGATAGCGGTACATGTCCCGGAACTTCCAGGTCGTGTCGACATGGAGGAGCGGGAAGGGCGGCTTCGCGGGATGGAAGGCCTTCATCGCAAGGTGCAGCAGCACCGCGGAGTCCTTGCCGATCGAGTAGAGCATCACCGGCCGCTCGAAGCTCGCGACGACCTCGCGGAAGATGTGGATCGACTCCGCCTCGAGTTCCCTGAGGTGGGTGAGTCTCTGCGGGTTCAGCCGGGTTTCTTCCATGCGCGCGGTCCGGAGGGCCGATACCGTATCGGCGATTCGGACCGGCCGACTCCGGCCGTTTCGCCCTTTCCGAGCGCGCCCCGATGCAGGACCGATCCGCCCATACCACCTGGCATGCCGGGACCGTCGGACGAGCCGACCGGGAGCGGCTTCTCGGGCAGCGCGGCGCGACGGTGTGGCTGACGGGCCTCTCGGGCTCGGGCAAGAGCACGATCGCAGTCGCTGTCGAAGCGCATCTCGTCCGCACCGGGCGGCTCTGCTATCGGGTCGACGGGGACAACCTTCGCCATGGGCTCAACCGGAACCTCGGGTTCAGCGCCATTGATCGCACGGAGAACGTGCGGCGAACCGGGGAAGTCTGCCGGATCCTCTCGGACGCGGGCGTCATCGTGCTCGCGAGCCTGGTGAGCCCCTTCCGGTCGGACCGCGCCGCGGTGCGGGCGCTGCATGACGAATGGGGGATCCCGTTCCTCGAGGTGTTCGTCGATGTGCCGCTCGCAGTCGCAGAGGCGCGCGACCCCAAGGGCCTGTACCGCAAGGCGCGCGCCGGCGAGATCCCGGATTTCACCGGGATCCACCAGCCGTACGAGGCGCCGGAGCGCGCGGAGCTCGTGATCGACTCGGCCGCGACGGCGGTGGACGCCGCCGCTGCCGGCGTGATCGCGGCGCTCCAGGCTCATGCGATCATCGCGTCCCGGTGATCCGGGCGGCGAAGGCGGCGACCAGCCGGTCGACGACCAGTGGATGACCCGCGAACACGCCTCGGTTGGCCGCGAGCTCGCGGCCGTGCCCGAAGTCGAGCGGCCGTCCGTCGACATCGCAGACCCGGGCGCCGGATTCCGCGGCGACGAGCGCGCCGGCGGCGTGATCCCAGATCTTCTCGCGGTAGTCGGCCTTGACCGGAAGGCGCATGTAGATGTCGGCGCCTCCGCGCGCGACCACGACATACTTGCACTGGCTGTCGAGCCGCGCAGGGCGTCCGGGCGCGCCGATCGCCGCGAGGAGATCGACGGAGAGGTCCTGCCGCGAGTGTGCGCTCTCGACGCTCTCGCAGGAGCGAACCGGATCGCCGGGACGCCAGGCCGCGCATGCCATGCGCACGGGCGCGGATGCGCCGCGCGCGATCCACGCACCGCGCCCGCGCTCGGCAAACGCGATGCAGCCGCAGGGATCCTGCGAGTCGTAGTCGCCGGCACCGTCGTCGTCGGTCAGGCTGGGGCAGCCGACGACGCCGGACTCGACGGAGCCCCCGTCGATCAGCGCGAGCGAAATCGCATACTGCTGGCGCCGCAGGAATCCCTTTGTTCCGTCGACCGGATCAAGGGTGAGGAAACGACCGCCAGGTGACGCGCGCCCTGAGTCGATCGCGTCGAGGCATGCGCGCTCGTCGACCTCGCGGCCGAGCGCATGGGAGACCGCCGCGACGACGCGTGCGCGGAGCGGCGCGCTCTCCGGCGCGCGCAGCGCCGAAGCCTCCTCTTCGCCGACGAGCGGGACGCCGCATTGGCCGATCGAGAGCGCGACCACGGCCTGGCTCGCCCAGTCGGCCACCGTGACCGGCGAGCGATCCTCCTTCGAGATCCCGTCGAGCCGCGAGGAGGCCTGGACGAAGCGCGTGGCGCGCGCGGCGGCCTCGACGGCGGCCAGCATGGACTGGATCAACCCGTTCCTCCTGCTGCCGGCAGCTGCATCCAGATCGCGGTGAGCGCGACGGCGCCCGTCAGGATGCCGAGTGGCAGCCCGATCCGGACGAAGTCGATGAACCGGTACCCGCCCGGGCCCTGCACCATCAGGTTCGTCTGGTAGCCGATCGGGGTCGCGAAGCTTGCGCTCGCGCCGACCATCACCACCATCGCCGCGTGCTTGGGATCGAAGCCGTTCGCGGACGCCGCCGCCATCGCGATCGGGAAGACGAGCGCGGCCGCGGTCGCGTTCGACAGGAGCTCGGTCAGGACGAAGGTCGCGAGGTAGATCGCCGCGAGCACCGCGAGGCTGTTGCCCTGCGCCATCTCGACCAGCCCGTCTGCGAAGGCCTTCGCGACCCCGGTCTTCGCGAGTGCGGTGCCGAGCGCGAGGGACGCGGCGATGACGAAGATGAGCCGCGCGTTGAGCGCCTTGCGCGCCTGCGGGCCGGTGCAGCAGCGCGTCGCGATCATGAGCGCGGCGCCTGCGAGCGACGCGTGGAACATCGTCCATCCGAACGGCTCGAACGCGGCGACGAGCACGACTCCGGCGAGGATCGCGGCCGCGATGGGCGCGCGCTCGTGGCGGATGGGCGCCGAGTCCTCGAGCCGGCGCGCGAGAAGGAAGTCGCGCGAGTCGCCGTGTCCGAGCAGGAACGACTCCTGCGTCTCGAGCAGCAGGACATCGCCCGCGCGGAGCACCACCGAACCGAGTTTCACGCCCGAGAGGCGCTCGCCGTTGCGCGAGACGGCGATGACGACCGCGCCGTACACGCTGCGGAAGCGAGACTCCTTGATCGAGCGGCCGAGCAGCGGGTTCGAGTCGGACAGCACGACCTCGACGAGGAACAGCTTGTGCCGCTCCGTCCCGAGCTTGCGCACCTGGTCGCGCTCCGCCGCGAGGCCGCGCATGCGCTGGAGCTCGACGACCGCCTTCACGTCGCCGACGAAGAAGAGCCGGTCTCCCGCGAGGAGCCGTGTCGTGGGCTCGACCGGCGCGATGATGTCGTCGCCGCGCTGGACCTGCGAGAGGTAGAGGCCGTCGAGTCCGCGAAGGCTTGCGACCTCGACCGTGTTGCCTGCGATCGGCGCGCCCGCGACGCGCATCTCGACCATGTAGGCGCGCGGGTCGAGGGTCGAGAGGCTTGCGCTCCCGCCGTCGGGCAGCAGCCAGCGGCCGGCGACGGCGAGATAGGCGATGCCGGCGATCGCGACGGGTATGCCGACCGCGCTGAGGTCGAAGAGCCCGAAGCCCTCGTGGCCGGACTTCACCCACATCTCGTTCACGACGAGGTTGGTGCTCGTTCCGATCAGCGTGCAGACGCCGCCGAGCGTCGCGGCGAAGGCCAGCGGGATGAAGAGTTTTCCCGGCGGGATGCGCGATCGGCGCACGAAGTCCTGGACGAGCGGAATGCACATCGCCACGAGCGGCGTGTTGTTGATGAACGCCGAGATGGCCGCGACCGGGATCATGAGCCGCAGCTGCGCCGCGACGACCGATCGGGTTCCACCGAAGAGCGCGGGGCCGGCCCACTGGATGAGCCCGGTCTCGATGACGCCCTGCGAGACCACGAGCAGCAGCGCGATCGTGAGAATGGACGGGCTTGCGAGTCCGCTGAACGCCTCGGCCGGCTCAAGGATGCCGAGCAGCACGAGGAGCAGCACGCCGCCGGCCATGGCGAGGTCGCTGCCGATCCGTCCGCGCACGAGCAGCACGATCGTGATCGCGACCGAGCCGAGTGCGAGGATGGCGGGGGTCTCGAGCATGGTCGAGGTCAGCCGCCTTGGGCGGTGCGGGCGGCCGGTGGCGAGATCTCGCGGGCGATCGCGGCGACGATCCGCTCGTGCAGTTGCTTGGCCTCGCCCACTTCGCCATCGCGCACCTTGTTGCAGAGCACGCTGAATGCGACCGTCCGGCCCGTCGGGCCGATCACGATGCCGCTCAGGCAGCAGGCTCCGTCGATGTAGCCGCTCTTGGCGAACACCTCGGCGTCGCGGAGATCGACTCCCGCGAAGCGCTTCTGAAGCGTGCCGGGCTGCCTCGGACGGGCGAAGCTCATGAAGTAGACGCGCCGAATGGCCTCGTCCGCGGCGAAGGTCGCGAGCAGCCTCGCCGTGAGCGCAGGGGTGGTGCGGTTCGCGTCGGACAGCCCGGAGCCGTCGCGCATGCACAGGGCGCCGGTGCAGCCGCTTCCGAGCCGCCGCTCGAGCGCATCCCGCAGCGCGGCGTTGCCGTTGGCCCACGAGCCCGGCACGAAGTCGGGACCGATCGGCCGTTCCGCGGGATTCGCGGACTTCGCGCCGATCCTCTTGATGAGAGCCTCGGCGCAGATGTTCTTGCTCATCGTGTTCGCGCCGCGGAGGACCGTCTCGATGGGCGTGCGGAGGACCGGGTCGACCGACGGTCCGATCGCTGCGGGGTCCGTCTGCTGTGCGACGCGCCAGGATCCGACGCGGACGCCGTTCTCGGTGAGCAGCCGCGCGAACATCTCGGCGGACAGGGGAAGCGGGTCGTGGATGCCCAGCTCGAGTGCCTGCGCGCGCTGGCGGAGGTTGCCGGCGAAGCGGAGCGACTGCCGGTCCGGCTCGTAGGCGATGGTGAAGTTGTCCGCGCGCCTCGCGTCGCAGGTGGCGGAGTTCCGGCCGGTTGCGACCTTGAGGGGGAACGGCGGCTCGATGGACGCGATCGTCGGCGCACCGCCCGGGTTGTGCCGCGGGGTGAGCTGTGCGGCATTCGCCGCGATGTTGAGGCCCCAGACGCCCACGGCGTAGACGCCCGCGTGCTCGTTGCTGCGCCACTTCGAGTCGCCGCTCGGCGTGGACTCCGCATCGAAGATGCGGCCGTCGACCACGAGTTCCGCGATCTCGCGGATGCCGGCGCGCGCAAGCGAGTCCGCCCAGGCCTTCGCGCAGGCATCGACCGTGGTCCAGTTCCCGTGTCGGCCGTCCGCCTGGCGGAGCTCGGGGTCGAACAGGGCGGGGTCCCCGGAGCCAACGAGCGTGAGCGTATTGCCTCGTGCCGACTGCGAGAGGATCAGGTGCGTCTCGAACGCGAAGCCCGCACCGAGCGTCTCGATCGCCGCGGCCGTGGTGATGACCTTGAGGTTGCTCGCCGGAATGAAGGGAGTCGCGTCGTTCAGCCCGGCGAGGATCGGATCCGAGCCGGTCGGTGCGAGCGCCTCGACCACCGAGATGCCGACATCCGTCGCTCGCAGCTTGCTCGCCGAAACGATGCCGCGGATCTCGGCGCCAAGGTCCGCGCCGCGTGCGGAGGCTGCCGCGAAGGGCGCGAGGGCGCAGCAGAGGGCGGTGTGGAGGTGGGCGGAACGCCGGGTGGACATCGATGGCTCCGGAGCGTGAGGGCAGAGAATTTCGGCGATCCGAGCGGGCGGATGGCAGGCGTCAGAATATCGGTCACTCGCCTCCGGTTCGATAAGCGGTTTGGAATTTGGAAGTTCCACGAATCGCAAGTCGTTGATTTGACATGACTTGGATGCGCTCTAGTCTTCGGGCGAGTGGCGGTCTCGGACGAGCCGCCGGTGACGACTGTTTCCACATCGCAAGGGGTAAGAGAAATGAAGCACTATGGCCTTGCCATTGCTGTCGCGCTTGGCGCGTCGGCAGTCGCGTCGGCGGACTCCGTGACGCTGACATTCCTCGGGTTCGGCAATCCGACCTCGACGGGCGTTCGGTACAACCACAACCTCTCCTGGGACGCTCGGTCCTCGACCAACTACTCGCCGATCACGGTGGGTACGCATCGTTGGGGCGTGTACGGCCAGGAGCGCACGACCTTCTGCACGCAGCTCTTCGAGGGCGTCACGGTCGGCAACACCTACACCTTCAACTATGTCGCGCCCTCGATGGTGCCCGATGCGGACGATCCGTACACGGCGCCGGGCCCGATGGGCATGGTCAAGGCGACCCTCGTGCAGGACCTCTACCGCCGCTACTACAGCGGTCTCAACGGCGGAGTCTCCGAAGGTGCGTTCCAGATCGCCCTCTATGAGATCACCCACGAGAACCTGACGGCGACCACCGCGGCGGATGCGGTCTCGCAGCTCGCGCTCGACAAGGGCGCGTTCCAGGCCGGCAAGTCGGGCGGGCTCTACGCCTCGGCGGCCTCGATGCTCGCGTCGCTCGGACAGGGCGGGTTCCGCAGCATGGGCACCGACCTCCGCGGCCTGACCAATGCGTCGGCCCAGGACCAGCTTCTCGTCGTTCCGATCGGCGCCCCCGCGGTGCTTGCGGGCCTCGGCCTGATCGGAGTTGGCTTCATGCGTCGTCGCATGAAGTGAAACAGTCGCATCGCTCTTGGCTCTTCAGTCAAGAAGGACGACCGCCGGTACGGAACGGCGGTCGTTTCCCATTTTTCGGCGTCGGCGGACGGTGGTTGGCGGGCGGGGCCGGGTCGTTATCCCCGCGGTCGTTGACCCTGAACGAGGCATTTCTTCGCCAGATTGGGGGAAATGGAGCCGTTTCGCGCCGATAGATAGGCACCCGGTGCTTCACCGGGCGGGGCCTACACGGGAGGAGCGGGTTCATGGCGCATGCAATGTCAACCAAGGGCCACTCGATCGAGACGCAGCAGCCGTCGGCCGACCTCCGGCCGCGCTTCTGGTCGAACGATTCTCCCGGACTCGACGACGATTCCCTGCGTCCGTTCCTCCGCTCCGGCGTACGGGTCGACCGCATCGGCCTCGCGACCGTGCTCACCCTCGGCACCGCAGTCGGCAGACGGACGGTGGTGGAGGGCGTGGAGGCGAGGACGGTCGAGCCGCACGGGCTCGCGGCGCCGCGGATCCCCAATGACTCCGAGATCGTCGAGCTTGTGATCGACGCGGTGCGTCGCCATGTCGGCGACTGCGGGCCGGTCGTGCCGCTCAGCGGCGGGCGGGATTCCCGGCTCATCCTTCTCGCGATGAAGCGGCTCGGACTGAGGCCGCGCGCGCTCTGCACGCTCGCGCAGCATGGCGCGGAGTCCGACTGCGCGGTCGCGCACCGGCTTGCATCCGCGGTCGGGCTCGACATCGAGACCATCGATCCGACCGCGTTCGACGGATCGCAGGAACTCGACCGGCATCTCCGCCAGTCGTTCCAGTCGCTCGAGCATGGATGGTTCGTGCCCGTGGCCGCCGAGCTTCGCTCCCGGTGCTGTCCCGTGACCGACGGGATCGGCGCGGGCGTGCTGCACATCGGCACGCTGCTGCATCCTGAGGCGATCGCGCTGTGGCGCGATGGCGCGACTCGCGACCTGATGCAGTGGATGGTCGCGCGAAGCGCGGGCGTCTCGCCCGAGTTCCTCGCGGCGGCCCGCGCGGAGGGGCTTCCGGTCGGCAGCGAGGACGATGTGGTGCAGGAGTTCGCGACCGTGCTCCGTGCACTGGAGGGGACGCCCAACCCGCTCGGCCTCTTCAGTTTGCTGCATTGGACCCACCGTGGAATCGGTGGTTCGGCGTACGGGCTCCTCGATCCCTCGATGGTGCGGACTCCGCTGTACGACCGCGCGCTCTGCGGCGCGCTCGCGGCGATCCCGTTCGACCGCGCAATGGCGCACGACTGGCGCGAGGTCGCGCTCGCGTCGCTGGACCGCACCGGTGTTCGGTACTCGCGCGGCGAGGGCGGACTGCTTCCCCGATGGCTGCGTCATCCGAGGCGCACGGCGGCGTCGCGCTTCGGGTGGGCTCGGTTCGTGGCGGGACTTCCCGCACCGCTCGCTCGGCTGGCAGCCGTCGCGGACGCTGGCAGCGGCGGCCGTCGCGCGTTCGACCGCGCCGCGGTCGGACTGCTCGCCTCGCTCGACCAGGAGACCGGGTTCGTCTCAGGCGCCGTGGAGCGCCGCGGCATCGCGGCCTGACCCTCGTGCCGTCGACCGCAGCACCGACGACAGGTAGTCGACAAGCGCCTCAGCCTGTGCGCGCCGGGTGAAGTGCTCCGTCCACGGCATGCGCTCGGAGCGGACGAGTTCGCCCCGAGCCCATAGCGCGTGCAGCTCGATCAGTCGTGTCGCGATCTCGCGGGCATCGGTTGGATCCGCGACGCGCGAGCGGGGATCGCGTGAGATCCAGTCGCGCGCATCGCCCTCCGGACAGAGTCCGAGGACCGGCCGTCCGGTTCCGAAGTACTCGTACAGCTTGCCCGGCACCATGCGCGCGCGTGCGCCGCGGGGCAGCCCGTGCATGGGAAGCAGCAGGGCGTCTGCGCCCGCGATGAATCGCGTGCTCTGGTCGTGCGGAAGGTACCCGAGCATGCGGACGAGTTCGGCGCAGCCGCTTTCCTCGATGATCTGCTGCGTCTCGGGCTCGGGTGATCCCGCGAGCTCGAGGCGGAAGCACTCGCCGATCGCGCGCGTGGACGGGTCGTCGCGAAGCGATCGGATCGCCTCGAGGAGGAAGAGCGGCGAGCGGCCGCGCTCGTCGATGGTTTCGCCGCGCCCGCGCAGGAGCGCGCGGATCCGCATGAGCATCGAGCGGTCGCGCATGAAGCGGCAGACGAAGCTGCCCGCGAAGCGGATGCGGAGATGCTCGCCCTTCGGGACGGCCTCGAGCTTCGTGAAGTCGTCCTCCTCCCATCCGTTCGTCACGACGCCGTACGGGTGGAGGCCGCGCCTCGGCTCGACGGCCTCCGCGGCGGCGCGCGCGCCAGGGACATTCATCACCACGCCGTCGGCCGAGCCGAGCGCCCGGCGCATCGTGTCGAATGCGCGGCGCCAGGCGAACCGGTGCCGGTAGGTGTGCCAGCCGTCAAGTGCCCACGGATCGCGCAGGTCGAGGACGACCGGGATCCCGAGCTCCTCGCGCAGCGCGAATCCGACCGCGGCATGCTCGAACGGGCTCAGCGTGACCAGAACGATGTCCGGGCGGAAGCGCCGCGCGGCGACGCGCGATTCGCGGAGGAGCGCATCGGTCCAGCTCTCTCCGTCGAGCCGCGCGGCCCGATGGACCTCGGCTCCGGCGGTCCGCGCCACGAGCGTCTCGTCGGCGGGGTCGTAGGTGCCGCGCGCGTTCCGCTCGACCGCCCGGCAGACGACCGAGAGCGCGACGCCGTCCGCGCGTCCGAGGCGTGGAAGATGCTGCGCGAACGAGGCCGGGCGCTGGCTGCCTGCGCCGCCATCGGGCGGGAAGTAGTGCGCGACGAGAAGGACCCGCATCATCCGGCCGACTCCCTCGGTCCCGGTCGGATGACCGAGGCCGGCGCGATCCGGTCCCACGCGCGGGTCGACTCGTTGAACCGGCGGATCGGCCTCGCCGGCGCGCCGGCAGCCATCGTCAGCGGCGGGATGTCCTGCGAGACGACCGAGTTCGCGCCGATCACGCTGCCGTTTCCGATGCGGACGCCCTTGAGCACGACGACATGCTCGCCGAGGAAGACGGAGTCCTCGACGACCGTCGGCGCCGCGACGACGCCGTCCGCCGCCGTGCGTGCGTCGAAGGGATCCGCGAAGTCGTGGTCGTGGTCGAGGATCGTGACGCCGGAGGCGATCATGCAGTTGCGGCCGATCAGCACGCGCAGCGCGGCGCCGGCATGGAAGTCGTTGCCGATGTTCGTGCCGGAGCCGATGGAGAGCTGCCCCTGCCCGCGCTCGGTGCGATGGGTCTCGAGCCGCGCCCGGCGCCCGAGATTCACGCGGTCGCCGACGATGAGGCCCGCGAGGCCGTAGAGTTGCGGATCCCGGCCGAACGAGACGGCGGCGCCGAGGTGCGCGCCGTGCGCGCGCAGCCAAAGCGTGTGCAGGAGCGCGGTCGCGCGGCGGACGATCCGGAGCGGAAGCGCAGGCTTCCGGTAGAAGGTCATGAGCCGCGATTCGCCCTGGCGGAGCGGTGCGGGGATGGCAGTCGATCTGGTGGTGCTCACGGTCGAGTCTCCCGTGCCTCGCCTCGGACGGAATTGCATCGGCAGGAATCGACCGGATCATTCGAAGGAGCGGCGAGAGGTCGCGGGAATTCGCGGACTCGGACCTGCCCGCACAGACCGGACGACCTTGCCCTGCGGATGCGGCCGCGGCGCGCTCGAGGCGAATCCCCGGGCGGGATCGGCCGATGAGCGCTGGCGATGGACTTCGCGGCCAGCAGCTTCGAGTATGTCAACCAGAACACGGTGCATCCGATCGGGCTGCTCGCGCTCGCGATCGCCTGCGCGCTGCTCCTTCTCGGTCCGATGCGGTCGATTCCGCTGGTCCTGATCGGCCTGGCCGTCTCCATCCCGAGCGCACAGCGGCTCGTCCTCGCGGGGGCGGACTTCGCGTTCCTCCGGATCGGCATCATGGTGGCGCTGCTCCGGCTCGTCGCCTCCGGGCGCGCGCTCGGCTTCCGCGTCGGGTGGATCGACGGGCTCGTCGCCGCAGGAACGCTGGCGAAGATCGCGCTGATGCCGGTCATGACGGGGCAGATCGGCATTCTGGTCCAGCAGCTCGGAAGCGCATTCGACACGCTTGGGATGTATCTCGTGGCGCGGGCGTCGATCCGCTCGCTCGACGATGTGCGGCTGCTTGCGTCGCGCGCGCTCATCCTCTGCGTGCCGGTCGCGGCCATGTTCGCCATCGAGAAGGCGACCGGCCGGAACATGCTCTCGGTGTTCGGCGGCGTACCGCTGATGACCGATGTGCGAGAGGGGAAGCTGCGCTGCCAGGGTGCGTTCGCACACGCGATCCTCGCCGGCTGCTTCTTCGTGGCGCTGCTTCCGCTGTGGCTGGCGCTCTGGCGCGGCAGCGGACGCGGCCGGCTGCTCGCATGCACCGGCCTCGCGCTTGCAACCGTCGTGGTGTTCGCGAGCGCATCGAGCACTCCGGTGGCGGCGCTCGTCTTCGTGCTCGCGGCCTTTGCCGCGTATCCGGCGTGGATGCACCTGCGCGGCGTCTGGATGGCCGCGCTCTTCGGCGCGACCGTGCTGCACTTCGTGATGAACCACGGGATCTGGCACCTTCTCGCGCGGGTCGACCTCGTGGGCGGAAGCACGGGATTCCACCGGTTCCACCTGATCGACCAGGCGATCCGCCGCTTCGACGAGTGGTGGCTCATGGGCACGCTCTCGACCCGGCACTGGGGATGGGGCCTTCAGGATGTGACCAACCAGTACATCCTCGAGGGCGTCCGCGGCGGAATCTGGGCGATGCTCGCGCTCGTGCTGTCGATCGTGCTTGCGCTGCGCGCGTGCGGATTCTGGCTGCGGCGGCTCCCAGCAGGTTCGCGGGAGCATCTCCTGGTCTATGCAATCGGCGCGTGTGTGTTCGCGCAGGCGGCGATCTTCCTCGCGGTGAGCTACTTCGGGCAGTCGACGATGGTGTGGTCGCTCACCATGGCGCTTGCGGCGTTCCTCGCCGAATCGCGCGTGACCGAGGAGTCCCGCATGCGCTCGGCCGCGGCGGCCCGCGCGGCCGGCCAGCAAGCTCGCGCCCGCGAGGCGCGTCCGGCGGTCGCGGGCAGCCTCGTCCGGATCGGCCGCTGATCGGTCTGGACCGGCGGGAGCGAGAACCGCTGCGGCGCGGGGGCGGGTCAACGCAAAAAACGCGGTGAATGCAGTCTGCATCGGCAGGAAGCGTCCAACTCGGCCGATTCGGTTGTCGATAGCCCCGAAGCCCCCGAGGCAGGGAGAACAGCGGAATGAGTCCCAGTTCCATCATGCACGCCGCGCGGCCGTCGTCGACGGACCTGCGCCACGGAGCGGTCGCCTTCGCGCCATGCGCGGCGACGCTCGCGGTGCTGCTCGCCGGACGCAGCTCGTCGACGCGTCCGTCCCCCTTGTCGCGCAGCCTCGGACTTCCGGTGGCCGCGCTCCCGATCAACGCCGAGCGCAACCTCGCGGAATGCTGGGTGCGGCGGCTCGCCGTCGCGGGGTTCCGCGGCACGGCTGTGCTCGCGCTCGCGGCGGAGTCGGACCGCGCGTACTTCGAGCAGATCGAGGTTCCCGCGGGAGTCGCACTGGAGGTGCGGGTCGACTCGTCGGGCCATCGCGGCGCGGGCGGAACCGTCGGCGACACCTGGCGCGAGCGGTTCGATGGAATGGACGCGGCGGCCCGCGGGGGCGGCGTGCTCGTCGCGGAGGTCTCGAACGCGCCGCTGTTCGACTTCGCGAGGCTGTACGCCGCGATCGACCGCAGGCTTGGCGCCGTCATCGGCGCCGCCGACGACGCGACGCCCGCCGGCGTCAGCTGGTTCTCGACCGACGCGCTCTCGCTCGTGCCTGCGATCGGGTTCTTCGACCTGAAGGAGCAGCTCGTCCCCGCGGTCGTCGCGGCGGGTCGCCGGGTCGAGGCGGTCGTGGGCACCCATGCGTCGTGTCGGATCGCCGACCTCGAGAGTTACAGGCGCGCGATCGCCCTCGTCTGCGCAGATGGCTCGTTCGTCGCCGCTCCGGATGCGGTGATCGAGCCCGGAGCGACCGTGCGCGGCGCCAGCATCGTCTGCCGCGGCGCTGTCGTGGAGCAGGGCGCGCTTGTCGTCGACACCGCGGTGCTGCCCGGCGCGCGCGTGTGCGCGGACGCCGTGGTCGCGCGCAGCATCGTTCCTCCCGGAAGTCATGTACCCCGCGGCTACCTCGTCGTCGACGAGATCTTCGGCGAGCTCGGCTCGACCGGACGGCTCGGCACCGAAGGGGGTGCGTCGTGAGCGGTCCGAGGCACGCGCAGTCCGCCTGGAGCGCCGGCGACCTCTGGATCGCAGGCGCGCTCGTGACCGCCGCGCTGCTGGCGTTCTCTGCCGCGTGGAGCGACATCTATCTCCAGGCCGCGCGCCGGACCGACAACGGCTACATCTTCCTCGTGCCCGCGGTCGCGGGATTCCTCGTCTGGCTCCGCCGTTCGCGCGTGCGTTTCGTCGCGCGGCGGCCGAGCCTCGCCGCCGTGCCGATGGTGGCGGCCGCCGTGGCGCTCGCCTGGTGGGGAGAGCACTCGGACACGAGGGCCGCCGTCCACCTCTCCGCGCTCGTCGCACTCTCCGCCTGCGCGGTGGCGATGGCCGGGCTCGAGGTCGTGCGCCAGTTCTTCCCCGCATTCCTCGCGCTGCTGTTTCTGATCCCAGTCCCCGCGGAGGTCCGGAAGTGGCTGGCGGGTCCGCTGCAGGCGCTCGCGGTGACGGTGACGCAGGAGGTGCTCGATGTCATCGGCGTCGCGACCGAGCGCGCGGGGAACTCGATCCAGATCGCAGGGCGCTCGATCTTCGTGGGCGAGGCGTGCGACGGCATGCGCATGGTGTTTGCGCTCGCACTGACCTTCTTCGCCTTCGTGTTCAGCGTGCCGCTCCGCCTGAACGCGCGCATCGCGCTGCTCTGCGCGGCGCCAGTGATCGCGATCGCGTGCAATGTCGTGCGGCTCGTCCCGACGGCGCTCGCGTACGCGTATGCGAGCGCCGAGGATGCGGAGCGGTTCCACGATGTGGCCGGCTGGCTGATGCTTCCGCTGGCGATCGTGATGCTCTTCGGGCTGATCCGCTTCATGCGCTGGCTCGACCTCCCCGTCTTCACCTGGAGGTTCGTGCAGGCATGAGCTCGTCGATCGCCACCATCCGCCTGATGCACCGCGCGAACCGGCTTGCGCCGCTCGCGTGCCTCGTGTCGCTGCTCGGCGCGGGCTGGGCGCTGTCGCGACAGGCGCCCGCCGACCGCGAGGAGACCCGCGCACGCGCGGGCTCCGTGCGCAACGCGCTCGGGGCGATGCCGTATCTCGCCGGCGACTGGGTCGGCACCGACTGCCCGCTTCCCGCGGGCGCGACCGAGATCCTGATGCCGACCGCGGTCCTCTCTCGGCGCTACACCGAGCTCGAGACCGGCCGCCGCGCGACGCTCGGCATCATCCACTGCGGCGATGTCCGCGACATGCACGGCCACTATCCGCCGTCCTGCTATCCGTCCTCCGGCTGGCGTCCGCGCGAGGGCGGCCATGACCGCATCTCCGTGACGCTCGAGGGCGAGCCGGTCGATGTGCCGCTCTACCGGTTCAGCTCGGTCGATTCGAACGGAGTGGTCCGCGAGGTCTCGGTGGTCGCGTTCTTCGTGCTTCCCGAGGGACTTGTGACGCCGGATATGGACCAGCTGCGCTCGCGGGCCGCGAAGCTCGACATCTCCCGGATGGGAGTGGGGCAGGTGCAGGTCGTGATCGACGGCTGGCCTGCGCGCGAGGACGCGCAGGACATCGCGCGCGAGCTCATCGGGCTCGTGCCATCGGAGTGCGTGCGTGCGCTGAAGGGGCTTCCCTTCGAGGGCACGGGCGCGAGCGCGTCGAAGCCGGCGCGCGGCATCAGGCTGCAGGGAGTCTCGGGCGGATGGACGGCAGACGGCGTGAACGGAGGAGAACCATGAGCGACGCACCACAGAACGCACTCGCGACCATCACCCCGACGGAGGCCGCGCCCGCGGCGCCGGCGCCGAATCCGTTTGAACTCGTGCAGGACCGGCTGCAGAACCGCTGGAAGGCGTGCCTGCTCGCCGGACTCGGGGCGGGCGTCGTGCTCGGCGTGGGGGCGTACCTCCTCG